>Ga0196971_1000134_pt1 | contig 73399 bp, 75 predicted proteins | sample S1v_1013CmetaG_FD_148660 | JGI IMG/M metagenome (GOLD analysis project Ga0196971, IMG submission 148660) | Soil microbial communities from Anza Borrego desert, Southern California, United States - S1+v_10-13C | ecosystem: Environmental > Terrestrial > Soil > Desert | place: USA: California... | reverse complement strand
CAGCTTTGCGATATCCAAACCGACTCGTACGATTGCCATTTCGCTCTCCCTGTTCAGATGCGGTGCACTTGCCCGCTCGATCCTCAGTCTACTTACCTTCTGAGGTGGAGGGAGTCCATGGCATTAGATGACCGGCGCGCTTGCGCGTCGGGGTCGATTGATGTGTTAAACGCTGTCAATGCCATTTTTCTTAATCTCGTCGAGTTTTTCTATTGCAGCTTCGATTTCCGGCGAAGTCGGGTAAGCGCCTTCCGTATAACCGTCCTTTATACCGATTTTCTCAAGGATTGCAGATCGCGCGACTCCATACTTTTGCGCCATATGCACAGCGCACGACCGCACATGAGAAACCCTATGCGGCAGAGGCATCGAGGAGTCCAAAGATTGGCGACGATGTGCAGAATATGACATTACGTGTTGTGACGTTTAACGCTGAAGTTCAATGGCGGCGAAGCCGTCAATGTGCAACGGCAAGTTAGAGACCGTGCTTCCCAATCGACCCAGATGCTTGGCTACTTGCATGACGAGGTCAGCCCACGGCCATATGTTTCAACGCACTCGCATCCCAGCGGCGTATCAAAGTTGAGCATGCATAGCTTCCCATTGGGCAATCGGCGAAAGACGCTCCAATAATCAAAGCTTTCAGAGCCCCGGTTTGGCTTTGCCCAAATGATCAATCCGCTCTGGTACAGGCGGCCAGACCACTTTCTCGGTTTGCGATTGTCATCATACTTGGCGAAGAATGTCCCGTCCGGCCTGAAACGGTATGTCTGACCACTGTCGGCGCCTGCTGACGACAACTCAAACGTATCCTGCCCGCGCCATGCCGTCATAGCGCGAAAGGACGAGGGCTCCACAAGGGCCGCTCGTGGAAGCCATGCCGAGCGACCGTCATCGTCTCCTCGCACAAGAACCGATGATCCCTTCGTCTTCAACACCGTTACGACCTCTGAAGGAAAGAACGACACGAATTCCGACGTGCCGGATTCGGGTAACGCCTCACCAGTTGAAGGTACTGCAACAACTAGCCGCTCTAGCTTCGGTGTTTGTGCATGGATACCGTTGGATGATACGAAAACCAAGAGTGCAAAAAGGATGCGCAGCATAACGATGGGGATCTCTAACGCCGAGTTCACTGGCTCGCTGGCGAGTCAGTGTCCATTGAAATGTTAGTCGCACGACTCATCATTTAGGAGGACGATTCAAAAACTGGTAGAGAAAATCGGTTTGCCCATTTCGCCTCTCAAGTTCCATAGCAAGCGACGTTAGACGATCGGCGGTGACCTTTTTGCAGGGAATATTGAAGTATCTATCTTTGTTTAATGTCACGGTTATCCCACTGCTCCCAGCAATCTTTTCGCCGTCCACCTCGTGATCAGTGGATACAGTGAGGTCGAATAGAGCGTCCCCATTTATAAACCGAATAGACACGGTGCCGTATTTAATGAAATTGTTAGCTTCGAATTTTTTAAGCGAACCGCTCTTATTGTTTGGATAAATTAGCTCGATCTTTTCAAGGCGGCCAAATCGATATTGCAGCCAGCTAGTCGCTGTATTTTCCTCTTCTCTGATGTTTCCGCAGATGGAGGCGACCTTACGTTTTGTCGACGTCTCGCAAGAGAAATAGTCCGTTTCGCCAACGCCACAATGCGACTGCGAATTGGCAGCTCCAGAGAGAAAAAGCAGAACGAATGGGGCTGTACGCAATAACCGCATAGGACTAACGCTGCGATAACGGGCGCATTTTGCGTCCCTGTTGATCAATGAGTTATGCGGCCGGCGAGGGCATATTTCTAGTCACCTCAGCGCCAACCCCGATAACTCGTCCATGATGATTTTCACATATGAGCCATGCTTTGGATTTAGGTATCAGGTAATACTCGAATGCAAAACATTCACCGACGATTTTCATTATCTCGTTTGGTGTCGCTTCAAATATTGGATAAGTCGCTAGCTGATCATCTTCGATCATGAACCAAACTTTTTCATCAACATCTGGTACGAACTGACCCAAGCGTTTGAAGCCTTTTCCGTCACTGTATGTACATGACCGCGACTCTTGTTTAAAAGATTCCCACCACCACCGCCTGTCACCACCAGACACGAAGTGTTCCAAAAGCTCATAGTAAAGCTTTGCCTCTTCATGCACCGGAAGCTGTTTCACATCGTCATCGAGCATTAATCGTGAAATAGCTTCTTGTACTTCGTCTAAAACTTCAGACATCTTCTCTTTGCCGTATAACTAGATTTATACGTCACGGTCTGACTGATAAACCGGACCTCTGATTGATAAAACACTTCGCTTGATGCTCCACAAAGCGCACCCGGTCTGGGTTTCAGCACAATACTGTTTATTTATACAGTGCTAAATAACCGTGAAAGACATCACCCAAAACCCTGCCCTTGCGCAATCACCGCGGCTGTTGGACCAACTTCGTCGTTGCATTCGTGACAAGCATTATAGTTTGCGCACTGAGCGTTCCTATGTTTATTGGGCAAGATGGTATATCCGCTTTCACGAGCTTCGCCATCCCGCAAATATGGGAGCGCCTGAGATCCAAGCCTTTTTGTCGTATCTGGCCAACGAACGCAATGTGTCGGTCTCGACCCATCATCAAGCCCTGTGCGCACTTCTCTTCCTGTACAAGAATGTCCTGCAAATCGAGCTGCCGTGGCTCGACAACGTACAACGCCCATCGAAACCAGCACGACGACCGACCGTATTGACACGGCAGGAACTGGAATTGGTGTTTGCCAAGATGGAGGGTGTCTATCTCCTGATTGCACGGCTGCTGTACGGCACCGGTATGCGGCTGATGGAGTGCGCGCAACTGCGTATCAAGGATGTCGACTTTCAGCGTCGGGAGATTACGATTCGCCAAGGGAAAGGCGGGAAGGACCGGATAACAATGCTGCCACTCTCATTACTGCAGCCATTGCGTGAGCAAGTCGCGCTTGCAAAAGAATGGTATGACGATGATCGTCTGAATCACCGTCACGGCGTCATGCTGCCAGGAGCGCTTGAGCGCAAATATCCTGCTGCGGGCACTCAATGGGGCTGGTACTGGGTATTCCCGTCAGATCACGAGTCCACCGATCCGCGCAGTGGCGTGATAAGGCGTCATCACCTGTACGAGCAAAGTATTCAGCGCGCCATTAAGCGTGCAGTGCTGGCGGCCAAGTTAACGAAGCCGGCATCAACCCACACGCTGCGCCACAGTTTCGCAACGCATTTGCTTGAGGCAGGATATGACATACGTACGGTGCAGGAACTGCTCGGTCATGCAGACGTATCGACGACCATGATCTACGCGCATGTCTTGAATAAGGGGGGACGCGGAGTGGCGTCCCCGATTGACCATCCGGTCGCATGTTGAGTGCCTTTATGTCCGCGCTCGGGGAGTGGGCCATACGCCCACTCGTCCGCTACTGGACCAAAAGTAGTCGCCGCCTTGCCAAGAAGGCCACCAACACAAAGTGCATAGAAGACTGCCTAAGCAAAAACGTTGGATCGGATAAAATTTTTTTGGAGGAGTCCCACCGCGATTTCTACTGCAGCTGGATTCCATGCGAGGTAAAAAGCGACGTTCAACACATTAACGGTCCGGTTTCGCTACGGCCGCCGTTATTCTTTTCTCTTCACGCTTTCGTCGGAATTTTCCGGATCCTTCTTCCCTTCCCCACCCTTGTCATCGCGATTGATCGGGAAAAGCAAAGCCGCAACCACGACGGCGGCCGTTGATACGGCAAGGAACAGGTCCAGCAGGTCCATCTTTACGCTCCACAGTGGAAGCGCTCCCTTCTTTCCTATGCTGCCGCTGCCAGCGTCAGCAGATGCTGGCGGGCGATATCGAACTCGCGCTGCAGGTTGTCGAGTTCCGGCGCGGCGCCGTCCAATGTTCCCTCGCGGCCCAGCCGTTCCAGTTCCATGCAGTGTTTGCGCATGCGCAGCACGCCGAGGTTTTCGATACTGGACAGGAAGCGATGGCTGGCGCTCAGCAAGTCTTCGGCATTCTTACTGGCGAGCGAATCTGCGATGTTCTTCAAGTGCTTGGGAGAGTCATTGAGGAACAGCTCGATGATGTCGGCGAGCAGTCGCGGATTGTTCTCGTCCTGCAGCTCGCGCAACTGGTCAATGCGACGATGGTCGATCACGCCCTGCATTTCCTCGGTCTCCTTGCTGGCGTGTGATGTGACAGCGAGCAGCACATTGCGCACATCCTCCAGTTCCACCGGCTTGGAGACATACGAATCCATGCCGGCCTCAAGGCATTTTTCCCGGTCGCCTGGCATCGCATTCGCGGTCATTGCGATTACGCGCGGAGATGCGCTGCCGTAACGCGCACGCAGCCGGCGCGTGGCTTCGAGCCCGTCCATTTCCGGCATTTGAACGTCCATCAGCACCACGTCGTAATTCTGGCGCTCCAGCGCGTCCAGCACTTCGACGCCGTTGGCAACCACGTCGGCGCGATAGCCGAGGTGCGCAAGCAGTTGTTGCACCACCTTCTGGTTGACCGTATTGTCTTCGGCAACGAGGATGTTAAGCGGCAAGGCCTCTGCGAGCTTGCCGGACTCGCTACGCGGGCGCGGCACGATCGCTTCCAGTGGTTCGATACGCATGGAGTGCAGCAGCGCGTCGAACAGCGCGGTCGGCTTGATCGGCTTGTTGAGATAGGCGGCGAATCGCGCGCTCGACATCATGGTATCGCGCGGGCGATGCGCGACGGAGGTCAGCATGATCAGCGGCAGCGCCTGCGGATCGCGGTATTTGCGGATCTCGAGCGCAAGGCCGAGGCCATCCATCTCCGGCATGCTCATGTCCAGGATGCCGACATCGAACGCATGCCCGTGCCGCACAAGGTCGAGCGCCTCGATGGCGGATGCCGCAGCTGAAGGCACCATGCCCCACAACAGTGCCTGTTTGACGAGGATGCGGCGATTGGTGCTGTTGTCGTCGACGATCAGTACATGCTTGCCGGCGAGTGCAGAGGAGCGCTCTTGCAGGAAGCTCTGCGCCAGTTGCGAACCGGACGCTTCGGCGACGATGGTGAAATAGAAAGTCGAACCGGCGCCGACCTCGCTCTCGAGCCACATTCGTCCGCCCATGATTTCTGTCAGGCGCTTGCTGATGGCCAGGCCAAGTCCGGTGCCGCCGTATTTGCGGGTCGTCGATGCATCGACCTGCGTGAAGGCCTGGAACAACTCCGTCAGCCGCTCTTTCGGTATGCCGATACCGGTGTCCTTCACTGAGAAGTGCACCTCGAACCGCCCTTCTTCCATGGGCTGCGCAGCGACGGACACCACGACTTCGCCACGGTGGGTGAACTTGATCGAGTTGGACAGCAGGTTAACGAGGATCTGGCGCAGGCGTGTCACATCGCTGACCAGTGCCGCCGGCACGCTGTCGTCGATGAAGTAAGCGAGGTTGATGTTCTTTTCGCCGGCATCGGATGACAGCAGGTCGAGCGACTCTTCAATGCAGCGACGCAGGTCGAAGGGCTGGCGTTCGATCTCGAGCTTGCCGATTTCGATCTTCGAATAATCAAGGATGTCGTTGATGATGGTGAGGAGCACTTCGCTGCTCCCACGAATGGTCTCCGCATAGTCGCGCTGCTCGTCGTCGATATGCGTATTGAGCAACAGGCTGGTCATGCCGATCACCGCATTGAGCGGTGTGCGGATCTCGTGGCTCATGTTCGCCAGGAACATGCTTTTGGCCTGCATCGCGGCTTCGGCCCTTTCCTTGGCCAGCTCCAGCTCACGCTCATAGGCCTTGCGCACCGTGATGTCGCGCAGGATCACCGTGTGGATGCGGTGCCCGTCTATTTCCAGTTTGGAAATGGAAGCTTCTGCGGGGAACTCGGTGCCGTCCTTGCGCACACCGAAAATGGTGCGGCGTTCGGCCATCTTGCGGGCGGTCTTGCCCGACTTGTCGAAACTCTCGATGTGACGGCCGTGCTCGGGATGGTAGCGTGCGGGCAGCAGCAGGTTGAGGTGCTGCCCTAGGACTTCATCCGCCGCCCAGCCGAAGACCCGTTCCGCGCCCTGATTGAACAGGATGATCCTCTGCCCGCTGTCGGTGCAGATGATGGCGTCGTCAGCAATACTGAGAATGCCGTTGAGTTGCGCGAAAGTCAGATTCATATTCTTCATCATCAGAAGTCCACCGCGCAAAATCCAGTTACTCAGCCAAACGTTGCCGAATAACCATTCAAATTTGCCGATTTTTCCGAATCATGAAAAGAAAATTGGAGACAGGCACATTCGGAATGGTTCCGACATGCGAAATCGTAACATTTGTTAAGCTTACTTGCAGTCAATGGCTAAAACTACCGCAAGAAATCCCAACAACTATAGTTCTGTTACGACAATGCCCGCCTCCGGGATCGCGATGTTTTCAATAAGCACTCAGCGCGCGCTTCTTCCGCTCCATCATGCGCCAGATGAAGGGAGTGAAGATCAACTGCATTGCGAGCTCCATCTTGCCGCCGGGTACAACGATCGTGTTAGCGCGCGACATGAAGGAGTCATTGATCATGTTCAGCAGGTAAGGGAAATCGATCCCTTTCGGATTGGCGAAACGAATCACCACGAAGCTTTCGTCCGGCGCGGGAATATCGCGTGCAATAAACGGATTGGAGGTATCGACGCAGGGCACCCGCTGGAAATTGACGTGCGTGTGCGTGAACTGCGGGCAGATATAGTTCACGTAATCCGGCATGCGGCGCAGGATGGTATCGGTGACTGCCTCGGTGGAGTAGCCGCGCTTGGATTTGTCCCGCCATAGCTTCTGAATCCATTCGAGATTGATTACCGGGACCACACCGATCAGCAGGTCGGGGTAGCGCGCAATGTTGATGTCCTCATGCACCACGGCACCGTGCAGTCCTTCGTAGAACAGCAGGTCGGTATCCTTCGGCAAGTCTTCCCAAGGGGTGAACGTTCCGGGATCCTGGTCGTACGGTGCCGCCTCTCCAGTGTCGTGCAGGTATTTCCGGCACCGTCCGGTACCGCTTTCGGAGTAGGTGCGAAACAGGTCTTCGAGCTCCCGGAACAAATTGTTATCGGGGCCGAAATGGCTGAAGTTCTTGTTGCCGGCCTTTTCCGCCTCTGCCTGCCGTACCTTCATTTCCTGACGGTCATATCGATGGAAACTGTCCCCCTCGATGATTGCCGCTTTCACCTGCTCGCGACGAAAGATATTCTCGAAAGTGCGTGTGACAGACGTAGTGCCGGCGCCGGACGATCCGGTGATGGCGATGATGGGATAACGCTCGGACATGGTGGCCTCATCAGGGGATGCTTAGGGATGCTGGGAATGCTCAGAATGGACTACGAAAGAGGCTGCGTTCGCCGAACAAGGGATTGGGCAATTCCTCCGCTGCCGATGACGTGTGGTAGCGCTCGATCAGCTCGACTTCATGCCGCGAGCCGAAGATCAGCCCAATGCGCTGATGCAGCGATACCGGCTTCACCATGCGCACCGGTTGTCTCCCCGTGCTCGCGCGTCCACCCGCCTGCTCGATCAGGAAGCCGATCGGATTCGCTTCATGCAGCAGGCGCACGTGTCCCGGTATTTCCGGCGCGCGGGTATCACGCGGCGACAGGAATACTCCGCCCCGCATCAGGATGCGATGCGCTTCGGCCACCGTCGATGCGATCCAGCGCATGCTGAAGTCCTTGCCGCGCCGCCCTGCCTTGCCCGCCATGCATTCGTTCACGTAGCGGCGGATCGGATCCTCCCAGAAGCGGCTGTTGGAAGCATTGATGGCGAACTCCTGCGTGTCGGGTGCGATGCGCAGGTTTGGATGGGTCAGCATGAATTCGCCAAGCTGCGGACACAGCGTAAATCCGTTGACGCCGTTACCGACGGTGAGCATCAGCATCGTGGTCGGACCGTAGATCGCGTAGCCGGCAGCAACCTGCTCCGTTCCGGGCTGCAGGAAGTCCTCGGCACTGATGTTCTCGGCGCTGATACCGTGCTCGCGCTCGGGTGCACGCAATACCGAGAAGATGCTGCCGACGGAAACATTGACATCAAGATTGGAAGACCCGTCGAGAGGATCGAACACGAGCAGGTACCTGCCCTTGGGATAAACATCCGGGATTTGGCAAGGTGCGTCCATGTCCTCCGAAGACATCCCCGCGAGGTAGCCGCCCCAGTTATTTCCTTCGATGAACAACTGGTTGCTGACTGCAGCGAGCCTGCCCTGCTCCTGGTCCTGCGCCGGCATTCCGGCAACGCCATGCAAGGCTCCAGCCGCAACCTTGCGCGCGATGCGCTTGCATACCAGCGCGACATTCAGCAGCAGGCTGTTGAAGTCGCCGGTGGCCTGCGGATAGCGCCGCCGAGACTCAATCAGGAACTGGGTCAGCGTGACTCGCATGTCGCTCGTCATCGGGTTGTCTCCTCGGATATTTTTTATCGTGTCACGGTTTCAGAGCCTGTTTGAAAACCGTAGTGAGCGGCCCGAGTTTGGGCGGGGTACCTAGCCTGAGAAGCGCAGTCGTACGTGAGGTACGACGAGCATCGCAAAACTCGGCGTCCCCGACAAAAAATCGGGCCGCGCAGCAGTTTTCCAAACAGGCACTCAGCTGACCTCGAACAGCATGCCCTCATGCCATCGCTTCAATGCCGCCAAATCGATCCAGCGCTGATCAGTGCCGGGAAGACGCTGCGCCATCGGCTTATCGGGGTCGCCCAAGTGCGGCAGCACCAGCAGCGCGCCCTCGAATGACTGGTCGGAGGTATACGCAGTCGGCGTGATAATGGTCGGAATACCGGCGGCAGTCGCCGCGCGCAGGCCATTTGCGGAGTCTTCAAACGCAAGGCAGTCGTCCGGTGCAATGCCGAGTTGTGCCAGGGCGGCGAAGTACACATCCGGCGCCGGTTTTTTCCTCGCTATCGTGGCAGCGTCGCATACGCAAGCAAAGAACCTGCGCCAGTCCGCCCCCAGCGGTGTCCGCAGCAAGGCGTCGATATTGGCCGGCGTGGTCGTGGTGGCGATCCCCATCGGCATACCGGCTGCATGCGCTTCCCGGATCAGCCTTTCCATGCCAGGTCGTAGCGGGAGGCGGCCGCCATCTACCAGCGCTTCGTAGCGCCGCGTCTTGATGGCATGCACCGAGTCGATCATGCGCCGTGCATTCGGGCCACAAACCTGCTCGGGATGGAGCAGTTGCCAATAGTAGGCAATGCGCTCCTTGCCGCCGGCCACGCGTAGAAGATGGTTGTACGTCTCCCTGGTCCAGTGCCAGTCCAGGCCTGCCTGGACGAACGCAGCATTAAAGGCTTCGCGGTGTGCTTCCTCCGTATCGGCGAGCGTGCCGTCCACATCAAAAATCAGTGCTCGCAGCATGATTCCTCCTCCGGTGTTGTTATGGTTTCGTTGAAGACCCGGCTTGCGAGCAGGTCTGCAGCGGTGATGGTGATCAGCGCGTCGTCGTCGACGACGCCCTTCTCGGTAAGCAGGCGCGATGCATGACGCAGGCGTGCGCGGTCGAGCGCATTGCGCACGCTGCGCGCATTGGCGAAATGCGGCAGCTTCATACGCCGATCAAGGTAGTCGGCAAAGACTTTTTCCGCATCCGTGTCGAAGCGGTACTGCATGGATTCCAGCATCAACCCCGCAATTTTCTGCAGCTCGCCTTGCTGGTAATCCGGGAAGTCAATGTGGTGTGCAATGCGCGAGGACATGCCGGGATTCGATTCAAAGAAGCGGTCCATGCGGTCCTTGTAACCGGCGAGGATCACCACCAGGTCTTCGCGGTTGTTTTCCATCATCTGCAGCAGAATCTCGATCGCTTCCTGGCCATAGTCGCGCTCGTTCTCCGGCCGGTACAGGTAGTACGCCTCGTCGATGAACAGCACGCCGCCCATCGCCTTCTTCAGCACTTCCTTGGTTTTCGGCGCGGTGTGGCCGATGTACTGCCCGACCAGATCGTCACGCGTGACTGCAACCAGCTGGCCTTTGCGCACATAGCCGAGCCGGTGCAGGATTTCCGCCATCCGCAGCGCCACCGTGGTTTTCCCCGTGCCGGGATTGCCGGTGAAGCACATGTGCAGGCTGGGCGCACCGGCCGAGTAGCCGCGCTCGGCGCGCAGCTTGTCGACCAACAGAAGCGCCGCGATGTCGCGAATGCGTGCCTTCACCGGAGCAAGCCCGACCAGCTCGCGGTCGAGCTGGGCGAGCAGCTCCGTGATGCCGGAACTGGCGAGCCGTTCTGCCACCGGATTGTCGGAATTCAGCAAGATGTCCGCCATGCGTATCGCCTCCAAAGAGCGCCTGACGAAATGCCGATGGCAAGGTGTGCCGTCGCAACGTGGCAAGCGGCATTTGTCAGATGCTTAAAGAACCTGATCTATATAAAGGCCTGCCCACCTTCGCATCCTGATGATTCTCAATCGACCACGCCGGAAAGTGCGAAGACTTCTTGACATCGCAGGCCACCTTTCACATCACAAATAGCGCGCGCCCTCCGGCCGGGCCTGCGCCGCATAGCTTTCGATGCTGTAGCGCATCCTGCGGCCGTCCACCTCCTGACGCACGAGGCGAAAGCCCGGTTCGTCCTTCGGACGGTTGACGATGAAAGAGATCACCACCGACTCCACCGTATGCGTGGAATCGAATGCCGTCACACGGATGTAATGGTTGGGGAAGGTTTTACGGCAGTTCTCGATCTCCATCATGATGCCGGCGGCATCGCGCAGGTCGAACATCGGGTTGCCGAACATTTCCCAGAAGGTGTTGCGCGGGTGCGGATCGTCGGTGTACTCGATGCCGACTGCCCAGCCGTTATCGAGGCAGTACTGCAATTGCTTGACGATCTGCTCGTTGCTCAGGTCGGGCAAAAAGGAAAAAGTGCCTTGTGTAATGCGCATGGTGTCCTCGCAGTCTTAAGCCACGGACGCGGTCGGCACGAAGTCCGAGCTGTCGGTCGGTGTGTAGTTGAAGGTGATGTCGCCCCAGGTATCGAGCGCGCCGCGCAATGGCGAGCACCATTTCGCCGCATCGCGCAGGATCTCCGGTCCTTCGGTGAGGATGTCGCGCCCTTCGTTGCGAGCAAGGACCATTGCTTCCAGCGCCACGCGGTTTGCCGTGGCACCGGCCTGGATGCCGTCCGGATGCCCGATGGTGCCGCCGCCGAACTGTAATACGACGTCATCCCCGAACAAGTCCAGCAACTGGTGCATCTGGCCCGCATGGATGCCGCCGGACGCGACCGGCATCACTCTCCGCAGCGCCGCCCAATCCTGGTCGAAATAGACACCGCGCGGCAGGTCGACCTTCGTCTTCGCGTCGCGGCACACGTTGTAATAGCCCTGCACCGTCAATGGATCGCCTTCCAGTTTGCCCACCGCCGTGCCCGCATGGATGTGATCCACGCCTGCCAGACGCATCCATTTCGCGATCACGCGGAAGGACACGCCGTGATTTTTCTGGCGCGTATAAGTGCCGTGCCCTGCGCGGTGCAGGTGCAGGATCATGTCGTTCTGGCGGCACCAGTGCGACATCGACTGGATCGCGGTGTAGCCGACGACGAGGTCGATCATGATGATGACGGAGCCGAGCTCTTTCGCAAACTCGGCGCGGCGATACATCTCTTCCATCGTACCGGCGGTGACGTTGAGGTAGCTGCCCTTGACTTCACCGGTGGCGGCCGATGCCTTGTTCACCGCATCCATCACGAACAGGAAGCGGTCGCGCCAGTGCATGAATGGCTGCGAGTTGATGTTCTCGTCATCCTTCATGAAGTCCAGCCCGCCCTTCAGGCCTTCGTACACCACACGGCCATAGTTGCGGCCGGACAGGCCAAGCTTGGGCTTGGTGGTGGCGCCGAGCAGCGGACGGCCGAATTTGTCGAGGCGCTCGCGCTCGACGATGATGCCGGTCGGCGGGCCGGAGAAGGTCTTTACGTACGCGACCGGGAACTGCATGTCTTCTAGACGCGCCGCCTTCAGCGGCTTGAAGCTGAATACGTTACCGATGATGGACGCCGCGACGTTGGTGATCGAGCCTTCCTCGAACAGCGACAGGTCGTAGGCGATGTAGCAGAAGTACTGGCCGGGATTGTTCGGCACTGGATCGACCCGGTAGGCTTTGGCGCGATACATGTCGCAGGCGGTCAGGCGGTCGGTCCACACCACTGTCCACGTCGCGGTGGACGATTCGCCTGCGACCGCCGCAGCCGCCTCGATCGGATCGACGCCATCCTGCGGCGTGATGCGGAATAGTGCCAGCACGTCGGTGTCTTTCGGCACGTAATCGCCATCCCAGTAACCCATTTGCGCGTATTTGAGTACGCCCGCCGAGTAGCGCTTTTTGGAATCGGTAATCTGACCGATGTCATTGCTGCCCATGAAACCCTCCTGATCTGGACGAAGCTTATTCGTTAATAAGTTGTCAATCTTCGGACTTCACTATATAAGTAGCCTTCCATCAGGTCTAATCACGATTCGTTAATGTTTCATCAGCTGAACCTTATAGATTGATGCGCAGATATACCCTTCGCCAACTGGATATCTTTCTTGTGCTTGCGCGCGAACTGTCTGTCTCACGCGCGGCAGAAAAGCTGCATGTGACGCAGCCCGCAGTATCGATGCAATTGCGTCTGCTGGAAGAAGCGGTCGGTTTGCTGCTGTTCGAGCAGATCGGACGGAAGATCCGCCTCACCGACGCCGGACAGGATTTCCAGCGTTATGCGAGCGCAGCCATGGCACAGTTCAAGGAATTGGATGATGCGATGGCGCAGCGGGTCGGCATGCAGAAGGGACGCATCGAACTGGCAGTGGTAAGCACCGCGAAATACTTTGTGCCGATGTTGTTGGTGCGTTTCCGTCAGAAATTCCCGTCCATCGAAGTCGTGCTGCACATTCATAACCGTGAAATGATCACGAACATGCTTGCGCGCAACGAAGTGGACTTGGTCATCATGGGACGCGCGCCGGCCACGCTCGAGTGCAACGCAACGCCCTTCGCGACCAATCCGATGGCTATTGTCAGCGCCCCCGAGCATCCATTGTCGCGCCGCCGGCGCGCGCCGCTATCCATCCTTCATGGGCAGGAATTCGTCGTGCGTGAGAAAGGTTCCGGCACGCGTCAAAGCATGGAGAGGCTGTTTGAAGAACACGGCATCACGCCGACGATCGTGATGGAGATGCCGAGTAATGAAACCATCAAGCAGGCTGTGATGGCCGGGATGGGCCTGAGCTTCCTGTCATTGCGTACCGTGCGCCATGAATTGGCAGCCGGCCACATGACGCTGCTCGACCTGGAAGGACTCCCCCTCACGCGCCACTGGCATGTGACGCACTTGCAGTCGAAACGGCTGTCGCCTGCGGCCACTGCGTTCAAGTCATTCCTGATCGAGGAGGCAGGGTCGTTGGTCAACCTGTGGGCGTAGAGGTAGCACGTCGCAGACGGCTATTTGCGCAGGGAATACTCACGCCACCAGTTAGGTTCGGCCTGCACGACTTCAGGAGACGTGCCGAGCTGCTTTGACAGTTCCAGCGCGGCGAGGCCCGGCGGCGTTTCGACGACATAGGTTCCGGGAAGCGTGGAAAGCGGCTTTGCCGACAGCTGTCTTGAGCGGAACCACTCGTTGGCCTTCCGCCCCTGCAGCGCCGGCGCCAGCCGGACGATAACGCCGCCGGGCAGCGCACGCAGCCGTCCCTGTTCTTCACCGAACACGGGGGAATACCGCCCGAGAACAGCAAGGTCGTTCCATTGTGCCGGCGTGAGTGCCACGCGCCAGATCGTCACTTCACCATATGTGCCGACCAGTTCGGCTTGTGGGTGTTGTTGCTTCAGCCTTCCCTGGTCGTTGAACGCGGCAACCAGCTTATGCTCGCCCTTGGCCGGATCCTGCGAAATGGCGTCAACACGCCCTACCCCCGCCGGGCCGTGCTGCTGAGCATGCATTGCCGAGCAGCTGACAAGAAGCAAAACGGCACCGAGCATCGCCACAAGCATCAGCGGCGCTCCACCTGCTGCCACCAATCCGGCTGTGCGGAGATCACTGTCCCGGATTCCTGCAGGCGGTTCGCCAGCTCCAGCGAAGCAAGTCCGGGCGGCGCACTGAGGATCAGCAGATTGTTCGCCATCGGTAGCTGCCCAACCTTCGTCAGTCCCTGCGATGCCAGCCATGCATCGACCTGTGCAGTGCTCCAGTTGGGATCGAGGCGAACGATGATGTTGCCGGGAAGCGCGCGCATACGGCCGCCTACGCCATCGCGCAGGACCGGGGACAACTTTTCGCTACCCGCTTTGGTAACGGCAGCATCGTCTTTGCGCCAGACACGTACCTGGCCGTTCTTGACGACGGGAGCGGAATCCGTTTCGGCACGATTGCCGAACTCCGCCACAAGCGAGCTGTCCACCACGACTCGCTTCGGCTTTCCGCCGTCGTACCAGATGTAGGAGTCGGGAGCGTTCTTGTCCTGTGCCATTGACGTACCCACAAGGGCAATCGCCATCAAGGCTGCGAAATACTTAAGCTTCATTGGCAATGCTCCGTTCAATGTCCATATACCTTGATCTGCCACGACTGGAAGGTTCCTGTGTCGCCATCCTGTCGGTCCCTGACGACCAGTTGCCACACGCCATCTGCTGGCTCGTCCAGAAGACGCGCGACACCAAAGCGCCACCCGACATATTCGTTACAGTTGTCGGCTGCGCACCCGTGCGGTGACGCGAGGATGCTTTGCGTCCCGCTCGGTGAGATGAGCACAATCTGCAAGTCCGCCGCGTAGGTATGGTCGGCAGCCGTAAATATCACGTCCACCCACTCGATCTTGCTGATACCGCTACCGGCAACGGTGATATTGCTGCTCACTGGCGCGCCAGGATTCTCGGGGATTGGCAGATTCACCGTCTGTAAGGGACTCTGGAAGGCGCGCTGCACCGGCAAATTCGTCCAGCCGCGCGCCGCAGTCACGGCTGCTGCCGTGTCCACCATCCCGAAACCGTATGTGTGATGAATACGTCGGCCTGCGCTATTGATCGCCCATCCGGCGTCGCTTGCGTCGTTCTGGCGGGCGGTTCGCGCCATGATCGTGCGTACGTCGCGCCACGTCAGCGCAGGGTTGGCCTGTACCATCAGTGCGGCCACACCGGACACGACTGCCGTGGAAAACGAGGTGCCGACGGCACACTGTGTGTAATCGGCGTCGCTCAGTTCCGTCGCAGTGGCTCCGTTGTTTGCGCCAAAGCGTCCGCTCAGGTCCGTCGTGGTCACACCAAGCGCTGTCGCACAATCATCACCGCCCGGTGCGGCGATCCAGACGTTTGCACCCGGCTCGGAATACGGAGCACGTTTCCCCTGCGCATTGAGCGCGCCCGCGGCAATCACACCGCGGTAATTTGCATAACCGTCCTCGTTCGACAATTCACCACTTGCGGCATAGCCATTGCCGGCGGGCCAGACATAGATAGTGCCGCGTCCGCTGCGTCCGTTCGCCAGACCGTAATCGATGGCATCACGCCAGAGCGCACTCGACTCATCAATGCGTCCCGATCCATCGGGAGGCCCCCAGCTATTGTTGGAAACGGCAATCGATGCAGCTTGATAGGTCATCGCATCTGCCTCGTTGCTGTCAGTTCTGTTCAACAGCATGCTGTAGCCCACCAGGGACGCCCGGGGTGCGACGCCACGGCCACCAAGGCCATTGGTGTCACGTGCAGCGATGATTCCCCCCACCTGTGTACCATGAGAGAAATCGTCACTTGTGCTAGCCGGGGCTGACGGATTTCCGGTTGTCGGACCGGTCGATGGGTAGATTCGGTGGGTTAGCGCAGTAGAAATGTTCGGCTGCAGATCGCGGTGCGCGATTTCAAGGCCGATGTCGACCACGGCAATCGTCACGCCCTCGCCCTTGCAGGTGCCGCCCTCGCCGCAGCTCGACCACACTGGCTCGACATTGATGTCTGCCCCTGGCGCCGCACCGGTGCCACGGGCTGGCACCTGCCCGGTACTCTTCAGGTGCCACTGCCGTGCAAACAATGGGTCAGTGGATGCAGTCGAAGCATCACCGCCACCACCACCGCCGCACGAACTCAAACCAGAGACACATATCGCTGTGACGACTGCGCGCCTGATGGATACACTCATCCATTCCTCCTACTATTGCCAAATTTATTACTTAGGATCAATTGCGAGGACGTACTTAAGCAGTGCTCGCAACAACGTTTCGAGCCTGCACTTTTCCTTGCATTGATGTGTTGATATTTGTAGGAAACCTAAGCAATAGACGTCCGCCACAGAGTGCAGTTCCTTTGGGAAATGACGCGGAGTTGGAGGAATACGGTTCGACCGAGCATATCGATGTGGATTACGGAATCAACGTGCGTCGGTCTTTCAGGTGCTACTAAGAATGCGCTTTACATTTGTCGATGGCCTCGGCGGCAAAGGACGCGCAACATGTCGCAGTTATAAGAAGACACAGGAAAACTGACCAAGTTCGTTGCTTGTTCTCATGGGTGCTTTTCTGAAAAGCGGTTTATTGCCGAGACTTGGTGAAGTCCAGCTACCGAATGTCCGAGGCAGAAGTCATCCACATTTAACCTGCGCATCACGCTCCAATACTGGAATGTAAACCCCGGCCACAGCGTCACATTCTTGCCGTTGGCGTCCTGGTACCAGCTCCTGCAACCGGATGCCCAGACGGTGGTTTGCAGGCGGCGTTGCACTTCCCTGTTGAATGCTTCCTGTCGTTCGGTACGTACCTCGATTGATGTCACGCGCTTTTCGCGCATGAGTCGCATGCAGCGCATGGCATACCGGATCTGCTGCTCGGCCATGAAGACAACCGAGTTGTGTCCAAGGCCGGTGTTCGGGCCGAGCAGCATGAAGAAGTTGGGATAGCCGGCCGCCATCACGCCTAGATATGCCTCGGGGCCGCTGCGCCATGCGTCGTTCAGATCCACACCGCCACGCCCGATGATGCGCACCGGCGTCAGCAAGTCCGTTACGCGAAAACCCGTGCCGTAGATGATCGCATCGACCGGATGCTCGACGCCGCGTCCGTCCACGATACTGTTCTCACGCACTTCCTTGACGCCATCGGTGACCACGTCGACATTGGGACGCGCCAGCGCCCGGTAGTAATCGTTCGACAGCAGGACGCGCTTGCAACCGATCATGTAATTCGGCGTCAGTTTCTCGCGCAACACCGAGTCCGGGATCTGGCTCTTCATATGACGCAGCGCCATCTTCTTTGCCGCATTCATCAATTTCGGATGCACGAATCCGAGGCCGGTGAATTCCTGCCGCCAGTAGATGAAATTTCGGAACAGGCCGATTGCCCCCGGCACGTAGCGGTAAATGAACTGCTCCAGCCGGCTGATGGCACGGTCGGGTTTTGGAAGCACCCATGCCGGCGTGCGCTGGAACAACGTCAGGTGCGAGACCTTGGGTGCAATTTGCGGCACAAACTGAATAGCGCTGGCGCCGGTGCCGATGACGGCCACCCTCTTTCCGGACAGGTTATAGGCATGGTTCCACTCTGCCGAATGAAAAGCGACGCCACGGAAGCGCTCCATGCCCGGCAATTGCGGATACGCAGGCCGGCTCAGTGCACCCATGGCCGAGACGACAATGCGTGCCGTGATCGACCTGCCGTCGGCGGTCCGCACATACCACATGTCATTGCCTTCGTCGAACACTGCCTCGCTCATCTCCGTGTTGAAACGGATATATGGGGCTAGCCCGTATTTGTCGACGCACTCCTTCATGTAGTCCCATATCTCCGGCTGGGATGAGTACATACGGCTCCAGTCAGGCTTGCGTTCGTACGAAAAGGAATACATGTGCGACGGCACATCGCAGGCGCAGCCGGGATAGGTGTTTTCGCGCCATGTCCCGCCAATGGCGGAAGCCTTTTCCAGCACGACGAACGACATGCGCCCTGCTTTCTTCAACTGGATCGCCATGCCGAGACCGGAGAAGCCGCTGCCGATGATCGCGACTTCATAATCGGGTTGTGATGTTCTTGCCGGTTTTGTCGATGATGCTGCTGCCTCGAAGGCAATCTTCTGTTTCAGGAAAGCAGACGCCGCACCGAGCGACTCGCGCCCTTCCGGGATGAAGTTGTGGAACAGCTGCCAGACGTGGGGTACATCCGGCCAGAGCTTCAGTTCCACCGGCACACCTGCCGCGCGCGCCCGTTCCGCCAGTTGCGTGGAGTCGTCCAGCAGCACTTCATCCGTGCCGACATGGATCAGAAGCGGTGGCAAGCCACGCAGGTCGGCATACAGCGGCGAGGCAAGCGGCGTGCGCGGGTCGGCATCACCGAGATAAACTGCAGCGCCGAGCGCCATGCGGCTGCCGTAGAACATCGCACAGCGCTTGTCGTTCCTGATGCGTGACGCGCCGCTCCCGGCGAGATCAGTCAGCGGAGAAAACAGTGCGGCCGCTGCGGGAAGCGGCAGGCCGGCCTCCCGCAGGCGCAGCATCAATGCCAGCGAGAGGCCGCCTCCGGCAGAGTCGCCCGACACAGCCAGCATGGAAGGATCGATGCCCGCCTCCAGCAACGCCGTATACACGGCCTGCGCGTCGTCCACAGCGGCAGGAAACGGATGCTCCGGCGCCAGACGGTAATTAGGCGCATACACGCGGAAGCCCTGTCGCGCAAAGAAGGTCGTTGCCGCCCGGTGGGTCTTTGCGGAACACGCGAAATAGCCGCCGCCGTGCAGGTACAACAGCGTCATGCGGCTGCTGCCATCCGACGATTCCACCCATTCCCCGGGCACGCCGGCGATCGTCTCAGGCGTAATGCGCACGTCTTTCGGCGTACGGTAACCACCGCTATTGAGTACCGCGCGGGCACCGGTGTAATCGCTTGCCGCAGCGAGTTTGCGTTTGAAAGTGTGCCGCAGCACGGTACTGAAGAAACGGGCTTGCCAGCTCATGACGACCTCTTTTCTTTCAGCACTGCGCTGTTCTGCGTGTCCAGTCCCTTCACTTCCATGATCTTGCGGATGATGCGCCAGTAGCCGACCGGCATCAGGCGAGACAGCCAATCCATGATGCGGGCATCCGGGCCGACGAGGATGCGCGGTGCGCGCCGCACGATGCCATCGACGATCTGCGCAGCGGCCTGTTCCGGTGTCGTCATCACATCGCTGAAGAACTTGTCTGCAAGCTGCTTGGCCTGTGTTTCGTCGAACGATTCTGCCCGGCGCGAGTTGTGCGCGATCCTGGTCTTGATGCCGCCCGGGTGCACGACGGACAGGCTCACCGTGGTGCCGGCCAGCTCATGCCGCAGTGCATCGGTAAAGCCGCGCACCGCGAACTTGCTGGCACAGTAAGGCGCCTGCCCTGCCGGCGCGATCAGTCCGAAGACGCTGGAAATGTTCACAATGTGGGCCTGGGGCTCCTGTCGCAGCACAGGCAGGAAGGCCTTGCTGGTGCGCACCACGCCCCAGAAGTTGATGTTGAACAGCCACTCGAAATCGCCAAGATGCAGCTGCTCGACATTGCCCATGAGGGCGACGCCGGCATTGTTGATCAGCAGGTTGACGCGGCCATGCTCCGCCAGCACCTGTTGCGGCAGCGCCGCCACGGATGGCGCATCCGCGATATCCAGCACATGTTCGCTGACATGGACGCCAAGCAGGCGGACCGCCTCCGCCGTGCGTCCCAGCCGAAGCGCGTCGCGATCGATCAGTGCAACATGGCAGCCGCGGCAACCCAGTTCAAGCGCCAGCGCCGCACCGATGCCCTGCGCCGCGCCGGTCACGACGGCGACGCTTTCTTTCAATTGAAACTTCATGCGATGTCTCCTCGCGTTTCGGTATTGTTGAGCGCCGGCCGTCCGCAACCATTAGTCCCGTACAATGCTTGACGGATATCTATCGGCTTGCCGGCCACGCTTTGTATTATTCAAGTGAATTAAGGTATCCACCTTAGAGGCTTGAACTAGGATAAACGATGGCGGAAGACACGCAAAGCACGCGTACGCGAATACTTGAAACTTGTTTGCGTTTGTTCAATGAGTCGGGCCCGGCTTCCGTTACGACCGCCGAGATCGCCCGCACGGTCGGGATCAATGAAGGCAATCTGTATTACTACTTCAGGAAGAAGGCGGATATCTTGCTGGCGCTGTTCGAGGAGTTCGAAACGGCGCTGGACAGGACGGCAAATGCGCCGCATTCAGAGGGTGTCGATCCGGGCCTGGAATACCTGAAGACCTGGTTCAGGCTGATGTGGGAATGGCGTTTCTTCTACCGCGACGGCGCGGCCATCATTCGGATGGCGCCGGAACTGCGCGCCCGCTGTGTCAGCCTCACCGAGAAAGGCCAGGCCGACATTCGTCGCGTGCTGCGCGGTATGGTCGAGAAAGGTAGGCTGGAGGCAAACACGACGGAGATCGATCAGTTGGTAGTCAATGCGTGGATCGTGTCCAGTTACTGGCTGGATTACCTCTATTCCCGCCATAACGTCGACCATGTCACGAAGGAACATCTCGACTGGGGATTTGCGCAGGTGTTGAGCCTGTTCCGCCCTTACATTCCAGCCGAAGCGGACACGAAGTAACGCCGGACCGCGCCGCCTTTCGACTCGATGGCGGTGGCAATCTTGTGAAAAGGCCGGCATCAATGTGCCGGCCCCGCAATACGTCAGAACCCCTTCAGAATTCTTCCCAGTCGTCGCCTGACCCCGCCGGCGTAGGCGCCGGGTGCTTTGGCTGCGGTGCAGCGACCGCCCTGCCGGGCAATGGAACAATCTTCGCTTTACCTTTTTCCGCCGGCGCCGGCGCAAGTGCCTTCACCGGGGCGCGGACGGAACTGACGGATGCTGCCGCAGGTCCATCCAGCTTGAAGATGCTGACGGCATCTGCAAGGTGCGACGCCTGTTCCTGCATGGATTCGGCAGCGGATGCGGCCTCTTCCACCAACGCGGCATTCTGCTGCGTGACCTGATCCATCTGCGAGATCGCTTGGTTGACCTGCTCGATGCCGGCGGTCTGTTCCTGGCTGGCAGCACTGATCTCGCCCATGATGTCGGTCACGCGCCTGACGCTCTCCACGACTTCCTGCATCGTCGCGCCGGCCTGGTCCACCAGCTTTGCACCCGTGCTGACCTTGTCGACGGAATCATCGATAAGCGCCTTGATCTCTTTGGCAGCCGCGGCAGAACGCTGGGCAAGGTTGCGCACTTCGGAGGCGACCACTGCAAAGCCGCGGCCCTGCTCGCCCGCGCGCGCCGCTTCGACCGCAGCATTCAATGCCAGGATGTTGGTCTGGAAGGCGATGCCATCGATGACGCCGATGATGTCCACGATCTTCTTCGACGATTCATTGATGGAGGCCATCGTATCCACGACTTGCGACACCACTTCGCCACCCTTGGCAGCAACTTCGGAGGCGGACCCGGCCAGCTGGTTCGCCTGGCGGGCATTGTCGGCATTCTGCTTCACGGTGGAGGTCAGTTCTTCCATCGAGGAGGCAGTTTCCTCCAGCGAACTGGCCTGCTCCTCAGTGCGGGCAGACAGGTCCTGGTTGCCCGCGGCGATTTCGCGCGATGCAGTGACGACCGTGTCAGCGCTGGCGCGTACCTTGCCGACCACGGTGCTCAGCGAGTCATTCATCCGCTTGAGGGCACGCATCATGTCGCCGAACTCGTCGCGCCGACTGGTTTCCGGATGGGTGGTCAGGTCGCCCTGTGCAATACGGTTCGCCACGTCGACGGCATGAACCAGCGGCTGGCGAATCGAGCGGATCAGCGCTGCTGCACCCAGAACCACGCCGATCAGGATAAGCAGCATGAACACGCTAGCCATCTTCACGGTGAGCAGGCGCTCGTCAGACAGCTGTTTCCGCAATATCTCGGCGTTGGCCTCCTGCATCGCGACGAAATCCTGTAGCGACTTCAGGTAAGTTTGCAGTGCCGGGTTGAAATCGCGCTCGAACTTGGCGCGCGCCCCTTCGACGTCGCCGTTGGCCTTCAACTCCCGCAGTGCGATCAGGTGAGCGACGGCATTCTTGCGTTCGGCAGCGACCTTTTCCATCTGCTTGCGCTCGTCGTCCTGCAACGGCCCCGCTTCCAGCATTTTCTGGATTTCGGTGATCTTGGCCTGGTCGGCACTGTTGGCATCCTTGAAGACAGCATCCATTTCCGAGCCGGTACTCAGGACCGATGCCTGCGTACGTGCAGAAACGGTTGCTGCAAGACCGGACCACTGCATGACCGCGCGTACCTTGGCATTGCTTTGAGCAGTCAGCTCATCGCCTTTTGCCTGCCATTGTGCCGAACGCCAGCCGGCAAAGATCACCACGCTGAATACTGCAAGCCCGAGGATCGCGACGGAAAGCCAGAGCTTGGCAGTAATCCGTAAATTATCGAATTTCATTGAATGGCTCCTTGCAATAGCTGTAGGAAAGCGAAGAAAAGCCCCATAGAGTGCAAGGGCATTCCATGTAAACCTAGGCGCCATGCGCCTTTCCGGACGGTGTAGTCAAGAAACCATTATATCGTTGTGGCAATAAAATTGCTCAAAATCAATTTTATTGCCATTTATCCGGGGCCATCCTATTCGCAAGCGCAGCGCACCTTGTCGGACGGGCAGGCCACGTACGCTAGCCGCCCATGGAGGGGAAAGAAGAGGAAAAACAGCTAACTTTGGCCGCTGATCATCGGCAGGATGTGGCGAATGACCTGGATCGCCGCCGGCCCCATGATCACCATGATGATGGAGGGGAAAATGCAGACGACCAGCGGAAACAGCATTTTTGTCGGCACCTTTGCTGCCAGTTCCTCTGCCCTCGTCTGCCGCTTGTGGCGCAGGTCGTCGGAAAACACGCGCAGCGATTCACCGATGCTGGTGCCGAACTTGTCGGCCTGCGTCAGCATTGTGGCGAAAATGCCGACTTCCTCCACGCCGGTGCGTAATGCAAGATTCCGCAGCGATTTTTCACGCGTGCCGCCAGCGCGCATTTCGAGGTTGGTCAGGTGCAACTCTTCGGCCAGCGCCATGCTCTTGATCCGGATTTCATCCGCCACCTTCGCCAGACCCGCATCCAGCCCGAGCCCTGCTTCGACACAGACAAGCATCAGGTCGGCTGCATCCGGAAAATTCTCAAAGATCTCCCGCTTGCGGTTCTTGATCCGCAGGTGGAGGTAAAAGTTGGGCAGATAACAGCCAACCAGCGCCGGCATCAACACCAACAGCAGCAATGTCAGGCCGTCCGACTGGCCGCTCGTGCGCAGCGTCAGGTAGGCCATGCCCGCAAACAGCAGTGGCAGCAGTGATTTGGCGCCGAAATACACCAGCCTCGCATCCGGATGGCGCAAGCCAGCATTGATGAAGCGGATTCTCAGCGGCGAAGTATCCCAGTCGCCTTCAGGTGCGGAGAGCTTGGCAAACGGCCCCACCACGTTGATGGCCGCTGCCACCCAGCTGGATTTCTCGGCCGGATTGGCGATGGCCTGCAGGCGCTGCTGCGTCCTCGTCGGAACCAGCAGGAAGTACAGCCCGGCCAACCCGAAGGTGACCGCCGCAAAAATAAGCAAGGGTACAAGCAACATGGCGACTCCTACACTCGGATCTTGATGATTTTTCGCAGTATCAGCACGCCGAACGCCATCAGGGTCAGCATGTATTGAATGATGGCGATGCCGATCGGATCTTTCCATAACGGCGACATGAAACCGGGGTTCACGAGGTTCATCACGCCTGCCAGCGCAAATGGCATGACCACTAGCACCCACGCGGAAAGCCTTCCCTCCGACGACAGCACGCGTACCTTCGCAAGGAGCTTCAGCCGTTCGCGAATCAGGCGGCTCAGGTTACCAAGTACTTCCGTCAGGTTGCCACCCGATTCGCGCTGGATCAGCACCGCAACGACGAAATAGCGCAGGTCGGTGATCGGTATCCGCTCGCTCAGGTTCATCAGCGCCTGTTGCAGCGATACGCCGAAATTGACTTCGTCATGCACGATGCGGAATTCGCCTGCAATCGGGTCGGGCAACTCCTCGCCCACCATCTGCAGGCCGGACGAGAACGCATGCCCCGACCGCAATGCCCGCACCATCAGGTCGATTGCCTCGGGCAATTGCTGCTCCAGTTTGAGCAGGCGCTGGCTGCGCTTGCGGTACACATAGAACGGCGGCATGGCCGCGAGGGTGCCAAATGTCACCAAGCCAAAGAGCATCGGCTGCCGGGCAATCATGTACACCAGCATGAAACCGCCTGTTCCCAAGGCGACGCTTGACAGAAACAGGCGCGATACCGGCCAGCCCAGCCCGGCCTGGTAAATGATGTTCTGCAGGCCCTGTGCTTTCGGCAATCCCTGCAGCATGCGCTGCAGGATCGGGACTTCGCTCAACGTACGCTGCTTCAGGAGCTGCGCCTGCGCGGCATTGTCGTGCTCCCCGGCGATCGACTGCAGACGCTGCCTGAGCCTTTTCGCATCTGTACCGCGATAAGAACTCCACATCAGGTATAGGCTTTCCAGCAACAGCACGACCGCGATGAAAACGAGCACCGAGATGACGAGGAAGGAATTGGTTCCGATTGCATCCAGCATGATTAGCTTTCCTTGTTGGCCGGGTTACTGGTAGCGCTTCGCCGGATCAAACATGGTGTCCGGCAGCGACACGCCGAAGGAACGCAGGCGATCCGCGAATTTCGGCCGGATGCCCGTCGCCTGGAAATAGCCCTGCACCGTGCCGTCCTCGCCGATGCCGCTCTGCCGGAAGGTGAAGATCTCCTGCATCGTCACGATATCGCCTTCCATGCCGGTGATTTCCTGGATGCTCGTGATCTTCCGTTTGCCGTCCGGCAGGCGCAGTGCCTGGATGACCACCGTAATGGCGGAGGCAATCTGCTGGCGTGCGGCGCGGTGCGGCAGGTTGAGATTGGCCATACCGATCATGTTCTCCAAGCGGGCGAGCGCGTCGCGCGGGGTATTGGCGTGGATGGTCGTCAGCGAACCCTCATGCCCGGTATTCATTGCCTGCAGCATGTCCACCGCCTCGGCGCCGCGCACCTCGCCGATCACGATGCGATCAGGCCGCATGCGCAGCGCGTTGCGCACCAGCGCGCGCTGCGTGATTTCACCCTTGCCCTCGATATTCATAGGACGGGTCTCCATGCGCACCACATGCGGCTGCTGCAATTGCAGTTCGGCAGCGTCCTCGATCGTGACGATGCGCTCCGACTCGGGAATGAAACCCGACAGGATGTTGAGCAAAGTTGTCTTGCCGGCGCCGGTACCGCCGGAAATCAGCATGTTGACCTTGGCCTTGCACAGTCCCTCGAGCATCATCGCCATCTCCGGCGTGAGGCTTTTCAGGTCGTTGACCAGGTTTTCCATCTTCAGCGGGATGTGTGCAAAACGGCGGATCGACATCATCGGACCATCGAGCGCCACGGGAGGGATCACCGCATTCACGCGGGATCCGTCCGGCAGGCGCGCATCGACCATTGGGCTGGATTCGTCGATGCGGCGACCGACGAGCGACACGATCTTGTCGATAATGCGCAGCAGGTGCTTTTCATCGGTAAACGTCACATTGGTCAGCTCCAGCCGCCCGCCGCGCTCGACGTAGATCTTGTCGAAGGAATTGACCAGGATGTCCGACACCGCGGGATCGGCCATCAGCAATTCGATCGGGCCAAAGCCAAACATCTCGTGCTGGATATCGCGGATCAGCAGGCGCCGCTCCACTTCATTGACTGCTGCCTGTTCCTCCTGCAGCAGCCGCTCGACCATCGTGGCGATTTCATGGCGAAGGCGTTCCGGTGTTGCAGTCTCCAGCGCGGCAAGGTCGAACTTGTCCAGCAGCTTCAGGTGGATGCGGCCCTTCAGTACCTTGTAGGCGTCGCTTGTTCCCTTGCTTTCGTGACGCCCGATGGGTGTGACCGGAACAGCGCTTAATCTTTCTCGAAATGACATGTTGTTATCGCTCCCCTGGCTTCTTCTTTTTCAATTACTAGACCTGCACCGTGTTCGAACCCGGCAATGCCGCCTGAGAACGGCGGAAAAGCCGTCCCAGCAGACCACGGCTCTCCTCCTGCCTGGGGCTCAATGCGTGCGTGAGCTCAATCAGGTTGCGCGTCACGGGATTGGCACGCGCCATCTCCACTAACGGATTACCATGGTTGATCGATGTATTAACTTCCTTGTAGGAGTTGGGAACGGTGCGCATCGCATAGGCACCGAGCAGGCGCTGCATATCGTCGAGCCCGATCTCGCCTCGCTTGTCGAAACGGTTGACGATCAGCTCGACCTTCTCCTTCGGATACCCAAGTGCATTGAATGCGGCCAGGAGCTTCTTGGCATTGCGCAGGTAAGGCAGGCTCGCCTGCAGCACTGGGAAGATGCGATAGGCCCGGTCCAGCGCCTTGATCGAGAAGGTGTCCAGCACGCGCCCGACATCAAGCAGGACGAAGTCGTACTGCGACGCCGCCTGCGCGAGAATGGCATCGATATGCTCCGGCTTGATATCCACCGCCTGCGAGGGATCCTCCGGTGCGGCCAGGATGCTGAAGTTATCGGCAACCCTGACCGTGCTGGCGGCGAGAAAGGATGCATCCAGTCGCCGGATATCGTGTGCGACATCCGCCAGCGTCAATGCGGGCTTGCCGTCATGCACGAACGACAGCGCATCGCCGAACTGCAGGTTCAGATCGACCAGCAGGACGCTGTTGGTCTCCGCGAGCTGGTATCCGAGATTGGTAGCGAGAAAGGTAGCGCCGCTGCCGCCCTTGCAAGACATGAAGGCGAGCACCTTGCCCGGACCGCGCACCGTTGTTCCCGCCAGCTTTGCGCTGATGCGATTGACTGCAGCCTCCAGCGCACCGGGCGTGACGGGCGACGGCAATACCTCGCGCACGCCGGCGCGCATGGCGCTCATCAGGAATTCCGGCGTTGTCGACGTGCACAAGAGGATGACGGCGACTTTCGGATAATGGGTGGTCACATACTCCACCTCGACGAGCTCCGCAGGATCGCACGGCCGTCCTTCGATCAGCATCAGGTCCGGCTGCTCCTGGTCCGCGACCGTACGCACCACTCCCCTCCCTCCGTCGGCAAGGTGCGCCGTGTGCGACAGCGACTCCAGCGTCCTTCCTATCTCCTGCAGATGCTTCTTGTCGGAAGAGATGACTGCGATTTTCATTGTTGCTTTCCTTGATTGTTATGAGCAGATTGCATCGCTGTTCGGATCCTGTTTCATGATTTCCCGCGGCAGGTAGGTCGTGAATACGGGCATGCGGATGACCTCCATTGCGCCCAGTCCGGCCACCGGGGAAATCCACTGATAATTGAGATCGGTAATCGTCAGGGTCACGCCTTCGCAGGTCGCCGCCACGCATCCTGCCGGCGTCCATGCAAGGTCGATGTCACGGATTTGCGGAAGCAACGCCTGCATGCGTGTCAGCACGCGCTGCTTGTCGCCGGTGTCGTCGCATACCACGGCATAACGCGCGCCCATGCGCGTGGCCTCATTGGCGGCACTCCAGGTAAACAGCATCCGGCTGAAGTCGGTAATGCCAAGCAGGAAGGTCAGGAAGACGATGAGCGATAGCGAGAACTCGATTGTCGTCGCACCAGTCTGCCGTTTTTTCATGTTCCCGCTCCCGGCGCCGGGCCCGTTCCTGGCGCTCGCATCGTTGCGCTGATGTCGTTGTAGTTGAAACTGCCGAAGGGAATGCCGAGTACGCTGGAGAACAGAGACTGGAACGAGTAGCCGCTGACCGTCACCGTCACCGTATTGATCACCGGCGTGCTGCCGGCCGATTGCCAGGTAGGCTGCTGGACATGCGCGAGCGTCAAGCCGGGAGCGAGCGGCGTGCCGGCACCTGTTGTATTGCCATACACGATGAGGCTGCGCGCCTCCGCGATGTGTGTGCCCGGCGTCTGTACCGAGAGGTAACGCACCGCATCCCGCACCGACTTGACGATGGTGTTGTACTGGTAGACCGCGCGCCCGAATTCGGTGGTAATGAAGGTCAGCAGCAACAACAGGGGGAGGATCAGCGCGAGCTCGATCAGTGCCGCGCCGGCCTGTCCTGTCTTCTTCGTTCGTTTTGCCATCACGCCTCTCCTACTCCACCAAGACCGACACCAGCGGCCCCGCGGACCCTCCCGGCATTCCATTGGTGGTGCACGGGCTGCCCGGATCACCGGCATTGCCGCGGAACTCAAGTTGTACATTGCTAATCGGTATGCTCAATGGCTGCAGCATCAGCATGCAGGCATAATCGATTACCTGCGACGTAGCATTGATGACTGGGACCGTCACGATGCGCCGATTGCTCCCGTATTGCCTGTGCCCGCCGGGAACGATTCCCGGAGCCGCCAGCTTCTGGAAACTGTTCAGGCTCAGGTCGGTAATCGACTCGCAGCTGTTTGCGCCGCGCACGCGGGTGCCGGTATCGGCGCAGGACGCGAATTTCTGCCGCTTCGTCACAAAATTCTCAGCTGTCGGGTCGGCGCCCGTCCCGGGCGTGCCGTCGTAGGCATTGAAGGCATTCGGCCAGTTCTTCGTGGTATAGGCATAGCCGGTGAAGTCCGGGTGGTTCACGCTCGGGTCGCCGGTATTCTTGTAGATGCCGAAGCGGTAGTTCCATACGTCGGCAATCGATGTTTGCACACCCGGCGTGCCAAGCGTGTCGCCCACTTCGGTGCCACAGCGGCCTTCCATTTCGGCTTCCGTCTGCGATGCGCTGTTCGATCCGTCCAGGTTGGCCCAGCCGATCTGTCCTCCCGCCGCAGCGTTCTGTGCCATGATCAGCGTGACCCACTCACCGACCTGAAAGCCGTAGTTCGGTGCCGAGCCGCCCGGCTTGGGTTTGAGCGCAACGGGTACCGGGCAGGTGGTCTTCGCACTGGCGCGCGTAGCGACGGCCCGCGCAAGAACGGACTGCGTATCCGGATAGAGCTGCCGGTCGCCATTGAATGCACCCATGGCATTGAGCAACCACATCTGCACGCCGGCCTGCGAGTGCTCGCACTGCGCATACCTGGCGGCTGCGGCGCTTGTCGTCAACTGGTAGGTCGCATTCCTGAATGTGATGTCTTCCTCTGTAATCTGTCCACGGTTGCGCCACGTCGCCGACTGCAGGTCCACCCTGTTCATGTTCCCCGCCGTCATGCCTGCATTGGCGGCACGCACCAGCGCATCCGGCTGGCCGTCCAGCTCCTGCGAGGCGGCGAGCGCGCAGCTATCCATGGCGGTCTGCAATTCGCCCTTCACGATGAACAGGCGGCCGAAATCCAGCGCGATTCCCATGAAGCCCATCAGGAAAAGCAACAGCAGCGCGACGGTGACGATCACCGCACCCTGCTCATGGCGGTTATTGGCGTAGCTCGACATCACAATGACTCATTATCCTGAATGTGATACTTGATTGCGGTATGTATCAGGCGCATGTCGCGGTGGTGAGGCAGGTCGCGACCCGCCCGATGAAATTGGCAAAACTGCCGCCTATCGTAAGTGCATCGACCGCTAGCACCAGAGCGATGGAAAGGACCGCAATGATCAATGCGTACTCGACAACCTGCGCACCGTCTTCTTCTTCGAGAAATTCGGAAAACATGGCACTCCCTTGCTGAAGCCGGTCGCCGGCTGAGAATGGTTCTTTGTCTTTCATAACTCCCGGAATAGCTCCGGCATGCCGGGAAAGTGGTTACGCGACCGATACTGGTCAGGTAGCCACCGCCGCCGGCTATAGGTGGGTATTACTCGCAGGTCGCCGTGGTCAGGCAGGCCGTCACACGAGTAATGAACTGTCCGAAGCCGCCACCGTCTTGAGTCAGCGCCTGCAGCGCAACGACCAGTGCGATCGAAACGACAGCGATGATCAATGCGTATTCGACGACTTGCGCGCCTTCCTCTTCTTTTGCAAAGGAGCGGACGGAGGTGGAGAGCTTGTTAAGGAGGTTCTTCATTTGCATTCCCTTTTTACGTTGATGATGGATGGAGTGTTACTGCTGATGGACTACATGGGTACTGCGTGCTGCTACTTCTATCCGGATAGATCTGTGCATCGCGCTGCGGCTACTTGCCGCTGCTGATGGCGCCGCCGATGTTGATGACGTTGGTCACCGGCGGCGGTGCCTTGAAGGTTCCCTGATAGCGCGTCACCGCTTCCTTGGCCGCCTTGCCGTCCATGCCGGCCACCTGGTCGGGGTTGTTGCCCGCATCGGGATTGATCATCATTTGCAGGCGTGCTTCGCGTACTGCATCGCCGAATTTGGCGTCGTAGTTTGGCGTCGTCGAGCACGCGGCGAGCAGGCCGGCCAGCAAGATCGCTGAGAGAGTTTTCATCTGTTCCTCCGGTTACTTGTTGTCAGTCTTGCTGGCTGGTGCGTCTTTCGGCGCATCTTTGGGCGCCTCGTTGCCTGCATCCTTTGCATTTCCTTCTGCCCTGCCCATGAAGAGTGCATCAGTGCGCGTCGGGGCCACATGGTTGTCGGTGGGGAGTGTGATCTTCGCGGCGGCAGGCTTCACCAGGCGTGGCGTGATGACGAACATCAGTTCGGTCTGGTCGTTCTGAAATTCGGTCGAGCGGAACAGTGCGCCTAGGATCGGAATTTCACCCAGCCCCGGGAAGCGGCTCAGCGTTTCGGTGATGTTGTTCTTGATGAGTCCCGCAATCGCAAAGCTTTGGCCGTCATTGAGCTGTACCGTGGTATCCACCTTGCGCGTGGCCATCGAAGGCAGCACGGCAGTGAAGCCATTGAAGGTCGTGAATGGCGAACCGGTCTGCGACAGCTCCGACACTTCCGATACCAGCTTGAGATTGACGCGCGTACCGTCGAGCACCGTTGGGGTGAACTTCAGGCCGACGCCGAATTCCTTTTCTTCCAGCGTAATCGTCGTGCCGCGGCCATTGTTGTCCTGGGCGATCGGGATGAAAATTTTACCGCCGGACAGGAAGCTAGCCGCCTGGCCGCTGATGGCCATGATGTTCGGCTCGGCCAGCACACGCACCAAGCCATCCTTCTTCTGCGCGTCCACGCCGAGCAATGTAGCGTTGCGCGTCGGGAAGCCGAGCTCGGGATGGCCAAGGTAACCTTGTGCAGCGGAGGTGCTGCCGGCGACTGCCGCACCGGCCCGGCCCGTCACGTAGCCTGCAACCGGATTGTTGGTGTACTCGGCCAAGGTCGCCGCGCCGCCGCCCAGGATGCCGGACATAACACGGGAAGTCAGGCCGTCGGCCGACGTCGTAAGTCGTGCGAAATCGAGTCCGAACTTGTCGAGCAGCGTCTTGCTGACCTCAGCAATTTTCACTTCCAGCATCACCTGCTGCGGCGTCGACACGCGTAGCATGTTCACCACTTTCTTGCCGTCACCGTAGGAGCCGGCCAGCGCGAGCACTTCATCCAGCTTCGTCGCGTCGCTCACCTTGCCCGTCAATACAATCGCGTTTTCCGCGCCGCTGACCTTGATGCCCGATTCTTCCGGCATGAGCTCCGCAAGCTTCGCCTGCAGCGTGGTGGGATCGATGGTGACGATGATGTCCTTGACCGAGCAGCGTCCGTCCGCACTCTGCAACACGACGTTCATCGAACCGGAACGTTTGCCGACGAAGAAGAGTTCCGTCGGGCTGAGCAGTGAAATATCGACATCGGCAATGCCATCGTTCGCAGCCTGCATGCGCTGCGCACCGTTCTTGCCATCTTTGTCGTCGGCCTCGGTTGGCTTGCCGGCACGGCTGGTCGACAGTCCACCGACCACCATGCGCGCCGCCGGAATCCCGAGCTTGACCACGGTGGACTTGCCCAGCGTGACATGTGTCGGCGGTTCCATCATGACCGACGAACAGGGTTTGAGCGCCGGTGACGGGTTGGTCACCGCGTAGGCGGACTGCGCGGCAGCGGCAAGTGCTGCCAACAGCACGGCATGTGCGTATTTGTTAATCACTTGAAACGCTCCTTGTTCTTTTATTGTTGAAAGCAGTTGAGCGTGCGGGTGCCATCGTGGACTACCTCTACGCACTGCGTTGCAGGCACGGCGGGCGCAGTAACCGGCCTGCTCGCCACTTTCACCGGCTTTGCTGCGGCAACGCGCTGCACAGGCGTGGTGTCCCTTTCACCGAAGAGATCCTTCTTCGTGATCCCCGTCGTCACGACGGGCTGCTTGTCCACCTGGTTGCGCAGGACCAGCGACAAGGTGCCGACGCTGCGTGCAAGGTCGAGGCGCTCCGCATCTTCCGGTGTCAGTTCCAGCGTGACAGCGCTGACCACCTTGGGCTTGGTGTCGTCACGGCTGGCTTCCTGCGCGACCGCCAGCACCAGCACATGCTCCAGCACGGTCTTGCTGATCTGCTTGCTTTCTTCGCCACGGCCATCCTTGTCGCGCTGCGTGTTGACCATCACGTCGACGTAGTTGCCTGGGAGTGCAAAGCCGGCGACGCCCACCACGTCATTGACGCGCACGGTCATTGCCCGCTTGCCTTCCGCAATCACTGCAGACAACCCGCCGCGCGTACCGGCAGGTGCCAGCTTGCCTTCCAGGATGGGCTCCCCGCGCAGCACGCCGGCCTTGGTCACACGCTCTTGCAGGTCCTTGATATCGCTGAATGCACCGGTCGGAACCGAGCCGCTCGGCCAGTCTGCGGTTGACAGCATTTGCGGATTGATCTTGGTGCCGAGTTCGATATCCACTGCGGCGACCACCACCTTGTTCGCCGCGATGTTGCCCTGCCGGGAAATCCATCCTGCTGCATAGACGGCGGCTGCGAGGCCGGTCACCAATGCAAGAAGAAGCAAGCCGAGTGCTTTGACGTTTTTCATTTTTTGTTCTGAAAAGATTGATTGGCTGATCTACAGAAATCCGAGTTGTTTCATCACGATGTAGGTGATCGTGCCGGCGGCGATACTCACGCCGTATGGCAGCCTGCCGACAGAGTTACGTGAAGCAACATCGAGTTGCGGCCTGGTGCCTGCCAGCGCGGAGGCACCCAGCAGTTGCACATTGGCCCGGACGTTGGTCAGCATGCGTGCCAGGACACGGTGATACATCGCGTATCCCAGCGCAGCCACACCGCCGGCGATGAAGGTGCAGATAACGGCTTGGAAGATATCGCCCAGGCCAACGAAAGCGCCCACCATCGCCATCAACTTGACGTCCCCTGCGCCCATCGCCCGAAGGGCATACAGCGGGAGCAGCATCAGCAAGCCGAGCACGAGGCCGCCGAATGCCCAGAGAAATCCGGCCTGCGAGGCGAAAGGAACGGCGACGCTGTAGCCGAGCGCAAACAGCGCGCCGCCCAGTGTCAGCCAGTTGGGAATGCGGAAGCTGCGATAGTCGATGACCGCTGCGATGACGAGCAGCGCAATCAGGACACCGCTCCGAGGTTCTGTCAGAAGCATGCCCAGCAGTTCGACCAATGATGAAATTTCCCGCATGTCCACTCTCTGTTGTTGTTCATTCTTCGGGGTGCGGAACAGGACGGACGAGACGCCCGATTCCGCGTGTTACTCCACCGTTCTTCCTGCTTTTCTTCGCAGGAAGAACGGGTAGCCCACACAGGGAATCAGGTTAATTGCCAATAAGTACACGGCCAATAGAGCAGATGCACTATCACCCTGTCGAATTGGGCGATTCCGTTTGCGCTATCTCAGGCGCGCATCAAAATGAGGGAACCGGAAGTTACTCCGACGCTCGAAAGCCCCCCTCTGATCCGGGAGGTTGGAGGCGATTTTTCTGTTGCCCTTGAAGAAGAAAAGCGCAGCTGCACCTAACTGGCCGGAGTATTTTTGTCGTGATTTTGCTTGCGACTTCTGGTTGCCATTATGGTCGTGGCGTAGGCGCGACTTGCCGCTTGGCTGGCGCTGGCCAGAGCACTGTTTTGACGAAGCGCAAACCTGGGTTAGTGCCTGTGCTTCCACCAGCTCCGCAGCGCCATCCATTGGTGCTCGAGCCAAATCGTGGCGGATCCGACAGGTTCGCGCAGGAAAGGAATATCCTGCGCGATCAGCAGCAGGCCGATTGGAATGAACTCAAAGCCGAGGATAGGCAGGAAGCCAAAAAATCCGCCGACGATCAGCAATAACCCGAGCGGCAGGCGAATCCACCGCGATCGCGGATCACGCAACCAGCGAATCGCGCGACACACCCTGTCCGGCATTTCGCGCTCAAGTCCTTCGTATGCCTGGTCAAGTTTTTCACGCCCTTTGTCTTCCATTTTCGGCTCCATATGGAGGACGGGATCACTGACTGTCCCATCGTGCCTGTATCCGGCAACAGCGGAGGCATCACATTGCAGCTTGCACTCTACTGTGCGCCGCTCGCCGTGCGGACAGGAGAAAGTAACCTCATGAGCTACCTTATGTGACACCCACTTCAGTAACGGGTTCAGGTGTACGTAAGTTCAGGCGCATGTCAGATTGTCTCGCCTGCGGCAAGACGTTGTACGGTAGAAGCGCCTTTCTGGTTCGTGTGTTGAGACACGGGCGATTTCAAAGCCGGCAACACCACACAAGGTCTAGGTCGAATGTAGCCGAAGCAGCTACGAACGAGGAACTCCGACTCGCGGCAGATCGTGATGCAGGTAAGTATCTTGGGAGGCGAAAGGCAATTACGTTGCTGCCATCAACCGCGCAAGCGCCGCCTTGTCATGCACGCCGAGCTTCATATAAACCTGCGCCAGCTGATTGCGCACGGTATGCGGTGATACATTCAGGTTCGCAGCGATCTCCTTGTGCGTCATGCCACGCGCGAAACGGTGCGCGACATTCATCTCCGAAGGGGCGAGTGACTTCAGGAGAGGAATACGACGTGCGATGCAGGCCATGAAGCCGAACTTCTGGAAGCCGGTCATTTCGATCCGCTTGCCGTGATAGATCCCCTCTTCCACCAGTGCCGACACGACCGTGATCGGCAGGCTTCGTTCGTCGAAGTCCGGCCATTCCAGCTTCAGCAGATCGTTCATCGTCTTGTCCGCGATTTCGATCAACCCGCGCGAATTGATCAATGCCATGGCACGTGTGCTGCGACCCGGGTCGCTGCGGCCTAGTGCGCGTTCGAGGTTGAATGTAATCGCCTGGGTAATATGAGGCCATAACGCGCGGAGCAGCGTGCCGTCCTCTTTCTGGAAGTCCTGCTCCGCGACGCGGTACAGGATGATCCAGCGCGCATTGTTGTGGTCTGTCGGCGCGTCACCGTAGACAAGCAGCTTGCGCATCGCATGCTTGCGTGCAAAGTTGCGCCATTGCGGCACTTCGTATGCGGTATCCAAAGCCTGCCAGTCGCATGCCAGCGGATGCTGCAAGCCATTCGAATAGACGGGAAGCAGGAGCGCACCGAGAGGCACATCGGCATAGTCGTCCTGCAGCGCGTCCGGGTCGCCCTGGACGCAGGACTGGTCGATGACAAGGTTCTTTGCCAGCGCCATCTCCGTATTGCCGATGCCGAGGATCGCACCGTCGAAGGCGATCAGGCGCCGCGCCAATTGAACAGTTTCCGCGGGAAATGCCCGTGGTCCGGTATGGGCGGCCCGCTCGTAGAGCTCAGCCACCGTGCTCGAAAACGTTTGCAACGCAGTTCCCCCTGCTAATGCGCCGCTGCGTTTTTTTAATCGAGGACGGTTCAGCGGCTCGCCCGTAGGTATTCGGACAACCACTTCAACCTATGGCGAAATAGTGGCCGCGCAGAATACATTGTCGCAATTAAATATTTTTTCGCCGACACCGTCGTTGATCGCGCACAAGCCTTTCGCTGCAGCGCAATCTTTTCTTACTGGTTTCCGCTACCCACCTGACCGGGCGCGGGTGTACCGGTGCTGCCGGACCCGACGCCCATTCCTGCGCCCGGAACGGACAGCGGTGCTCCCTGTACATCATTGGAACCTTGCACCGACGGCGGCGGCACACCAAGCCGCGGACCTTCGGCATTGATGGTGCATCCGCAAAGGAATCCCATCACAACTACTACGATCGAGGCACGCATAAGATTCGATTCCTAAAACCCGACGCCGATACCGATACCGCCGCCGCTGCGCCCACCCCAGCTGCCGACGCCAACGCCAATGCGTGCGCCCCTGCCCGGGTAGGTCGGGTCGTTATACACGCTGTTCGGGTCGTTTGCGGCCGTCGTATCAGCGCCATTTGGCGACGATGCACATCCTGCAAGCGATGCAAACAGCACCAAGGGAAACAACAGCCGCTTCATAAGACCTCCGCAATACGAGTGGTCTTCCTTGGACATGGGTCTTTCCTCGTGGTTCGACAGTACGTAGCGGATGGGAGACGTGCAAGGCCGGAACCGTGCAAGGCTGGAACGAAAGCGTGTCCCGGCTGCCCAAACCAGGACGGTTTGCTGCTTTTATTCTGCTTTTGCGAGACCAGCCTATGCTCCTGCATGTGGAAAGCCACCCGGGACTTCACGGCGACATGGAGCCTCTGGCATTCCTGCTGGGCGACGAGCGCATCGAAGTATTGCAGATCCTCGATCGCTGGATTGCCACCGACCACAGTTATTTCAAGATAGAAGCAAGCGACCGCGCCATGTACATCCTGCGTTTTACGCCGGAGCAACGGCAATGGGAGCTCACATTGTTCCAGGCGCCGGCGGTCTGAGCGCGGCTCTGCCCCACGCTTCACTGCGCCGCCCACCCGCCGGCGATCGGATTCATCACTCCCATGAGCTTATGTGCAGCAGGACTGCACAGTCACAGTATCCGGTCTCTTTTAAGCCGATGTCCCCTGCAGGCGCGTCGACCGAAAGCCTGGGCTCCTGCGAACGCGAGGTCGTTGCGCATCTGGCGCAAGGCATATTCAGCGAGGAAATCCCGCGCTTGCCGGGTCCGACTGCGCGTACGGTTGAAATGCACCTCGACCGCTTGCTCCGCAAACCAGGCGTGCGCTCCACGGCGCCGCCACTTACCCTGCTCGTTTGATCCTCGCCCGAATGCGCAGTGAGCTACGTTGTGGCAGCCTTCACACCGCATATCCGTCCGTTCGCTGCGGGCCAACTTTTGCCCACTATGGCGGCAAGAACCGCATTGCGACGGTTCAATTGATCGAACTGAAATGTCCGGCACCCATCCAAATCAACATGACACGCGGGATGAAAATTGCGGCAGTTGTAGCGACTCTGGTCATTGCGTTGCCGGCTGCGTTACTGCTATTCGTTTCCACCTTCGCCTGGAATCAGGCCAAGCCATGGCTCAACGACAAGATCGCTGCGGCGACCGGACGGACGTTTGCGATCAATGGCGACCTGTCGTTCAGCTGGGAGCGTCCTCCCGAGCAACAAGTCGGCTGGCGCCGTTTTCTTCCCTGGCCGCATATCCGCGCGCAGGACATTGTCCTGGGCAATCCCGAGTGGGCGCAGAGCGGGCCGACGATGGCGCGTCTGCAGCAGGCAGATGCGACCATCAACCCCTTCGCCCTGTTCGCAAAGACAGTCAGCATCCGGACGCTGGTCCTTAATGAAGGCACGCTCGTGCTGGAGCAAGGCAAAGGCAAACGCAATAACTGGACCTTCGGCAAGGAAGAAGAAGAGAAGCAGCCATCCGCCTGGAAATTCGCGCTCAATAGCCTTGCGATCCGACAAGGCAACCTGCGCTACGTCGATCCGGCAAAGAAAGCGGATGCGACCGCGCGTATCGATACTGATCCGGACGGCACGGTGAATTTCAAGCTCGGCGGCACCTTCAACGATGAAGAGGTGGGCGGCGGCGGCAAGGCCGGCGGCCTGCTGACGCTGATGGAGCGCGATGTGGAATACCCGGTGCAGGCCACGCTGAAAATCGGCGAGACGACCATCACGGCCGACGGTTCATTGACCGACCCTGCACATCCGAGCGCACTGGACATCAAGCTGAAGATACTCGGCGCGAGCATGGCGGACCTGTTCCCGATCAGTGGACTGGTGCTGCCCGAGACGCCAAAATTCTCGACGGAAGGCCGCGTCGTCGGCATGTTCCGCGAGGACGTCGTCCGAGTGCGCTACGAGAAGTTCCAGGGCAAGGTCGGGCAAAGCGATATCGGCGGCACGCTGGAATACGTCCGCAAGAAACCGCGACCGCTGTTGCACGGTGAAGTCGTTTCCGACCTGCTGCGCCTGCAGGACCTGCGTGCTGCGGTCGGCACCGACAAGGATGCCAACAAGGGCAGCAAGGAAGCGAAGATCCCGCCCGGCAAGGTATTGCCTGTTTCCCCTTTCAAGACTGACCGCTGGGGAACAATAGACGTGCAAGTAAAGTTCAGCGGAAAGAAGATCGTCCGCACCGGCGCCCTGCCCATCGACCATTTGGAAACGAAGATCTCCCTGGATAACGGTGTACTGGCACTGGCGCCGCTCAACTTCGGCATTGCGGGCGGGCGCCTGACGACGGAGCTCAACATCAATGGCCGTGCCGAACCCGCCAAGGCACGCATGAAGGTGTCGGCGCGCAAGCTGAAGTTAAGTGAAATGTTCCCGAAAGCGGAATCGATGGAAGCCAGTATCGGCGAGGTCAACGGCGATGCCGAACTCAGCGCGGCGGGCAACTCTTTCGCTGCCCTGCTCGGCTCTGCCAATGGCGAAGTGAAGTCGCTGATCAGCCGGGGCAGCATCAGCAAGTTCGTCCTCGAGGCGGCCGGGCTCAACCTTGCCAGCGCCGTTGCGGCGAAACTGTTCGGCGATCACCAGGTACAGCTGAACTGTATGGCGGCCGACTTCGGCGTCGTCGATGGCGTGATGCAGACGCGCACCTTCCTCCTTGACACGGAGGACGCGACGATCAGGGCCGAGGGCAACATCAATTTCGACGAGGAATCGCTCAACCTCACCTTGCGACCGGAGAGCAAAGGCGTGCGCCTGATTTCGCTGCGTTCTCCACTGTATATCAGCGGGACGTTCAAAAACCCCGACTTCGGTGTCGACAAGGGCGTCGTCGCAGCCAAGGCGGGCGCAGCGGCGGTGCTCGGTGTGGCCGCCGCACCGGCAGCGGCGTTACTGGCGCTCATCAATCCTGGGCCCGAGGAAGATAGCCCTTGCGTGCCGCTGCTGAAGCAGGCGGCTGAAAAACCGAAAGCGCCGCCGCCGGGAAAAACGGCTGCGGAAGCACGGCAAAAAAAATAGCGGCACACCGCAGTGTGCCGCTCCTTATGCCGCTTCCTTGTGCTGCTATGAAGGGCTGCCTACCGACCGTCCCGCCTGATGGGGATCAGGGCATTGGGGATCAGGGCGTCGTGCCCGCCCAATTATTTCTTTGGCGTGATAGTCGCTTCTTCGATCAGCAGCGGGTACGTATAGCCTGCGCCGAAATCACGGTCCACCGTAACGACGCCGGAAACCGTCACCTGGTCGCCGACATTGGCGGTCTGCTTGCTGGTGACGATCAGGTTGTTGGTGCCGGTGGAACCAGTGCCGTCCTGCACGTGCACGAAATTGCGGCCCATGATGCCGTTATTGACCTTCACCACCTTGCCCTGCGCACTGATCGTCTTTCCTGCGAGGGCGGCTTTGTTCTGGTTCAGTTCGGCGACAGATTTCATGTTGCTCTGTGCGCCCGACTCGCCGCATGCAGCCAAAGTAGCAACCAGTCCGGCGAACACGATGGAATGAAACTTCATGAATACTCCTGTGATGAATATGAAGAAAAGTAGCAGCTGCGAGTATAGCTTTAACCGCGAAAAATATTTGCGCGCATTTTAGTGGGATTTGAGCATGTCATACGGCCTGCGGATGGCTTCGATCACCTCGCCGATGCCCATATGACGACTCTTTCTGACAACTTCTTTCCCTTCAAAAAAGACAAGCAAGGTCGGCACCGTGAACACGCTGAAACGGGCAGCAATGTCAGGGCTCGCGGAAGTATCAACGTCCCTGAAAACCGCGTCCGGGAATTCCTCGCGAATCGCCGCACGCAGCTTTGGCTCTAGTACATGGCACACATTGCAGGTCGGCGCACCAAAGTAAAGTGCCACCATCGGATGAGTCTTCAGCATCACACAGACAGATTGTAGATCTTGCATGGCAGCTTCACTCACACTGGAAAAATGAACATCATCAGTCGCGCCGTCACTGGCAGCGAAGGCGTCCTGGTCGCGATGTTGCGAACGCCGGTGCCGAGACAAAAACAACATCGAAATTTTTTTGCGAATTCTTGACTTGCGACAGGTTTGGCGCGCGACAACTTGTTGTGCAAGTTGCGTACGGGCCTTTCTTACCGAGCGTTACGCGGAGCAATTGGCCGCCGGTGTTGTTTATTCTCCAGCGAAACACGCTTGGCGAAAACTCCCGCTCCGGGCAAGCGAACATCAGATAAGCGCTGCATCCCCCATGCGGCTTGATTCACTTGACGCAAGTCAAACAATTTCCTCGAGCGGCTCCATAGCATAAGGATCGTACGAATCCTATATTGATTTCATGGCCATGTTCGCGAAAAGCCGTCGCTATCGTTCCAGTACAGTACTCGTACTGCTGGGATGGCTTTTTTCGATCGCCGTCAGCAGCGCTTATGGGTGCATCCGGTCTGACGCGCACCATCATCATGAAGCACACCTGTCCAGCCACCAGGTGGCCTTGGATAGACAGCCGTCTGATGTCGCCACCGACAACGTCAGTAGCGATGCAGGCGTGTGCGAGGTAGCCTGCGACCTGCAAGCATCCTCCGTCGTGAAGGGCGCATCCGGCAATGCGCCCGACATGCAGCTTGTGGCGCTGTACACCTCTGTGTATGTCCTTGCACTCGCACCACCTGCGGTGCATGAACCGGACAAGCCGCGCAGTACCGGGCTTTTCTATGCTTATTCTCAATCCCTTCGCTCTACCCGCCTGACGCTATAGCGCGCCGCAACCTCGCGCCGCAGCGACCCGTTCCAGCAATTCCCGCGCCCAACGCTTGCATATTGGGCAGGACAACACCTCCGGGCCACACTGCCCGATGCCAATGGCGAAACGAAGGCTGCAACGCGGATCCAAGACCTGCGCCAACCATCCGTTCGCCGCGCAGCATGTCGAAACGAGCAGGAGATTGACATGGCACTTCATCAGCACCACCACAGCTCCGGGCAGGAGCCGCGTTCCAGCCGGTCGAAATGGATCCTGGCCGGATCCCTTGCGATTGCAGGTTTCTTCCTGTTCACCGAACACCAGGCGCATGTGTACGGCGCCCTTCCCTACCTGCTGCTCGCCTGCCCGTTGATGCACTTCTTCCATGGACATGGCCACCACGAGTCCCCGATCCTCGTACTGGTCTATGCACGTCTTGCCAAGCGGGAGGAAGCCGACATGCTGGCGAATTTTGGCCAAGACTATGAGCGGTATCGGCAACGCACCCCCGCGTTTATTCCGTCTCTCTGGGAAAGAGGTGTCGGTCTGCACGAGAAAACACCGGGAGAACATCATGGATGACAAGACTTTTCAATTGCACCGCGGGAACGACCATGCACATGGACACGCGCATGACCATCCGCATGATCATGCCCATCACGACGCTGCCGGAAGCGAATCCGTTGCAGTCACGCCCGTCTCCGACAAGCCGTTCACCGATCCGGTATGCGGCATGAAGGTCGCAGCCCATCCTGAGCGAACTGTCGATTACGAAGGCACGTCTTACCATTTCTGCAGCGCCAAGTGCATGGAGAAATTCCGCGCCAACCCGCGCAGTGATGTCGAACCCGTTTCAGTACCTGCCGCCGAGCTCGCGCAGCCCGTACCCGAAGGTACGATTTACACTTGCCCAATGCACCCGGAGATCCGGCAGCCAACACCTGGCAACTGCCCGAAGTGCGGCATGGTGCTCGAGCCGGTGATGCCCTCGCTGGAAGAGGAAGAAAATCCGGAGCTGACCGATTTCCGCAAGCGCTTCTGGTGGACCTTGCCATTGACAGTCGTCGTCACGGCAATCGCGATGTTCGGGCACCAGCTCCGGCATGGCGGCCTGCCTGCGCAGAGCTGGGTAGAGTTCGTACTCAGCACACCGGTCGTCGTGTGGGCCGCCTGGCCCTTTTATGTGCGTTGGTTCTCGTCGCTGAAGAACCGCAGCCCCAACATGTGGACACTGATCGGCACCGGTGTCGGTGCCGCCTATCTGTACAGCGTCGCAGCGACGTTTGCGCCCGGCTTCTTCCCGTCGGTATTTGCCGAGGGCGGACGTGTCGGCGTGTATTACGAAGCTGCAGCGGTCATCGTTTCGCTGACGCTGCTGGGCCAGATCCTCGAGCTGAGGGCGCGCTCGCAGACTTCCGCTGCGATCAAATCCCTGCTCGGGCTGGCGCCGAAGACCGCGCGCCGCATCCGCGATGATGGCAGCGAGGAAGACGTGCTGCTCACCCACGTCCACATCGGTGACATGCTGCGCGTACGCCCAGGTGAAAAGGTGCCGGTCGACGGCGGCGTGCTCGAGGGTGAAAGCGCGGTGGATGAATCGATGCTCACCGGCGAACCGGTCCCGGTCACCAAGCGCCCCGGCGACAAGCTGATCGGTGCGACGATCAACACCAGCGGCAGCCTGGTGATGCGCGCGGAAAAGATCGGCTCGCAAACGATGCTGTCGCAGATCGTGCAAATGGTTGCCAATGCACAGCGCTCGCGCGCACCGATGCAACGGTTGGCCGATGTGGTCGCCGGCTACTTCGTCGTCATCGTGGTCGGGGTTGCCCTGCTCACGCTCTTGGGATGGGGCATCTTCGGGCCCGAGCCGAGCTGGGTGTTCGGCTTCCTCAATGCTGTGGCGGTGCTGATCATCGCCTGCCCCTGCGCCCTCGGACTGGCGACGCCGATGTCGATCATGGCGGCCACCGGACGCGGTGCCACCCAAGGCGTCCTGTTCCGCGACGCCGCGGCGATCGAAGGCATGCGCAAGATCGACACCCTGATTGTCGACAAAACCGGCACGCTGACCGAAGGCAAACCGGCTTTCGACAGCGTAGTTGCCGCGCCAGGCTTCAGCGAACAGGACGTGCTGCAGATCGCGGCGAGCATCGACCAGGGCAGCGAGCATCCGCTCGCGCATGCCATTGTCGCCGAGGCGCATCGCCGCAACATCGCGCTGGACAAGCCCGACAGCTTCGAATCTTCGAGTGGCATCGGCGTGCGTGGCACTGTCGCGGGCCGTCGCATCGCGCTCGGCAATACCGCGTTGATGGACATCGAGCAGGTCGACTGGCATGTGCTGGCCAGCCAGGCGGAGGCGCTACGCAATGAAGGCGCAAGCGTCATGTACCTTGCCGCCGATGGCCGCCTGGTGGGCCTTATTGCCGTTTCCGACCCGGTGAAAGCGACCACGCCGGAAGCCTTGCAAACGCTGAAGGATGCGGGACTGCGCGTGGTAATGGCAACCGGCGATGGCGTCACCACGGCAAAGTCCGTCGCCAGGCGTCTCGGCATTGAGGAGGTGCACGGCGAAGTGAAGCCGCAGGACAAGCTGGTGCTGGTCGAGCGCCTGCAGAAGGAAGGCCGCATCGTTGCCATGTGCGGCGACGGCATCAACGACGCACCGGCATTGGCGAAGTCCAATGTCGGCATCGCCATGGGCACCGGTACCGACGTCGCGATCAACAGCGCGCATGTGACCCTGGTAAAGGGTGACCTGCGCGCGATCGCACGTGCACGCAACCTGTCGGTCGACACCGTGCGCAACATGCGGCAGAACCTCGGATTCGCCTTCGTGTACAACGCCCTCGGCATTCCGCTGGCAGCCGGCTTGCTGTATCCGTTCACCGGGCAGCTCCTGTCGCCGATCATTGCTGCGCTGGCAATGAGCCTGAGCTCGGTATCGGTCATTACCAATGCACTCCGGCTGCGCGGGGGCGGCAAATAATGCCGCTGCATCGTGGCCCGACAGCGAAACGAGAAGGTCCGCCCTCATGAAAACACATCCGGCCGGCACCGAGTACCGCCCGTGCATACGGGTCTCTTGCGTTCGACCTGTTGCTGGCTGTGTACTTCGGCGCACTGACACTCGTTTCCGGCTGGTCGTTCACTGTCAGTCAGCTCGTCGAGTTTTGGCACATCCAGTTGCTAGTGCCGTCCGGCGGTTCTCCTGTGTGCCCATCGACTGGAAGAGTGACCCGCCGGGCGGGCACCATCGCAAGGGGGTACTCCGCTTTCATGCGATCAAGCCGGCTCCTGCCAGCTTCGAACTACGCAGCGCGCGGGCAGGTGAGGAGAAACCGCGCGTATTCCGCTGGTCATTGCGGTGAGTCAAGCAACGATGCAGCAAGCTGGCTGCACCAAGGCGACGTAGCAAGTCGCCGTGGTGCCGGTCAACGTAACAGGCATGCGGCAATTTTTTCGCAATGCCGTCAGCGCAACAGCGTTTCCTGACTTTTCCGAACGACAAGGAACATCGCAAGCACCCGTTTCCCATGTGTGCGTGCCGGCCTCATCTCCGCTAGGATTGAATCACACCCCGCATCACACCCGTCCCGGCAAGGTAAACAACCACAACCGACAAGGAGGAGGCAGGCATGTTTTTCGCTCGACAATCCGGCATCATGCAGAAAACTGGCGTCGCCCCTCCCTCATTACGCCCGGCCATCCAGCTCCGAAACATGCAGGGGCACTGCCGGTCCCCACTGCCATCGGGCGCGCGAGCGCTTGCCATCCGGTGATGCCGCCGACGTCCATCCGTTCCCGCAGGCCCGCAGGCCACGCGGCGCTGCTGCGTGCATTCACCGTGCGCGCTGTTCTCCTTACAGTCATCTGGTGGGTGCTCGCCGGTACCATTGCCGATGCATGGCTGGTGGGCGGCTCTACGGTCCTGCTTGGCTCTGCCGTCAGCCTGATGTTGCAGCCGCCGGCAAACCTGCGTCTTTCCATCGCCGGCACGGCGCGCTTCATCGTTTTCTTCGTCATACGATCCATCAAGGGCGGCCTGCAGGTGGCGTCCATGGCTTTCAGCCGCCGGCCGGGCCTGCAACCGGCGCTGCTGGAAATACCGCTGCGCCTGAGCGATGAATCGGAAAGGATCATTCTTGCCGGAACCCTGAGCCTGCTGCCCGGCACACTGAGCGTGGACCTGCAAGGAAACCTGTTGCGCCTGCATGTGCTCGATAGCCGCATGCCGATCGAAAACGACTTGCGGCGCGCCGAAGCAATGGTCGCCCGGATGTTCGGCGGAATGTTGCGATGAGCATCCTGCCGCTACTGCTGGCTGCATTTCTGCTCGCGAACCTGCTGGCCGCGCTGTTTCGCGTGGTGCGCGGGCCAACCGCCGCCGACCGGCTGCTGGCGGCGCTGCTGTTCGGCACCACCGGTGTGGCGATACTCCTGCTGCTCGCCTATGCGGGCGCCTCGCCGCCGCTGGTGGACGTCGCCCTCGTGTTTGCCTTGCTTGCCGCCGTGACGGGCGCCGCTTTCGCGCAGCGCGCGTGGCGCCGCGAACCTGGAGAAACGGAACGTGAACATCACTGAGATCTTCAGCACCGTCTGCCTGCTTGGCGGTGCCGGCTTCTTCCTCGCCGGAACGGTAGCGCTGTTGCGCTTTCCGGATGTCTATACGCGCCTGCATGCACTGGCCAAGGCGGATAACCTCGGCCTCGGCTTTACCGTGCTCGGCCTGCTGCCGCAGGCCGGCAGTATCGCAGCCGGCCTCAAGCTGGTTCTGGTGTGGCTGCTGGTGCTGGCCGCCAGCGCCTCCGTCAGCTTCCTGGTCGCCCGCCGCGCGCACCGGCGCGGCGTGGCCCATTGGCAGGCACCGGAGCAGCGACAATGAGCGGCCTCGCATTCGACATCCTGCTGGTGGCGGCACTACTATGGAGCGCTGCGCGCGCACTGACGGCCGCCGACCTGTTCCGTGCAGTCGTCATGTTCATCGTCTTCGGCCTGCTGATGGCGCTTGCCTGGGCACGCCTTGACGCGCCCGATATCGCACTGGCCGAGGCGGCAATCGGCGCCGGACTCAGTGGCGCGCTATTGCTCGATACAGTCGGGCACTTGCGGGCGAAGAAGAACGGGAGCCGACAATGAAGACACTGATGCGCCTGCTCGTACTCGCCGGCTGCGCCGCATTCGTCGCCGTGGCCGGCATGGCCATGTTGGTCTTGCCCGAACCGCCGATCCGCCTCGCCGCGCGTGTCAGTGCTGAACTCGGCAACAGCGGCGTCAAGCATCCGGTCACGGCAGTGCTGCTGAACTTCCGGGGTTATGACACGCTGCTGGAAATCGCCGTCCTGCTGCTGGCCCTGCTCGGCATTGCGACCGCCGCGGGCGGAGACGCCGTCACAGGCCGCCGCCTGCATGGCAACCCGCAAGCATTCCTGCAGTCACTGGCCCGGCTGCTGGCGCCACTAATGGTGATGACGGCCGGCTACCTGCTGTGGGCCGGTTCGCACCGCCCCGGTGGTGCATTCCAGGCGGGGGCGGTGCTGGCAGCTGGCATCGTACTGCTTTACCTGTCGGGCCTGCTGCCCGCGCCCGCCGGGCCGTCATGGCTGCTGCGCCTCGGTCTGGTTGCCGGCTTCCTTGTGTTCGTCGCCGTCACCGCAGTTCCGCTGTTCTCGGGTGGACAGCTCTTGCAATATCCGCCCGACATGGCGGGCGCGCTGATCCTGCTGATCGAGTCCGGCCTGACCCTCTCCTTGGGACTGATCCTTGCCGCCCTGTTCCTCTGGCTGCCGGACGAGCATGAAGAGGCCGAAGAGTGAGCACGGCCATGTTGTTCGCGTTGACCGGCATCGTACTGTTTGCCGGCGGCATTGCCGGCATGATCCTGCAGTCACACCTGCTGCGGAAGATCATGGCCTTCAACATCTTTGGCAGCGGCGCATTCCTCGTGCTGGTCGGTCTTGGCCAGCGCGACGGCCAGATCGACCCGGTGCCGCAGGCGATGGTATTGACCGGCATCGTCGTGTCGGTCGCTGCCACTGCGCTGGCACTGGCGCTGGCGCGCCGGCTACTGAACCTGACGGGCGAGATGCGTTTTCCGCGGGAGGGTCCGGATGATTGATCCGCTTGCCTGGCTCATCCTGCTGCCGCTCACTTGGGCGGCAATTGCCTTCCTGCTCGGCCCGACGCGCGGCGGACGGATCGCCCAGGCCGGCATCGCACTACAGCTCGTTCTTGCCTTGTGGATCGCGACCGAAGTGGCGGGCGGATCGTCGCGCCAGCATGCTGCAGGCGGCTGGCGCGCGCCGCTTGGCATCGAACTGCTGGCAGACGGCCTGTCCGCCATCATGCTGCTCCTGGCGCAGGCCGTGGCCCTGCCGCTGGCGCTGTATGCGCGAGCGTATTTCACTGACCATCCTGCCGGCATACGTCATTTCTGGCCCTTGGCAGGCTTCCTTCTCGCAGCGATGAATGCGCTGTTTCTGTCGGCGGACGTGTTCAACCTTTATGTCACGCTGGAACTGGTCGGGCTGGCCGCGGTCGGGCTGGTTGCATCCGACAGCACTGCAAAGTCGGTTGCCGCGGCGCTGCGCTACCTGTTCGCCACGTTGGTCGGCTCCGGCGCTTACCTGCTCGGTGTGGCGCTGCTGTATGGCACTTACGGCACCGTGTCACTGTCCGAACTGGCGCCACTGGTGGAGGATGCGGCACCATATGCAACCTTGCTTGCAGCAGGACTGATGGTGGCCGGCCTGATGCTCAAGACTGCGCTCTTTCCTTTCCATTTCTGGCTGCCACCTGCGCACGGCGGTGCACCGTCGCCGGTGTCGGCCCTGCTTTCCGCGCTGGTGATCAAGGCGTCGTTCTATCTGGTGGTGCGGCTCTGGCTGGGTCTGTTGATGCCAGTTGCCCCCCCAGCCGCGGCGCAGTTGGTCGGCATGCTGGGCACCGCGGCCATCGTGTGGGGATCCGTCATGGCGTTGCGCCAGCCGCGGCTAAAGATGCTGATCGCCTATTCCACCGTCGCACAGATCGGTTACTTGTTCCTGTTCTTTCCGCTCGCTACGCATACCGCACCGGATGCTGCACAGAGCGCGCTGCAGGGCGCCGCCATGCAGGCGGTGTCACACGGCCTTGCGAAGGCTGCGATGTTCGGCGCAGCAGGCGTAGTGATCCTGTCGACCGGGCACGACCAGGTGGCAAGGCTCGGCGGCATTACCAGCAGGCTACCCCTGACGGTATTCACGCTGGCGCTCTCGGGTGTGACCCTGATGGGGCTGCCGCCGTCGGGTGGCTTCATTGCAAAGTGGCTGCTGATTGATGGCGCCATCTCCAGCGGGCAATGGTGGTGGGTGATAGCAATGATCGCTGGCGGCCTGCTGACGGCCGCCTATGTATTCAAGATCCTGCGCCACGCATTCCTCGAGAAGGAGCAAAGCGCCACGTTCCGGCGCCTGCCGCGCATGCTGGAGTGGCCGGCATTTGCGCTCGCGCTGGCAAGCCTTGCGATCGGCCTGCGTGCCAGCGACCTGCTGCGCGTACTGGGGGCACCATGACCTGGTACGAAGCGTTGCCACTGCTGATACTGGCGAGCTCGCTCATTCCGGGCATCATCATCTTCAACCTGCCTGAAGAACGCCGGGGACTGCGCACGACGCTCAACCTCGCCGGCGCCGCGATAAAGCTGGTCTTCATCGGATTCATGCTGTGGGGCGTCGCACGCGGCGAGCAGTACGAGTTCCGTTACTCCATCCTGCCCGGCCTGGAGCTGGTGCTGCATGCAGATGCACTGGCAATGCTGTTCGTGACGCTGTCCGCGGCACTGTGGTTCCTGACCACGGTATACGCTGTGGGCTATCTGGAAGGCTCGCCGCATCGCAGCCGCTTCTTCGGCTTCTTCAGCCTGTGCGTCACCGCAACGGTCGGCGTCGCGATGGCCGGCAACCTGTTCACCTTCTTTTTTTTCTATGAACTGCTCACGCTGTCGACCTATCCGCTGGTCGTGCATCGCGGCACGCAGTCTTCGATGCGTGCCGGCCAGGTCTATCTTGCCTATACGCTGACCGGCGGCGCGGTGCTGCTGACGGGCGTGGTGTGGCTGTACGGACTGCTGGGCCGCGTCGAATTCGCGCCGGGCGGCGTCGCCTCTGTATTGGTGCCCGCCTATACAGACCAGCTGCGCATGGTCTTCCTGCTGCTGATCGCCGGCGTCGGCGTCAAGGCGGCAGTGGTGCCGCTGCATGGCTGGCTTCCGCAAGCAATGGTCGCCCCCGCGCCGGTGTCGGCACTGCTGCATGCGGTCGCGGTCGTTAAGGCCGGTGCGTTCGGCGTGGTGCGGGTGGTGTATGAAGTCTTCGGCGTCGAATTAGCCCAGTCTCTCGGGCTGCTGATGCCGCTGGCGGTGATGGCATGCATCACAATCATATGGGGCTCATTCCGGGCCTTGTGGCAGGACGACCTGAAACGCCGGCTTGCCTTCTCGACGATCAGCCAAGTGTCGTACATCGTGCTCGGCGTTGCGCTCTATGGCCCCATCGGCACAGTCGGTGCGCTCGCGCACCTGGTCCACCAAGGCCTCATGAAGATCACGCTGTTTTTCTGTGCAGGAAACTTCGCAGAAACGCTAGGCGTGCACAAGGTCAGCGAGATGAACGGCGCGGGCCGGCGCATGCCACTGACAATGGCTGCATTCTCGGTGGGCGCGGTCGGCATGATGGGCATGCCGCTGACGGCCGGCTACGTCAGCAAACACTACCTGTCCGAAGGTGCCGCAGCTGCGAACGTACCATGGGCAGCATGGGTGCTGCTGCTGTCGAGTGCATTGAACGCGGCATATTTCCTGCCCATCCTGTACCGCGCCTGGTTCCGGAGCGCCGACGGCACGTGGCCGCATGAACATGTGAAGCGCCGCGGCTGGAAAGAGACCAGCGTATTGTTACTGTTTCCTCCATTGATCAGCGGCGTGGCCGTGGTAGTGGTTGCCGTATTCGCCGACCACAGCTGGAGTCCGCTCGCTTGGGCAAAACTGATTGCGGACCGGCAGTATCTGAGCAGCGTGCCGTGATCCCTGGCGGGCGGCTATCTCTCTCCCCGTATAATGTCTGCAGACATCTGGCCGCCCGATACATCGCTCCACTCATGAAGCAATGGGGCTGCCAAGTATGCTCCATCAAAACATTCAAGGAAACAGGCATGAAGAAAATACTCGTTCCATGCGATGGTTCGGAAAACGCGCTGAGGGCGGTGCGCCACGCAGCGTCACTGGCAAAGATGGTGCCCGGTGTGCAACTGGAGCTGCTCAACGTGCAGGATCCTGTGCTGCTTCGTGAGCATGCTGCGGCCACCATCCAGGAAATCGAGCGTTGGCAGTCCGATGAAGCCAACCGGATCTTCCAGCCGGCAAAGCAGATCCTTGATGCCGACGGTATCTCCTACCAGGTCGCCCGCCGTACCGGCTCACCGGCGCGGGAAATCGTGCACCATCTCGCCGATACGCATTGCGATGCCATTGTCATGGGCACACGCGGACTGAGCGCGATCGCAGGCCTCATGATCGGTTCCGTTGCGACCAAGGTGATCCACCTTGTCGATGTTCCGGTGACGCTCATCAAGTAAACCGATAGGCTTTCCCCGCTTCCTTTCTGAAACAGAAAAGCGAGCGGCAGAAAGGCACTCCTGTCTCCGTAACGCAAGCACGGCAGGCATGTCACCCCTTCAGCAAACAGCCCTTCCTATCTTGCCGGGCTTGCGGGCGGCATAGCCGGAGCACCACCGCACCGGCCCATCATCCCGCCGCCCATCGGCATTCCGCCGCGAGGCCCCGTCATCGACTTCAGGTCGATGACGCCGTTCTGGTTCTTCATGCGGTCGAACATCGTTTCATGGAACTTCATGAACTCGTCCTTTGACAGCATGCCATCCCCGTTGGCGTCGGCGCTCTGCATGCCTGCCCCCATCGCCGGCCCGTGCATGCCCGCACAGCCGTGCTGCTGGTTCATTCCTCGTGTCGCGCAACCGGTCGCGAGAACCATGAACGAAACAACTGTCCACATTGACTTCTTCATGACTCCCTCCTCTCCACAGTAAAAGCCCGGCATCGCTGTACTTGCAATACAAAGAGCTGGGCAAACGCATACTCCTCGCCCCATTTTGAGCAGAAATCACAGGAAAAGATCGGAACATCCGACAGATGCATGCCGATGAATGTGCGTGTCTACTAAAAAACTAATTGCGCGGCGCGGCGACCCGGCGGCGCGCAATCCACAGGAGCACCGAGCCGACCAGGACGGCAGCAAACAGCGTCAGCTGTCCCGGCGTTGCCCCGGCATCTTGGAGACGGCGAAAAAGGCCACCCGCACCATACCCAGCTGCGCAGATTCCTGCCGCCCAACCAACGGCACCGATGAAGTCCAGGAAAAGGAAGCGCAATGCCGACATTCTGCTCATCCCCAACGCCAGAAGACCGGCAATACGCATGCCATAAAGGAAGCGCAACGTCAGCACGAGAAGAACGTGATGCCTGTGCATCACATTGTCGAGCCGCTTCTTCCGGCACCGCAGCGAAGGAAAGCGCCGCAGAACGCGCGGGCCGAAGCGCCGGCCGGCAAAAAAATACGGCAGGTCTCCCAGAAAGCTCGCCACGGCAGCAATGCCCACGACACCAGGAAGCGCGAGATGGCCGTGATAGGCAGCAAGGCTACCAGCGAGCAGCACCGCCTCCCCTTCCAGGAAGCTGCCCAAGGCCACGGCAAAATATCCGTAAGTCTGTATCAGATGAGCAATATCCATGCGTTCTAGTTCTATTTATCGGAGTAGAAGTCGTAAAGGAAACGATGACTCGCCAAAACGGCTCCGGGGATAGAGCTTGAAGGGTGATAAAAAGTTGCAGTTCGGCTTGAATCAAAGCAACGATGCTTGACTCAGCCGGGACATGCCCGGTATCGAACCGCTTCTTGCTTGTTGATTGAGGTTTGCGTTTTTGCTTCGACCGTGGTGCCGTACATAGCCACTAGCCGCAGGATTGCCGACACCTGTTGGATCGCTTGGGCAGGCATTCCTGTTCAGGCAACATGCGCCAGCTCAGCAGCCTGCTGCGCAGCGACATCTGCCGGATGACATCGCCGTAGAACTGACAGCCGTACCGCCAACGCTCACTTGTCACCAGTGCCCCACCTCCAGTTGCCTCGCCTCCTCCAGCCAGACCTACCTTCCGGAACTTGCCAATCTTTACAGGAACTAAAGTGCTCGTGCACGCGAGCCGTGGCACACGTCCTTGTGCCGGGAGCGGTTTTCTAATGAGTAAAGGAGATCAATATGCAGGCAAATCTTGTCAAGGAACAGTTACCTCGAATAGACCAGCATGTCCGCAACGCCGCGCAGCTATGCCAGAGCAGTGACAATGTCCCGGATGCACTGCGCGACTGCATTGGTGAGCTCGAGCGCGAAGCTGGCCAAGCCGCATCAATGGTCAGCGAAGAGCAGAATGAGCAGCGTCTCCTCGACTGTGTCGATCATTTGGAAGAATTGGGAGATCGCGCAATGCAGGCTTGCCGCCAGGCGACCAATGTCGACGACCAGGTCCAGAAAGCGGTTGAAACCGTGCACGGCGCCCTTTCCGACCTGAAGCACCGCTTGCATTAACGCAGATAAAAGAGATCAGGCGCAGCAGGCGTCTGCATGCGCCGCCTTCTCAGGGATGGGGTGTATTCTCTGTACAAGAAGTTATCGGATGGGATCGGGAGTGAACCACCGTGATCGAGCGACAGCATCGCGCACATCCAGAGGTCTCCGTTCTCGCGCTGACAAAGAAACGCGTCAGAATGAATCCCGATATGACGAAGAAACTTCCGGCTCCTGGCCGTGTGCCTCGCCGATTCGTCCCCTCTGACGCCTGTCCCCCATCAAATCGCGCAGTTCCCTGATACTCAAGCCGGATTCTTCATGCATCCGGATCAGCACGGACGGCCCAACAGGGAGGTGCCCATGGCGAATCTTGCTGATTACCGGCGGCGCAATTGATAAAGCGCGAGCCAGGGCAGCGTCGTTTTTCAAGTTCAGGCGTTCGATGAGTTCATCCAGCAAGCGATTCGGGTTATATGTTTCCTGCACAAGCAATGCGTGTTGTTTCATTGGCTAATCCGTGTGCCATCATCAGGCATGGTTATTGATATTGATCGTGTTAAAACAAGAAAACAGAAAATCATTTCGTATCGACTGCCCTATCCTCCCGTCTTCGACATAAAGCGCACGGTCTGATACGCAAGTTTGTTACCGAAGTCATGTCCTGTCGGCTTGTTATCGATGGCGCGGAGAATCGCTTCGCGCACTTGCGCCGGGTCGAAATCGCCACTGCGTAGCAATGGCAACAACGGAACGGTGGTATTGCTTGCCAAACAGGTGTAAAGCTCGCCCGTGGCTGCGACACGCAAGCGGTTACATGAATTGCAGAAGTTGTGCGAATGCGGACTGATGAAACCGATACGGGTTTCGGTACCTGGGACACGGTAATAGCGTGCTGGTCCGCCGGTGGTTTCCGTGGTTGGCACCAGCTGGAATGCGGCTTGCACGCTTTTCTTTACCTCGTCAGAGGACATAAAACTATTCTGGCGATTACGCCCAGCATCACCGAAAGGCATTTCTTCGACGAACGAAATATTGAATCCGTGGCGGATCGCAAACTCCACCAACGGCACGAGCTCATGGTCGTTCACGCCGCGCATTGCCACCACATTCAATTTGATGCGCTCAAACCCCGCCTGCTGTGCTGCAAACAGCCCGTCGAGCACCTGCTCCAGCTTGCCGCCATGCGTGATCTTGCGAAAGTTGTCACTGTCGAGCGAATCGAGAGAAACATTGATGCGGGAAAGGCCGGCTGCTTTCAGGACCTGAGCATGCTTTTCCAGTTGCGAGCCGTTGGTCGTCAGTACGACGTCCGGTGCTTCCGGCAGCGCCGCGATGTTTCGCACGAGCGACGTCAGACCTTTACGCACCAGGGGTTCGCCGCCAGTCAGGCGCACCTTGCGCACGCCCATGCCGACAAAGACGCGCACCAGCTCCAGGTTTTCTTCCAAGGTCATCAACTGCTCGCGCGGCATGAAGCGCGCGGAGGTCGGCATACAGTAGGTGCAACGGAAGTCGCAGCGGTCCGTGACTGATAAGCGCAAATAGGAAATGGACCGGCCAGAGCGGTCCGCCAACGGAGTTTTCTCAAGTTGATTCATAGTCGGCCTCGCATGACAAAAACGGGCGGCTTCCTATGAAGCCGCCCGCATAGCCACAAGCCTCAGACAATCGACCTTGGCTTCAGGCTCATTTGCGTGAAGCTGTGCTTGTACGGTGACTCGCCCAGCTTGACCAGCACACCGCGTCCCATCTTGTAACGATAGTTGTTGGTGATCGGGTCAGGCACTGCATGCACCACCGCATTCGCCGGCGAACTCGGGAAGTTGAAGTTCGCCATCGCCACGCCAGGACGCATTTCGTCAGACACGATTGCCACCGACTTGAAGCGGCCTTCCGTGACCTTGATGTGCCCGTCCTTCAGCAGGTTGTTGAAGAACAGGTCCGGGTCGAGCACGCCTTGCGGCAATCCGGTCTGCACATACAGCGTGTCGTTCACGACTTCGACGAAGTCGCCCGACTCGATGCCCTTTGCCTTCGCATCATCCGGATGGATGTAGATGAAGGAGTCGGGCCAGCGCTGCGACAGATAGTCCTTGCGCAGGTCATCGAAGCCTGACTGCCAGGTCTCGTTGGCGCGGCCATTCGTCACCCAGATCTCGCCCTTCTCGGCACGCGGTTTCGCAGCTTCGTAGAACTGGATCCAGCCTGGGAACTTCCACGGGCTCTTCAGCAGGATCGCCTTGCCAGAGTGCGTGTTAAACGCATACATCGCGGGCGTCTGTACTTCCGGACCTTCCATCTCGCCCCAGTTGTTGCTGGGGTCATGCAGGCGCTGCGTGCCGACCAGCTTGCCGTCCTTGACGCGGATCGGTGTCTGGATGCCGGTGGTGCCGTAGGCGCGCAACATTTCCTGCGCCTTCACGCCTTTTTCCTTCGCCTGCATGACGAGTGGGTGGTAATTCAGCACACCACCGCGACCGAAGCGCGCCGCTTCCTCGAACACGTCGTTCGAGTCTTTCCACGCATAGCTGCCGTCGGCGGCAAACCCCATCTTGTGCGCGAACTTCTGCACTGCCCACCAGTCCGGCTTGGCCTCGCCCGGCGCGTCATAGAACTTCGTGTACAGGCGCAGGCGTCGCTCGGAATTGCAGCGCGTGTAGTTGTCCTCGCCCCACGTAGCCGCCGGCAATACGACGTCGGCGAATTCCGTGCCGATTGGCGCGACCGGATAGATATCCGAATCGACCATCACGGTGCCGCCGGAGTCGACGCGCTTCTTCAGCGTCTCAAAAATCGCTGCGCGATCGAGGCTGGTGATCTGGTGCGCATTGCCGCGTGTGAGTTCGCGCATGCGGTCGGCCAATGCATTGGAAGCCATCATCGCCGCCACCCAGGTGGTGCCGATCACCCATGCAAACTTCACTTCGCCGGCCATCATCCAACGGTCGAGGTTGAAGTCTTTCTTGCGCCGCCCCGGATACTTCTCTGGCGACAACCAGCCGGAACCGCCACCGGCGCTCATCATGCCGCGCTGGTGACCGCCGCCGCGCGAGATCATGCGTCCCGGCCGGTTACCGGAGCCGCAGATCAGGCCAAGCGCAGACAGCGACGCGGTATTCATGTAGTTGTTGGACCAGTAGTTGCCCTTCTCCAGCATGAATGAGGTTTTCGGATGGCTGCCGTCAGCCTTCGGCTTGGCGATCCACTCGGCGACCTTCAGGATGTCGTCGGCATTCAGTCCGGTGATCTTGGCAGCGACATCGAGCTTGGACTCTTCCTGCGCGAGGATAAATTTCTTGTAGTCGGCCCAATCGGATTGCCAGGTGCCCCATGTGGTACGCCATTGCCAGCCGGTGTTGCGGGTGCCGCGGCCATAGCCAGCTTCGACCTCCCACTGGTTGGCGACCCACTTATCGATGAATGCCTGGTCTTGCCAGTTGTTTTCGATGATGATGCGCGCCAGCGCCATGTGCAGCACCGTGTCGGTGCCCGGCGTAATCGGCAACCAGATGCCGCGTCCCGACTTTACAGCCCATGCGACACCCATGGTCTTGTGCGGCGTAACGAAGACGAACTTTTTGTCGCCCGGCATCATCCATTGGGTAAACAGCGTGGTCTTCGTTTCATACGGGTCAACGCCCGACAGGAAGGCGACTTCGCACTCGGCCCAGTCCTGATAGGACGCTGCGAACGAATCAATACCTGCATCGTCCAGGCCGGTAGCGTCATTGGTGTTGGTGCATTTGTCGTGCGGCGCAATCGACGGCGTGCCGATCGACGTCATGCCGAGCTTGGTGATTGCGTAGGTGTTCTCGAAGTACTGGTAGGAGTACATCTTGATTGCCCATGCATGTTCACCATACTTGGACAGGATGTACTTTGAGATGTCAGCCATGACTTCGGTGGCGAGGTCCCACGACACCGGGGTCAATTTGCCGTTGACGCGGATCATCGGATGCTGCAGACGGTCGCGGGTTTTCTTGTCCGGGTTGAAGCACTTCTGCGCCAAGGTGCCGCCGCGGATCGAATGGTTGCCGCCGTTGTTGACCACAGTCGCTTCTCGATCCGGAATCACCACCACATGGTGCGGCTTGCCCTTGTGGCTGACCACATTGTGCTGGCTCGGGCTGACCCACGCCCCCATCATCGAACGATGCGGGAAATTTACCTTGAACACATTTTCGGACGCCTTGGCGCCGCCTTCCTTGCCGACCGGCCAGCGATACACCTTGTAGCCGCAGGCGACCGTGCAGTAGTCGCACGCCGTGGTCAGCACCTCTGCGTTCTTTGGCGGCAGCGGCACCTGGTCCGGTGCGAACGTGCTGTCTGCTTTTTTGTCGCTCATGTCAATCTCCTATCAGGCACGCGCCGTATTGGCGGCGTAGCCGAAAATCAGTCCCATCACGCCGACGGCATAGATGTCGTTGCCGTGCACTTCCAGCACGATCTGCGGCAAGGCTTCGGTGGCATGGCCGGAAATCACCATGCCGTGACGGGTCAGGTCAAACGTGGTCAGGTGCAGCGGGCATGGCCCAAGCGCCTGGTATTCGTCCTTGTAAGTGCCCTGCATCGGGCCACCCATATGCGTGCACTGCTGGTTGAACGCGACGATGTCCTTCGCCGGGCCGACGCCGGCGCCGGCTTCGGTGCCGAGCTTGACCAGGATGTTCTGCACGTCCGGGTACGGATACGCAAACTCCACCGGCTTGCCTTTTTGCAGTGCCGACAGCGTGCCAACCTTGACCCGTGGATAAGCCTTCTTCAATGCCTGCACCGGCGCGGCCGCAGCGATGCCCGGCACGCCGCCGACAACGGCCAGCGACACCAGTGCGCCGCCAGCGAGCAGGAAGCTGCGACGGCTCATGCAGGCGCGCTCGCCGTCATGATGGTGGCCGTGTTCCTGCTTGATCTGTATGGTTTTGTTGGTCATGGTCGTGTTCCTTATTGGGCTGATGCAGCGGGCGCTGGCAAGGGTTTGTAATCACCCGGCAGCTTCGGCGCACTGTGCAACAGCGGTTTGTCCATCGACAGGGCCTCGAGGAAGGCCACCAGATCACGCTTCTCCTGCTCAGTGAGCTTCAACGGCTTGATCAGCGGGCTCTTGTTCGCGGCGGCACCGCCGCCTTTGTCATAAAAGTCGACCACGTCCTTCAGCGTCACCAGCGTGCCGTTGTGCATGTACGGCGCGGTGTACTTCAGCTCGCGCAGCGACGGCACACGGAACTTGCCGATGTCCTTCGGGTTCTTGGTCACGTAGTAGAGGCCGGCATCGTCGGTACCGTTGCGGTAGTCCTTCTCGGGCATGCCTTTCTGGTACCACTGCCAGCGGTGCGTGACCTGTGCGATCACATCGTCCTTGAACGCCGGGTGGTCGGGCACGCCAAGCGCGTAGAACTTCTGGTTCGAAGCCAGCGGCCCGCTGTGGCAGGCGAGGCAGTTGGCCTTGCCGTTGTACAGCGCCATGCCACGCTTCTGCGACGCATTCAGCGCATTCTTGTCGCCCATCGCGTAGCGGTCGAACGGCACCTGCTTGGCGTCGGTGACGATGGTGCGCTGGTAGGCGGAAATTGCACGGTACGCGTCATTCATGCGCGGCCACTCGGTGCCGAATACCTGCTTGAACTCGGCGACATACTCCGGCAAGAAGCGCATGCGCATTTCCATCACCGACGGGTCGCCATTGCCGGCAATCGCGCCTTCCGCTGCGCCGGCAGCCTGTCCTTCGAGGCTGGTGGTGGACCCTTCCCAGAACAGCTTGTTGTAGTAGGCGGAGTTCAGGATGGTCTGCGAATTGCGCCAGTGCTTGGTGCCCGGATAGCCGCGCGAGATGTCGGCACCGTCGCCCCAGCCGAGTTGCGGCAGATGGCACACAACGCAGGGCGAGGAACCGTCGCCGGACAGGCGGCTGTCCCAGAACAGCTTCTTGCCGAGTTCGACTTTTGCCGGGGTGTTCGGATTGTCCTTCGGAATCGACGGCGGCGGCAGCGGCCCAAGCGGCGCCGGTTTGGCGCCGGCTGCATACGCGGACAGCGCGATGCTCAATGTGCTGATGACCGCAACGCCCAGTTTGATCATGGGTTTCATGGTGTTTTCCTCAGTTCTTGCCATAGTTGGCGCGGATCTGCATGTCCGGCTGGCCCGGGTCTTTCACGACGATCGGATCGCCCGACAATGTCAGCAGGAATGCCTTCAGCGCCTGCTTTTCGGTTGCGGACAGCTTCAGCGGCTTGAGCAACGAGGCGTTGCCTCCGCCGCGGTCGTAGAAGTCGATCACTTCCTCCAGCGTCGCGAACACGCCGTTGTGCATGTAGGGCGCGGTGTATTTCAGGTCGCGCAGTTGCGCGGTCTGGAATTTGCCAATGTCTTTTGCGTCCTTGGTGATCGCATAGAAGCCAACATCGGTACGCGCATTCATGTAGTTCGGCATGCCGGAGGTCGCGTAGTGACGCAGCATCGTGATCGTGCGCAGCGGGTTGTTCAGCACGTCCGGGTGCTCTGGCACGCCGGTCTTGTGCAACTGGCCATCCGAGCCGATCGGACCGTTGTGGCAGGAAGCGCAATTGGCCTTGCCCTTGAACAGCGCGTAGCCAGCCTTGGCTTCCTCGCTGATTGCTGTGGCGTCACCCTTGATGAATTTGTCAAACGGCGCGTTGGTGGTTTCCAGGCTCTTGATGAATTCACCAATCGCATTGAACATGCGTGGGCTGTATGGATCGCTGCCCTTGCTGAATGCCTTTTCCCACAGCGCCACATATTCCGGCACCTGCTTCAGGCGCTCCTGGACCAGGCGGCCATCGCCATTCATCGTGTGCGCCTCGGTGACCATATCGCGCACCAGCGTGCCGGCGTCGCTGCCGTCCAAACGGCCGTCCCACATGAAGCGCTTGCGATGCTTGCTATTCAATACGGAGGGGGCGTTGCGGAAGTATTCCATCGACGGATAACCTGCCGACAGCGCCTTGCCGTCGCCCCAGCCTTTATCGGGCGAGTGGCAGGATGCGCAAGACACGCCCATGTCGCCGGACAGGCGCTTGTCAAAAAACAGATGCTTTCCGAGCTCGATCATCTCGGCTTTGCCCGGCTTCACTTCGGGCATCGGTGCCAGATCGGCAGTGCCTTGTGCGCGTGCCAACCCCGGGCTCAGCGCGAATGCGGTCACCATCATCAGGCCATTGAAGCCGAGCATGGCGCGCTTGATACGGTTGCTTTTCATATCCCTTCCTTCTTCGGTAGGAGACCTGTAGGAACAGCCCTACGGCACGCATGCTTTCGCATGTTCCGTACCAGTAACCAAAGGTGAGAAAGAAGGATGTGATGCGGTACTGCGTGGATTTTTTGCGGTAAGAAATTTACCGCTTGGGTAACGGCTTGCCGGCTAATTTCTTACCGCTTAATGCCTTGCCATATTGAAGAAACATCTGATTACAAATCTCACAGCATCATCGTCTGCTTCCCGGCCGAAGCGTATGAAACTTCCTCGATAACATTAACCGAGCAAAGCGATGAAATACCTCCGACTTCTATTATTGCCAACGCTCTTGGCTACATTGCCCCTTACTGCATTGGCGGACCCGGATAACGACGAGAGCGGACATGGCAAACGCCGTGGACATGACCGCCGCGAATTCAAGGAAGAATACTGGGATGGCAACTGTTGTCCAAGGGCCGCGCTACGGTTCCTGCCCGTCCGGTTCGCCATGCTCGCGCAGCTTGCTGCGCAGTGTCAGGCGGCTGATGCCGAGTAACTCGGCGGCGCGCGTCTTGTTGCCTGCACAATGAAACAGGACCGTACGGATATAGTCAGCTTCGATTTCATTGAGCGTCTTGATCTTCTCGCGCGGCGCCTCCCAGCCCATGGTCCCGGGTGCAGCGTGGCGGCGCGATAGTTCACGTGGGAGGTGGTCCGGTGTGATGAGGCTTCCTCCACACAGGATCGCTGCGCGCTCCATCACATTGCGCAACTCCCGGATATTGCCAGGCCATTCATAGGCAACCAGACAAGGGACGGCGCTCTCTGCCAGGTCCGGCATGCCCGCGCCAACGGCCGGTGCCGTACGCGCGAGAAAGTGTCGCGCAAGCGGCAGGATGTCCTCCTTGCGGTCACGCAGTGGCGGCACATCAATTGCTCCGACATTGAGTCGGTAGTACAGGTCCTCGCGGAACGTCCCCTGCTTCACCATGTCCGGCAGGTTGCGGTGCGTGGCGGCGACGAAGCGTACATCCACGCGGATTTCCTTTTGCCCGCCGAGGCGGCGAAACGTCTGCGTCTCCAGTACGCGCAGCAGCTTGGGCTGCAGGGCCAGCGACATGTCGCCAATCTCGTCAAGGAACAGCGTGCCGCCGTCAGCCAGCTCCAGCAGCCCGCGCTTGGCCTGCTTGGCATCGGTGAACGCACCGCGTTCATGGCCAAAGATTTCCGACTCCAGCAAGCCTTCTGGCAGTGCGGAGCAGTTCAGCGTCACCCACGGGCCTGACGCACGTGGCGAGCCGTTATGGATCGCCTGTGCGACATGTTCCTTGCCGGAACCCGACTCGCCACGGATCAGCACTGGAATGCGGCCTGCGGCTGCGATCTTGTGTGTCATCTCGATCATGCCCTGGAATGCCGGGCTGGCACCGATCATGCCGCCGGTGCGGTTCATGGCAGTCTCGCTCTGCGCACGCCGCCATTCGAGCTCGCGGCGCAGGCGGTGTGTTTCCAGTGCACGGCGGATTTGCTCCAGCAAGTCTTCCAGGTCGAACGGCTTGTGGATGTAGTCATATGCGCCGGCCTTCAGCGTAGCAACAGCTGTCCGCACCTCGGGGAACGCGGTCATGATGATGACGAGCGCCTGATCGTCAGATTCCCGCAGTTTCGCCAGTACATCCATGCCACTCATGTCCGGCAGCCGGAGGTCGAGCAGTACGAGGTGAAAGCTTTGCTGCTTCAGCAAGCCCAGTGCGGTCGCGCCATCTTCAGCGACGCTGATGTCATACCCTTGTTTCGCCAGGAATTTCCCCACCGTGACACGGATGGTTGCATCATCTTCTACGATCAAAATGGGGTCAGACATGATGGTTCCTGAAAAGCGGCCAATCCAGCGTAAAGCACGTTCCGTGCCCTGGCTCGCTTGCGACACTGATCCGCGCGCCATGCTGCTCGGCGATCTTGCGCACGATGGCAAGACCAAGTCCCGATCCTTCGCTGCGGGTCGTAAAAAACGGCTCGAAAATTTGCGGCAATGCTTCCGGGGCAATGCCGCTGCCGGTGTCGCGCACCTCGATCTGCGCCCGACCGCCCTCCACTCCTGCCGCCACCGTCAGTGTCCCGCCCTGCGGCATCGCGTGCACCGCATTGATCACCAGGTTCAGCAAGGTCTGCTTGAACTGGTTGGCATCGGCCCATAACGGCGGCAAGCTATCGACGCCGTGCTGCTTGATGGTGATGCCCTTGCTTCGCGCATCTTTTCCTGTCCAGAAAAGTACGTCGTCGAGCACGTCATCAAGCCGGCACGCCTCCGCATGAAGCTGCTGCGGCGCTGCAAATCCATGGAAACTGCGCAGGAAGCCCGACAGCCGGTCGATCTCGCTTTCTAGCCGCCGGAGCGCCTCGATCAGTCCCTCGGGTACATCTTCCTCATACTGCATCGCCTGCGCCACCGCTTTCATGCCGGCCAGTGGATTGCCGATTTCGTGTGCCAGCCCCATTGCCAGTTCGCCCAGCGTCGACAATTTCTCCATCTGGAACATCTGCCGATCCAGCATGCGGCGCTCATCCAGGAATCGGCGCTCCTGGCTGACGTCGCGGGCGACAACGATGTAGCCGCTGGCCGTTGGCGCCACAGCCAAGGAAAGAATTGCGCTTTGTAGATGCAGGTCGCCACGCAGTGCACTACCTTGGGCGTCCTTGACGATCTGCGGCCATTGCGGCCAGAAATCCTCAAGAGGCCGTCCCAACGCGTGATCGTCACCGAGCAGGCGAAGCGCGGCCGCATTGACCAGACGCAGCTTGCCATCTTCGTCGATTGCGAGGATGCCATCGGCGGTGTGTTCGATCACCGCTTCCAGCGCAGCGCGCTCCTGCTCCAGGTCGCGCGTGCGGTCGCGCACCTGCGCCTCCAATTGTTCACGATGCGCGTTGATTTCGCGCGAGGACGCTTGCAGGCGCTCGGCCATCAAATTGAACTTCTCTCCAAGTGCCGCAATTTCATCGTTACCACTGACAGACACGCGGCGCGTGAAGTCGCCGCTGGCGATGGCGGCTGTCTCTGCCGACATATCGCCAATTGGCTGCAGCAGGCGGCGCGACAGTATGTAACCCGCGATTGCGCTCATGACCAGTGCGGCGAGCAACGCTGCATACACGATGTACAGATTGAACACTGCAAAGAACAGCTCGCGCTCGGGAAACGCAAGCGCGATTCGCCATTTTCCCTGCCCATCACCGGGCAACTCTTGCCGCGCAAAATCAATCGATGCATGCGCCATGATCCAGCCGTCGGCACGACTCGGAGAAGGTCCACCTTGTATCAGGTTAGCGCCAACCGACTCGGGCATGAGCGTCGTCAGTTTCTCGACCGGCTGCATCGCAAACCCCGCAGCCTGCCCCCCTGCTGAACGACTCATGTAATGTCCCGACACATCGAGCAGATAGGCAGTTCCTTTGTGCGCGTCCGCCATCTGCTGAACCTGGTCCAGCAAGAGGTCCGCATGCAGGTTGATGATCAATACGCCGAGCTTCCTGCCGTCTGTCCCTGCAACTGGTGTGGCGACACGGATAACCGGACGTTCCGGCTTCTCAACGACGCCGAACTCGACATTCAAGTCGAGCGGTGAGACATAGAGTTGCCCCGGCTGCAGTGCGCTGGCCGCACGGAAGTAATAGCGGTCGCCCTTGTATTGCAGCTCTTGCGGCGGTACAACAATTACATCTTGAGCGCGGCGGTCGACACGTATCCATTCCTGCCCGTCCATTCCAAGCAGCCGGATCTGATAAACGTATTTCGAGAAGCGCGCCAGCGCCGCATAGTCCTGCTCCAGCCAGGTGGCAGCCACAACAATGTGATCAACGTCGCCTGACGCTTTCGCCACTGCGAATTGGCGTATGGCGCCCGTGCTTGCCATGGACAGCAACTGCGCCGAAAGTTGATCGAAAAACCGGCCCAGTCCCTGTGACCTGACGGTAACTTCCTGATTCAGGTTGCGCAATGTTTCATGCTGCAGAGCACGCAATGAGAAATAAGCGCCAATTACGCCTGCAACCACCGTGGGAATAATCGTGGTCACGAGGAAAGCAACATAAATTTTGCGGGAGAGACCGGAGAACGAATGGAAGCGAGGAAATTGCATGATTCATTCTAGCAGTCACGGCATGCCAGCTCTGCCGAGCGAACAACGCCCCTGTTGCTGAGCAAGACATTCGCCAGTGACGTGGGGTCCAAAAAAGCCTTCGACTCACTTATCGCAATCTTTTTGGGGAAGAGGATGGGGCGTACTAAGGATTTCTCGGCTGAATTGGTTCTGGATCGAACCCCAAGCCGCGTCGTTCTGCCCTCGCCTGCCCCTGTAGCACAGGAAGTGGCACATCCTTGTTGCACTTTGTATAGGCCCATGCCATGCCGCGTTCGACCTGTGCACGTCTTGCTTCCATGCCGACACGTAAGCACGGCAACCGTTCGGCCATCTATGCCAACAACCTTGTTGGCCTGTACTGGAAGCGCTATAACAAGTTGAAGACTGTCCTTTTCATTCCATGTTCTTGCTAAACGTTTTGGTCAGACGACGCCCAATTCACAAATTGCATCGACGGACAAACTCATGAAGCAGCTATTCATTCACTTAATTGTTGCTGCGCTATTGTCCGCATGCGCGCACCGACACATTGAACGGCCTGTTGGTCTTTTGGGCGATCCAGCACCACCAACAGCGGCAACACAAACAATCGTGATCACGCCAGGCACCAAGTGGGTCAATGTGACGGGCGGTGACATTGTTCGGTTTGTTGTGGGCGATAAATCTTTTGGTTGGGCATTCAACGTTGGAAGCGGGATTAACTCGTTCGACTTACGACGCGTTGCACCGCCCGGCGTGCTCAACCATCGTGTGGAGGCTTATGTCGCCCCAGATCCTCGTTATATCGGTGACGGAGGAGACGATCGTGATGGTGGTTGAACGGTGTTGCAGTTGATGCGCTCGTTGCGCATTACAAACCTCGTACAGCTCGGCATACGTCAGGCTCGACAAAACATTATCCCTGCTGGCCACTATTCGCTGACCTCTGCTGGATAACACGCCATAAGACTTCCGCGATAGAGATAAAAGAAGCACCAACTGGAAACACTACATCGGATTTCATGCTCCCATCTCTAGTCGTCACAACGCAAAGCTCCCCGTCCCCTAGGCATGACAGCGCATTATCAGCCCTCATTTTGCCGCCCATTAGCTTCAACCTGGCGTAGTGAGGATTGGTCATACTCGACCATCTGCGCCTTGCGCAATAGTCGTTCAAAGCCATTAAAGCTGCCGCACTGCAAGCCAGTCATAGTGGCAGGTTGACACTCCAAAAAGGCGGGATCATGGACTGTTCGTGAAATCTCTAACTTCGGAAATGACCGCCTTCCTTGATCCAGAGCAATTTTGCGAATATTTTTCCTATTGGAAATTTTTCCACAAGCGCCGAAGATAACCAGACCTAAAAACGAATAGGCTAAAAGGTTGTATGCGGGAGAGCTGGCAGCATGACAGACGTGCGTTTCCGAGAAGGCGACTGGACGAGGCCGGCCGCATCATGTATTACGGCACCAAACATGTTGAATGTTCGGTGGTGGACATATCTGAAGGTGGCGCCGCCCTGCATATGGGCGCACCTATAGAACACGGGACGCCATGTGTAATTGCGTTCGATGTCGACGCGTATAACAGAAGAAAACGAATAAACGTATGGGGTGAGGTGGTGTATGCCAAGGCGGCTAGTGTTGAGCACATGTTCCGGGTCGGCGTTCGGTTCACAGACATGGATCAGTACAGCGCACTTCTCATTAGCGCCTACAGTACCGATAGCCCAATAAGTCTATAGCCTCATACTCGCCGGCCACCACTCATAAACCTCATCTGGCTTTACCGCTCCCGCAGGCAGAGGTGAAGGAAAACCACTCGTTGTGCTTGTTCCCGCTCGCTTCCGCTGCGTTCCGTCTTGGAACACGACAATACACGGTTCGCCATGGGTAAGGCGATGCAGGGCCGATTCGGGCGGGAGGTAAGTCATCCAAGAATCTTGCGCACTTTAGCAGCCAGCTTCGGATCTGCCTTCTCCACGGCAGGAAGCATTGCCTCAATCAAAGCAGCCGTCTCCAGCACAGAAAGCGGATCGACTACGGAAACGTAGGACGCAGGCCATGCCGGGGCATCTTCTTCGCGTTCTGATCTCTCAGGAAAACTCTTCAGCTTGGAGCAACGAATACTCCAGCGAAATTCTAATTGCGGGGGAAATTACGGGGTAGATGTGAAAAAGCGGCCTGAAAGCCGCTTGATTCTGTTGTTGTGGCGGAGACTGTGAGATTCTCCGCTGCAATGCAGATTTTCCTTACTTTTCAAGCACTTAGCTTACCTTATAAATCGCATTTTGTCACACCGTCTTGTACCACCAAAATCATAGGCAGCCCAAAAAATTGACGTTCGAAGGGAAACAATTCGCCGCTTCTTCATCAACTTCCCTGCCGAATGCATAACGCTCACAATGTCCTTCAAATAATTGCCCGCCCCACCCAAACAAATACGACCTCAGCAGCGCGAGCAATAACTGTTCGGGCCTGAGCTCTTTGAACTGCATCTAAGGCAAGGAGCCACTCGCCATCTCGTTAGGACTACGCGCCAATGGCAATGGCTGTCTCGCGTTCAAGGTTTGCGCAGTCGCTGAGAGAGCCAGATTCTCATGTCACTTGTATTGACTGAATCTACCACTAGCCATTCGCTCCAGCTCTTCCCTACTGAAAGCTAATCGCTTGTCTTGCCTCTCTCCCGAGAATGCCTCTATGTCTTGAAGGATTACTCGCCTGATTTGCTCCTCGCAGCTCTGTTTTCTCTTCTTGCCTAGCAACAAACGGCGCCGAAAATACTTGGAATCGAAGGACGATATTGATGTTTGGCCTAGCGCAAACGCTAGTCATCCGACAACATCAAAATGACATTGCCGGTCTTTACAGTCCGGAGCGCCATCGCTCGCGGTTGCACGAACAAGCCCCGCAATGTACGTCAAGTGCCCGAGACCACGGGAACGTCCTGGAGATAAGGTGTGAATGAATTACTGTCGAGCGCCGCTCCGGCCATTTGTGACTGGCTTAGAATCGTTTTGCCAGCCCTTGATGCGTCATGGTGGAAGCTCCATGTCGTCGACCGCCTAACATTCCAACAGCAGCGTTCAGTGCTCGAACGCGGCTTCACATCATTGAATCAGCTCGACTTGGCGGCGCTTCTGCGTGTACTCGACCAGAACTGGAGCGAAATTGCAGCGAATCAGGCGCTACCGAGGGACGCTCGCACTTGGGTTAAAGAGCTGCAATCCGTTCGCAACCGCTGGGCACATGCCCCAAGCGCCGGCTTACCGCCGGATGACGCCTTCCGAGATGCGGACACACTAGGCAGGCTGCTTCGTACAATTCAGGCGCCGGCCGAATTACTGGAGCAAGTTGACGAGTTTAAGGCAGCTGCGCTGTCGCGTCTGGCATCACGTGGCGACACGCCATCGTCCATGTTAGACAAGGCGACCACGCCTGTAGTGCAAGACTCGCCGAACAGCCATTTGTTTTCGGTTGGACAGCTCGTTTCACTCCGGTCGAATCCAGACGTGACTCTGCCAATTATTGAAATGCTTCCTGCAGCCAGTGGGGAGACACGCTATCGGGTCTTTGAAAACGGGACGAAACAAGTCTATTACGAAAGCCAACTGCGGCCGCTCGACGAGAGTGACCAAGAGAAAAAGGTCATGTCGACGGCAGAGCTTTCGGCTCTGCTAACAGCAATTCAGCTCACCTCCCCTTCCGCATCATCCCTTTACTCACTGAACGCCGGACGAGTTCGATTCGTTCCTTATCAGTACCGCCCGGTGTTCAAGCTAATTCGCGCCGACCGCCCCCGCTTACTGGTTGCAGATGAAGTAGGTGTCGGAAAAACTATTGAAGCCGCTCTAATTCTCAAGGAGCTACAGGCTCGCCACGATATTAAATCGGTACTTATCCTTTGCCCGAAAGCACTTGTTTCGGAACGCAAATGGGAGCTGGAACTAAAACGATTTGATGAGCATTTCATTCCGCTTGACGGCAACCGACTTCGACATTGCATACGCGAAACTCACCTGAACGGAGAGTGGCCGATTCAGTATGAAAAGTGTCTTGTACCATTTTCCTTGTTCGACGCGGACCTTCTTTTAGGTAAATCGAGCACAGGAAAAGTAAGTGACTCCGGGCTACTTAGGTTGGACCCCCCCCCAAATTTGACCTCGTTATCGTCGATGAAGCACATCACATCCGCAATACAGACACGTACCTGCATCAAGCCGTACGCTACTTTGCTGACAACGCCGAAGCAGTAATTTTTCTTTCGGCGACGCCTGTTCAGCTCGGAAGCGAGGACCTTTTTACATTGCTGAACGTCTTGCGCCCCGATGTTGTAATTGACCGTGCTAGCTTTACGCAGATGTCGGAGCCAAACCGGTACATTAACGACGCAATACAGGCGTGCCGACGAGGACAGCATGGCTGGGCAGAAGATGTCCGAAAAGCTTTGCGCATGGTTGCGTCCACAACATGGGGGCGGAATGTCCTATCCGAGAATCCTGGTTTCCAGCACATCTACGACGGTTTAGCGGACGGGGGCGATGACCGTGAGTCACGGGTTCGAACCATCCATGCTCTTGAACAGCTCTACACCTTCAGTCCATTGATAAACCGCACCCGGCGCCGCGACATTGGTGAATTTGTCACCCGCAAACCGGAAACCGTCATCACCGAATTTACAGCTAGGCAAAAGGCATTGCATGACGACCTGCTGTCGATTATCGCGAAAATTCTGCGCCGGCTTCACGGCAATCAAAGCGTGAAGTTCATGATGACGACAGTTAGCCGACAAGCGGCCAGCAGCCTTTACGGCCTTGCTCCCATGTTAGAGGACATGCTCCGCGGCAAACTAGAACGCCTCGATTCGGACAGTGAACTCGTTGAGGAATACGACAAGTATGTTGACGATTTTGCCGACGTGCTACGTGATGAAATAGACGAAATAATTTCGCGCGCGCGTTATCTGGATGAAGACGACCCCAAAGCCGCAGCCTTCTTGAATATAGTGCTCGCAAAAGTGCGCGAGCCTAAAAACAAAGTATTAGCCTTCAGCACTTTCCGGCACACACTGGCGTATCTTGCCAGACAACTAGAAATTCATTCAATTCGTTTTGGATTAGTGCACGGGCAAATTCCCGATGAAGAGCGTGCTTCACTACGCCAGCGGTTCAAGCTAAATAAAGAGGACAGCAATGCGCTTGATGTCCTTCTTTCGTCAGAAGTTGGCTGTGAAGGACTGGATTTCCAGTTCTGTGACTGCCTCGTCAATTATGACCTGCCGTGGAATCCAATGCGTATTGAACAGCGCATAGGTCGCCTCGACCGCTATGGCCAACAAAGCGATGCGGTGGGCATCTTTAATATCATTACGCCCGGAACAATTGATGCTGACATTTATAACCGGTGCCTGTTGCGCATCGGAGTATTTCAGCACTCAATTGGTGGAAATGAGGAAATTCTTGGCGAAATCACTCGCGAACTGCAAAGCATTTCCGAAGCGTTTTCACTAACAGAGGAAGAACGAGCCCAACGCCTTGAGCAACTCGCAGACAACAAGCTTCGTCAAATCGAGGAAGAGCAAAAGCTGGAAGAGCGTCAGGGCGAGTTGTTCGGCCTGAATATTGCCGCAGCTAGTTGGGAAGAGAAACTGAAACGTTCCCGAAACTTCTGGTTGGAACCGTCTGCACTGGCCAATGCAGTCTCTACTTATCTTGCTCGCCGAGCGGGTCAAGAGCAAGAGCATTTACTTGGTGAAAAGTCGGTCAAGACCTTGCGTCTGAACGCCGACGCGCGGGCGGCTCTACTGGAAGATTTTCGGAAGATTCCACGCTCAACTGACCCGGTCTATCGATTATGGGAACGATGGCTGAAAGGCACATCTCCGGTGCTTCAGATAACGTTCGACCAGGAAGCCGCCTTCGACAACGATGAGGTGGTGCTTCTGTCACTTAGCCATCCTCTCATACGTCAAGCGTCTAGCTACCTATGTGAGCGGGAGCCCGTCTATACAAAGCTTCGCTCCCACCAAAACGCACTTCCGCATGGTGTACATCCGTTTGCCGTATACAAATGGAGTCGACAAGGCCTCCGTCGAGACGAGGAGTTGGTCCCGGTGTGTGCTGATGCGCAGATAGCCGCCGCACTAATTGAATTGCTCGCAACGGCCGAATTTTCCCCGGACCTCCAACTACCAGAACAACGTGTTCTAGACGCGCTTGATGCACTACACCACCAACAATGGTCAAGCGCCGCTGCCGCGCATGCGGAAGAGAACCATCAATTGGTCAGCATACAGCTGCAGAGCCTAACTGCCAGTCATCGTGCACGTACGGCGCTGCTTCAGGAACGAGTTGCCGGGGCTACTAACGAGAAAATCAAGGTCATGAAAATGGCCGAACTGGAACGGGCAGAAACCGACTACCAGAACCGGATAAAGCAAATAAATATGTCGGCGCAAACTGCAGATATTCGGGCCACACCTGTTGTATTTGGAATCATAGAAATTCAGGGGTTGAAATGACCTTTATTGAACAACTGGCTGCAAAGCGCAGACAGCTACTTGACGGTATTAACGCGAACGAAGGAGATATTAATCTTCGGATTTTTGAGGATTTTTATCCCGATGAAGCTCATTTCATCTTCGAGCTCCTTCAAAACGCCGAAGACACCGGTGCAACAGAAGTAGCCTTTGAACTCGAGACGGACGGCTGCGTATTTACGCACAATGGCCGACATTTCAATGAAAGTGACATCAAGGCCATTACGGGCATTTTTAACAGCAGCAAAAAGGAAGAGTCTGACAAAATAGGAAAATTTGGCGTTGGATTCAAATCGGTTTTCGTCTATACAGAGACACCGATTGTCTACTCTGACAGATACAGCTTCAAAATTTCCAACTTGATACTGCCCGAAAGCGTCGAACCAAAGTCAGGTAATGCGGGCACCACACGATTCGAACTTCCATTTAACAGTTCGAAAAAGAGTGCCGCCGAGGCCTATGCGGAAGTGAAAAACGGACTCGAGCAGCTTTCCGACATGACCCTGATATTTCTATCAAACCTACGCTGCGTACGTTGGAAGGTCGGCCAACGCTCTTGCACCATTCAGCGCTCTGAGCACTCTGATGTTCACATAGAGGTTATAAGAGATGCCGGACCAGACTGTATTGCATCTTCACACTGGTTGCGCTTCAACTCTCCAGTCGACGGGGGAATCGGAACGAGTCGTTGCGTGGGCACGAGGACAGTCGCCGTTGCATACGAGCTTCAACCCACCAGTGATGCAACTCAATTCGACCCAGAGCAACTGCTCGCAAAGCAGCTGCGGATTGTCCCCGCTTCGCCAGGCCGGGTCGCAGTATTCTTCCCAGCAGAAAAGGAGACTTCAGGACTTCGCTTTCACTTGCATGCCCCGTTCGTTCCTGAACTGAGTCGAGCAAGCATTAAGAATACGCCAGCAAACGACCCACTAATAGCACAGCTAGCATCGTTGGCCGCAATTTCCTTGCATACGATTCGCGACTTAGGGCTGCTAACTCCAGATTTCCTTGCTGTGTTACCGAATAAGAACGACCCTATTCCGCCGAAATACGCGGTCGTTAGAGAACGCATCATTAGAGAAATGCAGGAGCAATCATTGACCCCGACATTCAACAAGGGACATGCTCCAGCAAAACTGCTCTTACAAGCCCGCGCTGCGCTCAAAGACTTGCTGTCATCTGAGGACATCGCATTCCTACTTTCTCGTACGGATAGCGCGCAGTGGGCGATAAACGCGAGCCAACGTAATAGCGATGCAGACCGTTTCCTACAGGCACTTGAGATACAGCCTTGGGATACTGCGGCGTTTATTGAGGTGATTCGTGCAAAGTCGTGTCGAGGAGTGCAGTATCAAGCAGGCTCAGAGATGGTCCCGTTCGTTAATTGGCTTTCGCGAAAATCGGACGAATGGCATCAGCAACTGTATGCACTGCTCTACCGAGAGTTAAACAATGAATACGAATATGTTTTTTTACGCAATGCCGTAATCATAAAAACCCATAAGAACGGATATAGCATTGCTCGGAATGTTTATTTCCCCTCTGAAATGGACAACGAAGATGACCATTTCCTACGTGTTGCACACGGAATTATTGACGCTGACACGAAGAAAAGCCAGCAGGCTGATGCAATACAATTCCTGAAAAAAATGGGCGTTTCGGTCATTGGAGAATCGGAATTGGTCGTTACCGCGCTGCGTAAACGCTATGCGTCTCCACATGATGTAAAAGAGAATGAGAGCTATATTTCGGATATAAAGCGATTCATCACCTACCTTGAGCAGAACCCACATAACGCCGAAGTATTCGAGCAAGCCTATTTATTTCGCATAAACGGAAAGACCGACGAATGGGCTAGGGCGAAGCAGGTGTATATCGACACCCCCTTCGAACAAACGTATCTTACGGCTTACCACGAGCGTCTTGCAGAAGGAACCATGCGTCGCTGGGCATTGAGCGTTTGGTATATTGGTTGCGGATTAGATATCGAAAAATTTCTTGCGTTTGCAAAGGCCGTTGGTTGTTCAAGCCGTTTTTCCGAAATGTTGGTGGAAACAACGTGTGATAAGAATTTAAACTGGGATTATTTGAGACGGGCTCCCGGCGAACGCTGGACAAAGCCGATTGACCGCGACTATGCATTGTCGATAACGGCTAGGTCATTCCTCCAGGCGAAAAATATTGAGTTTGCTCGCCTCGTGTGGCACACCATGGGCCAGTTGAATTCGGTTCGCCCAACATGCCTCAGCGCTGTTTACCAAAAGACTGAACGTGGCGGAGCACGTCGTTCAGAGTCGACGCTCTTACATCAATTAAAAGAGCTGGAATGGGTGCCGCTACAAAACGGCCAATTTGTAAAACCTGCGGATGCGACCGCATCCGAGCTTCTTCAGGGATTTGAATACGGCTCGGAGCTTGAATGGCTTAAACAAGTCAAATTCGGTGTGAGTGCTCTGAACCGCTCACTCGAACATCAAGAAGCCGAGCGAAGACGCGCGGCGCTCGGTTTTACAACAGATGCCGAATATCGACGTGCAAAGGCGTTCATTGCATTACCGCTAGAAATTCAGGAGCGCGTTCTCGACGAAATAACGCAACAACAGCAAAACACTTCGTCACTAGAGAGCTTTCCTGAGCGCCCGATTCGGAATGCGCAATTTCGGCATGCGCGAGTACGCGAACAATCCGCTGCGATGCCAGAGAAGGAAGTGCGCATGGCCAATCGCACCGTGCCAGTGGACGCGGATGCGGCAAAGTTGGATACACGACTCTACTTGCAGGAACAGTACACCAACCAAAATCACGTAATGTACTGCCAAATATGTAAGGGACCTCTCCCTTTTAAGCTCCCAAATGGCGCTTACTATTTCGAAGCAGTCGAATTGATTCCGGGCCAAATAAAGAGATATAGGGAGAGCTATCTTTCACTCTGCCCCAATCACGCAGCTATGTTTATTTATGCGAATGAGCAACGGGAAATGATGAGGGAGCTTATAGAAGTATTAGCAGGAACGGAATTGCCAATTACATTAGCAAAACAACAGGTCACCGTTCAATTTACCGAAATGCACCTTGCTGATATTAAGAGCGTCTAACAAAATGGGAATGGATCGTGTAATGCATTGCGTAGCGTTCGCCAGCAAATGATTGCGCAACCCAACCGAAGAAATCCTTCATGCATATCGGCCCGACGCTCATAGCGCACGCGCAA
>Ga0196971_1000132_pt1 | contig 73793 bp, 61 predicted proteins | sample S1v_1013CmetaG_FD_148660 | JGI IMG/M metagenome (GOLD analysis project Ga0196971, IMG submission 148660) | Soil microbial communities from Anza Borrego desert, Southern California, United States - S1+v_10-13C | ecosystem: Environmental > Terrestrial > Soil > Desert | place: USA: California... | reverse complement strand
CGGCGGCTGGGCCTTGATCTCGACGTGATTCTTCAACAAGTCGTCAACCAGGTGGTCGTCGCCAGGACTGTAAGTGGTGAATTTCTCGCCGGTTCCGAGCATGCCTCGGATCATCTGACCATCGATAGTCACGTATTTTACCTGCCCTTCCTGTACGTCCGAGATAAACCGAGAGTAAGGTACTCCCGGATCTACCGGCATACGGGGACCAAAATGGAGGAAAAGCAGTGCCAGTGCAATGGCACTGATTATCCACGTAATCGCATTTTTCATTAATTCGTCCACTCATGGGTTTGTTATGGTGTTTACTTGTCAAATCCCGCCTGCTTATTGCTTATAAACCTTTTTATGGAAGAGGCGGAAATGATGCGGTTTGCCAGTGTTTGAGAGCCTGAATCGGGATGAGGTATCCCAAGGTTCGCTGGAGAATGTGATGGTTGTAAAGCGTGATAAAGCGGCGCGGGGCGGCTTCCAAGCCCTAGGTGGAAATCGAAGCAATGGCTTTGCAGGACCTCCGTTGAAGCGCTCAACCATGCCATTAGTTTGCGGACGACGCGGCGGGATGAGGCGGTGTTCGATCTCTTGCAGGGCACAGGTACGGTCGGACGATGGTCGCTGGACGACTGCTGGCTGCAATTCATGAAATGATCGACGAACGCCGAGCCGTTGTCGGCCAGGTACGTTTGAATGCGGAAGGGAGCGGCCTGGCCGACAGATTTCAAAAACACCTTGGGACTCCGGGCGGTACGGTTCGATGGCAACGAACAGGTAACGTCGCGGCTCGCCTTCGATGGTTAGAAACCTCAATTGGATTGACCCAAAACCTCACGGAGCACGCCCCGAACTTCGAAGAGGGCATGGTTTCTTCCATGGGAGCTGACATTTTATTAAGGCTTCAAAGCCGATGTGCCACTTCTCGCCGGCTTTCGGCACAGGCGATCAACGGTTCCTTTGAAAGAAACATTGGTGAGATAAAGGATATAGATCACGGCCAGTACCAGCATAGTGATGGCCAGAGTTGCCAGAAGAGAAGGACCTGCTTGCGCCGTACCCACCGAAAATGGCACATGCGCATCCACTTCCTCACCCTCATTTATCAGGGTAACGTGCGCGAGATAATTTCCCGGCTTCGTAAAATTGATCGTCGCGTTGGTCGACCCAGACGGATGGATCGCCGGCGGTTGGTAATACATCCTTGTCCCGTCAGGTTCTCGTGTGATTTCAAACTCGACCGTCATCCGACGTAGTGCTTTACCTTCGTAGTCGAACACCAGGGTCGACTGTCCAACGTCCGGAATGGCCTTGCAGTACTCCGTCGTTCCGGTGAGTTGCGGCTGATAAGCCGTGAAATGCACCCAGTGAGACCCGACGGCAATCCGGCAGGAATCAGCGTCGATTCCAGAATCGCCGCCATGTGCGCGGATCACCCCGGAAAATGAAGCAAGAATTAAAACGGCCAAGGCCGAGACTATTTTGTTGAGATATCTGTTTCCGCACATACCTTTTGCCCTCGTTAACCTGGTATTTGCCGATTATAGTCTGTGCATCGCGGGTTACTCTGGAGCAGATTCGTTCGTATAGCCAAATAATTATTGCAAAAGTGCCCAACCAAGATAAATAAAAATATATCGATATAAGCTGAGAGTTGCTCTCAAAATATACGGTTCATTTCTTCCCGCGATGCTGCATTAAAGACTAACCTTGGGCAGTTTTGAAATTAGATTTTTTGATATCGTCATTAAATTCTTTAATACCCTAATGTTGCATTTTTAATTCGATTTTATGTCAGACTTTATGCCGGGTGATTCTTGGGGTATCTCAAGTTCATCCGGCACTCATTGTTTAATTTCATCAGCAAGAGGAAATATATGGCTACTATAAGTCAAAAAGCGGGTGGGATCGCCGCCCAAGAGAAACCACTGCTGGATAAGCGTTGGCTCGTTTTTGGTCTTGGACTCTACCTCGTGTTTTACATGTGGGTTCGCTGGTACGAAGGGGTCTACGGCTGGTCCGCCGGTCTCGACTCGTTCGCACCGGAATTCGAGACGTACTGGATGAACTTCCTGTACACCGAAATCGTACTGGAAGTGACCACCGCCTCGATTCTGTGGGGCTATCTGTGGAAGACCCGGACTCGAGACATGGATGCCGTAACGCCGCGGGAGCAGTTATACCGCCACATGACGCATGGAATCTGGATGTGCTGCTATGCGTGGGCACTGTACTGGGGCGGCAGCTACTTCACCGAACAGGACGGCACCTGGCACCAGACGATCGTGCGCGACACCGACTTCACGCCGTCGCACATCATCGAGTTCTATCTGAGCTATCCGATCTACATCATCAGCGGGGGTGCCGCGTTCCTGTATGCGCATACCCGCCTGCCGGCATTTGCGAAGAACGGGTTTTCCCTGGCCTATTTGGTCGTCGTTGTCGGTCCGTTCATGATTCTGCCGAACGTGGGACTGAACGAATGGGGCCACACCTTCTGGTTCATGGAAGAGCTATTTGTAGCGCCCTTGCACTACGGCTTTGTGGTATTTGGCTGGACCGGGCTTGCGATCATGGGGGTCATCTCGCTGGTTGTTATGGATATCGCCCAATTGATCAAGAAAGAACTATGTCCGGAATTGGCGTGATCGGAGGCCGACTGGCCTTCTTCGGGTAAATGTTGAGCAGCCATAAACCCTGAAGTTAGAGGCCACTGTCCGAAACGGAAATCACTGGGCAGCGGCCTTTTTTTACCCTCCGGCAGAGGGCGGAGTGAAACACGATACTGCATATAAGACGCCCATTATCATGAGAATTCTTGATCACAGAAACCCTTATTAAAGTCTCGGAGAAACCCACCATGACGAATCCCAGTTTGTTATCCAAGCTTTTGGAAAGCCGATATTCGGGCCTTCTACTCGTAGCCTTTGTCATCGGACTATACATCTTGCAGACGAAGGTCATTTCACCGTTCGTCGAGACTGTCGCGAGTTCGGATGTATTCCAGGAAGAATCAACGTTCGACGGCAAAGACCTAAGCCAAATGGCGGCCTTGCACTGCAATCATTTCGTCCAGGATCGGTTAGGCGCTTCCGACACGATTGAATTTACGGATAGCGGCCACAGAGTATGGCAACTGTCCAATGGACGCTACCTTGTTAGCTCGCACGTTGTGGAGCGTGACGCTTCGGGACAGCGGAAAAACATCGCCTTTGCGTGCAATATCCATTACACCGGCGGATCTCAGGGTGACGATCCGCTTCGGATTAACTGGACTCTTGAAGGCTTGGAGCTTAATCGAACCTGATTTCCATTATTTAATATATCCAAAAACACGGAGAAAACTCATGCCAATTTATGCCGTACAGCGCCAATTGTCTGGCATTACCCCTGAACAATTGTCTGAAGCCCAAAAGGCTGCTATCACAGCGAGCGATAAACTTTCCCGAGAAGGCGTACGGGTAAGATACATACGGACTAACTTTTACCCGGCTGATTCTCGCTGCACCTGTTTATTCGAAGCCCAGGATGCGGAGTCGGTGAGGTGTGCTAATGAAGCGGCATCGCTTCCATTCAATAAGATAGAAGAAGTGCTTGACCTTAATCCTTGACTCGCGGATGGTCGAGGCGAGCGAAAGAGGCAGCCTATCGCAGCACTATCCGGTGTCCACACATCCCTATTCAGAAATCGAGGACATATCCATGAAAGACGCGATTCACTTCTCCCGTGAAGACCGGTTACTGTGGTTGGGCATCTTCGGGTTTAGCGGGATCTTTATATTGATCATGTCAGTATTTACTATAGTCCCGATAACCCATTATATGGTACGCATAATTATTACCATAATGATGATGTTTATTCCGGGGTATGTCACCATGAAGCTATTCTTCGATCATATGGAGCTTACCGAATACAAGGTACTCGACCGGTTTATCGTTCCGGTGATCATCTCGGCAATGACGGTGCAGCCCTCGTATTTCTTGGTTACTTATCTAAGAACCTATGGACTTAAAATCGATGAGGACGTGATCAACAGCGACTTCCTCGCCGCCCTCATCGCCATTCTGGTCACGGCCATCGCCTTCGGAATCAAGTTCCTTCAGGCCAGAATGGCCGGCTTACGGGAGCAGGCCGGTGTCTGAAATGCCACTCGCCGTTCTTGATTCGGCCCAGCCGGTGCGACAATATTCTGTACCGTTTGGAACAGAATCAGGTTTTTCTTCGGCGGACCGGTATGAGACAACGAGAGTTCGACACCCAGAGAGCCATCGCCGGCGCGATGGACGTGTTCTGGCGCAAAGGGTACAAAGGCGCCTCAATGAGCGAACTGCTGCGCGCCATGGGCATCGGCAAGGGGAGCTTCTATGCGGCATTCGGCAGCAAGCGGAAATTGTTTCTGCTGGCGCTCAAGCATTTCCGGGACACCACGATGCTGGTGCGTCAGTCCGGCGAGCTTCTGAACCGAGCCTCGGCAGTCGAGAGTCTGCGGAGGCTGTTCGAGCGGCTGATCGAGCGGACCCTGAACCATCGCCGCACTTGCCTGTTCGGCAAGACCGCGCTGGAATTCCGCGGCAGCGATCCGGACGTAGCAGAGGTGGTGCAAGCCGGCGTGGCTCAATTGGAAGACGCCCTGTTCGACATGGTGGTGCGCGCCCAAGCCGCCGGGGAGATTACGCCGAACCGGGATCCGCGGGTTTTGGCCAAGTTCCTCGTAGCAACCTATTACGGTGTTCAGGTCCTGGGCAGCGTCGCGCCATGCCGGCAGAATTTGAAAGATGTGGTGGTCACGGCGCTAGCGATGCTCGATACGAAAACCGCCTGATAGAGGTATGGGGCGTCCCTGCTGCGGTGGCGCCGTTTTTCGGCGGATTCTGTACCGTTCGGTACAGAGCAGTGCCAAGAATCTGATGGAGTCCACGTTTCGCCCGCCCCCATTACCACTCATAAAACACCGTGGAGAAGGAGGCTGCGCAAAACCTGAATGCGAGACAGAAGCCCCTTTTTTGTACTGATGACTACAGAAAAACCTCGCCATAGGAGACTTGCTATGTCCTTCTTACCGTCCAGCCCCGGCGTAACCAACCTGCCGGATGTTTTCGCCAAATATCCGAAGCGCGGCAGCCTGATCCTGCGCCTTATCCACGAGATCATGCGGGAAGAATCCCCCCTGACCAATGGTGACCGGGAACTGCTCTTCACCTATATCTCAGGACTGAATTCCTGCGATTTCTGCTACAGCTCCCATATCCCCGCCGCGGTGGCCTTTGGGGTCAACGAATCGGTGTTCGATCAGCTTCACGCCGACATCGAGACCGCCGCGGTCGATGAGAAGCTGAAACCCATCCTCCGCTATGTAAAAAAGCTGACCCTTACCCCAACCCGGATCACCAAGACAGACGCCGACGCCATCTTCGCCGCCGGCTGGGACGAAAAGGCCTTCGTCGATGCGATCAGCGTGTGCTGTGTCGTCAACTACATGAACCGTTTCGTGAACGGTGTCGGGGTGAATGTCGATTCCGACACCGCTCGGTGTACCGGTGCCGAGGTATTGCCCACCATCGGCTATTCGGGATGGGCGGAAAGCCTGGAAGTGGCCCTCGCTGATGAGAGTCGGTCAGCCACGTAAGACGTTTTCCTTTTGTAATGACCGGCGGCGGAACCGGATGCCCCGACCGGCCTCACCCTCACTAAAGGTCTAAGATTATGAATTTAGGGTTGGCGATAATTTTTCGACTATTGGTGTTGCTGTCCATCGCACTGCTGGTTGTAGGATTGGTCAAGCCTCGGTGGGTCTGGCCGTGGAAGAACAAGGAGCCCGATCGACCGGCCATCATGATGGTCGCGGCACTCTTGTTCATGGGGGCATTCACCGGATTGGGTGAAACCGCCCAGGACGCGGTAGGCGATGATCTGGAACATCAATTGGGCGCGCAGATTTTGAGCAAAGCTGAATACCGGATAGGACCGGATACCCGACGTTGCGCAGCCGGTGCCCGTCCGGGCCAAGCGGGAGCCACGGACGACGAGGAGACCCCCGACGGGATCCGTTATAACGTGCGCACTCCGGTGAATTACGACGCTACGGTTGCCCATCCCCTGCTGATGGTTTATGCACCCCACGGCAAGAATCGCAATCGCAACGAGCAATTTACCTATCTGACGCGGGACGCCACGGCGGCCGGATTCATCATCGCCTACGTGGACCATCGGCGCATGGCCCCGGAAGCCCTCATCGAGCTCGCCGGAATTCCGAGGCATATCCAGGAAAAATGGTGTGTGGACGAGAACCGGATTCTCCTGACTGGCCATTCCGATGGCGGGACTATTTCGATGGGGATCGCCTTCGTCAATGGCACCCGCGACATTCCGGCGGCTATTGTGTCGAGTGCGGTCGGAATCCGCGCGGATGATCTGGCGGATCGCTCCTGTCCCAAACCGCTGTCGGTCCTGGTCATGCACAGCTCCAAAGACACGGTTTTTCCCGGTTATGGGAAAGGTACCGTGGAATGGTGGGCAAAGTGTAACGAGTGCGACGGGCGCGCCGTAGAAGCCTTGCCGAACGGATGTGTCGCCTACTCTGGCTGTGCCAATGGGGTAAAGACCTGGTATTGCGAGAACTCCAACCCGCACTCCGTATGGCCAAGCTTAAACCGCACAGTTATCGGTTTTCTGTCGACAGCAGTCCGCTCTCAGGAATGATTCATTGGATGGAACGGGAAGATATGATCATGCCGAGCTGCAGCGGAAACTGCGCACGATCTCGATGCCTTTTCCGGTCCTTGGGAGACTAGACAGCTAGGTATTTCGAAGATGGGGAGGAGTCGGCCGATAAGCCGGGTTCTGTCGTGGACAGCCATTCATCTAGGGCGCGCGTCACCGCGCGCCTCAAGCGACCTACCCGGGAGCCGTGCGGGCCGCACGTTAGGGGTTGCCCCCAATGCCCCCCTATTTGGTCTTGCTCCAGGCGGGGTTTGCCCTGCCACTCCCGTTACCGGAAGCGCGGTGCGCTCTTACCGCACCATTTCACCCTTACCGCGTTCCCGAAGGAGGCGCGGCGGTATATTTTCTGTGGCACTTTCCGTAGGCTTGCGCCTCCCAGGCGTTACCTGGCGCCTTGCCCTGCGGAGCCCGGACTTTCCTCTCCCCGAGTCGATGACACGGACAGCGACTGCCTGGCCGACTCCCAAGGCTATTGTATTAAGAGATCAGTCGAGTGGCTAGTAACATGGCTGTTACGTCATTGTTTTGAAATCGTAGCCGAAAGGGTGGAGAACGCGTATTTATTGATCCAGATCAAAATCGTAAGGTCCGGTTCAAGCTAGTATTTTCCGCACGTGAGAACGCATTGAGTTGATTTACCTCCATCTCCTCTTTGGTCGACCAACTAGTCATAGCATTCTCCGGGTTAGCGACATTGCGTTAAAGACCTCTTAATCCTCTGGGATGTTGTTACGGGCCGAGGCTTTGCTGAGGCCCGTTTTTTTGTGCCAATTCTTGAAACAGTCCTGTAACCAAAATTAGAGTCTCGGCTCCTGTTTTTCCTTCTGGTTCAAGAACTCCGCGCGTTGAGCCACTCAGGTATTTGTGTTTAAATACCTGACTGGTTACCTAAGTCTTAGGGAAACGCCGAGCATACCTCTCGCTGCGCGCGGCTTCGATTCGGAGCGCGACGTTTTGATAAAAACCGTGGCACTCTCTCGGTGCGCCTTAAGCCGAAAACATCTTAGCACTCCCTCTGCCGTCTTCTTTGAACCTATTGCAGGAATGCGAGAGGGGTGGTTTGGCCGTTAATTTGTGCGATCCACAGGCTTACATATGCTAATCAAAACAAAGAAAGGCTTGAATCTGCCGATCACCGGGGAGCCCGAGCAAACGATACACGACGACGGCAACGTTGTTAAATCCGTAGCGTTACTGGGTTTGGATTACGTCGGGTTGAAACCCTCCATGAACGTTTCGGAGGGGGACCGGGTCAGGCTCGGTGACGTGCTGTTTTCGGACAAACAGTATCCTAGGGTGTTGTTCACTGCACCCGGATGTGGCGTGGTCAAGGCGATCAACCGCGGCGCCAAGCGCGTGCTTCAATCCGTAGTCATCGAGCTGGACGGTAATGACAGCGTCCAGTTTCAATCGTATGGCCAATCGGATCTCGCCGGTCTGAGTGTCGAGCAGGTAAAAGAGAACTTGCTGGCTTCCGGCTTGTGGACCTCCATCCGAACTCGTCCCTACAGCAGGGTTCCCGATCCCGATACGGCGCCCCATTCGATTTTCGTTACGGCAATCGATACCAATCCGCTGGCTGCGCAGCCCGATGTCATCATCCAGGAGCGGGCCCAGGATTTTAAGAACGGATTGACTGTCATTTCCAAACTGACCGAAGGAAAGGTTTATCTTTGCACGGCTCCGAATCATTCGTTGCCTTCCAGCGACACGAACAACATTGAAACGGCTGAGTTCGAGGGGCCACATCCTGCCGGTCTCGTGGGTACCCACATTCATCACCTTGATCCCGTCAGTGCTACGAAGACAGTCTGGCACCTCGATTATCAGACCGTAATGGCGATCGGCAGCTTGTTTACCACCGGCCGGCTGAACGTAGAGCGTGTCGTCTCTCTTGCAGGGCCGATGGTCAAACGCCCTCGTCTGATTCGCACCCGATTGGGCGCCAATCTGAGCGATCTGGTGCAGGGGGAGGTTGTGGCGGATAAAGAAACGCGGGTGATTTCGGGCTCCGTGCTAAACGGCCAAAAGGCCGAAGATTGGTCGGCCTATCTCGGGCGTTATCACAATCAGGTAAGCGTAATCGAGGAAGGGCGGCAAAGAGAGTTCATGGGATGGGTGGTGCCGGATCGCGCCAAGTACTCCTTCCTGAACGTACTTTTATCCAGTCTGCCCGAGGAGCGGGGGCGAAAGTTCGCCTTGACCAGCGCCAAGTACGGCAGCGCGAGAGCCATCGTGCCGGTCGGCGTTTATGAAGACGTGGTGCCCATGGATATTCTACCAACACAGTTGCTGCGTTCGCTTGTCGTGGGCGACACCGACACGGCGCAGGCCCTGGGGTGTCTGGAACTGGACGAAGAAGACCTGGCGCTTTGCACCTTCGTCGATCCGGGCAAGCACGACTTCGGCCCGGTACTTCGAAAGAATCTTACCCAAATTGAGAAGGAAGGCTAATGTCTCGTACTAGGCAATTCTTAGACAAGATACATCCGTACTTCGCGCATGGCGGTCGGCTAGAGAAGCTTTATCCGATCTATGAGATGGTCGATACCTTTCTCTATAGCCCGGCCGATGTGACGAGCGGTTCGACTCATGTCCGCGATGCGGTTGATTTGAAACGGGTCATGACCTATGTCTGGATCGCGGCCCTGCCGTGTCTGCTGATGGCCCTGTTTAACACCGGTTATCAGGCCAATTCGGCGATGCAGAGTTTGGGCATCGCGTCGGCACCCGGATGGCGCGGAGCGATCCTCGACGTTTTCGGTTACAGTCCGAACAACCCGATTTCCGTTGTGCTCCACGGAGCGTTGTATTTCTTCCCGATCTATATCGTCACGCTTGTGGCGGGGGGTATATGGGAGGTTTTGTTTTCCGTCGTTCGCAAACACGATGTCAACGAGGGATTCTTCGTATCTTCCATCCTGTTTGCGTTGACCTTGCCGCCGAATACGCCTTTGTGGCAGGTGGCGATCGGCATTTCGTTCGGCGTTGTGATCGGTAAGGAAATTTTCGGCGGCACCGGAAAGAACTTCCTGAACCCGGCGCTCACCGGGCGCGCCTTCCTGTACTTTGCCTACCCGGCTGCCATGTCGGGTGACGCGGTTTGGACCGCCGTGGACGGGTTCAGCGGCGCTACTGCTCTGGGCTTGGGAGCCTTGGGAGGTGTCGATGCGATCAAGGCGGGCGGTATCTCCTGGTGGCAAACCTTTTTCGGTTTCGAGCAAGGATCCTTGGGCGAAACCTCGACCTTGGCCTGCATGCTGGGCGCCGCATTCCTGATTTATACGCGGATCGCCTCGTGGCGGATCATGGCCGGGGTCCTGATCGGCATGATCGCAACCTCCACCTTGTTCAACATCGTCGGCAGCGATTCCAATTCTATGTTCGCGATGCCTTGGTACTGGCACTTGACCTTGGGTGGCTTCGCCTTCGGTACGGTGTATATGGCCACCGATCCTGTCAGCGCGGCTCATACCAATGCCGGTCGATGGGTGTTCGGCGCTCTGATCGGTTTTATGACCGTATTAATCCGGGTCGTGAACCCGGCTTTTCCGGAAGGCATCATGTTGGCCATCCTGTTCGCCAACATCTTCTCGCCGCTGATCGACTACGCCGTAATCAAAGCGAACATCACCAGAAGGGTCAGACGTCATGCCTAATTCAGCAAATCCCAATGCAGCGGGGACGCAGCTGTCCGACAAGATCGCCGGTTTTCTAGAAAAGGCGAACCACTACGCGCAAAAAATTCTGGTATTGCCCAACGACAGTTTCCAAAAAACCCTTGCCGTCGCTTTCGCTTTATGTCTGGTCGGCGCGGTTCTGGTATCCGGTTCGGCCGTTGCGCTCAAGCCCTTGCAGGAATCCAATAAGTCCAAGGACGAGAAGGTCAACATCCTGGATGTGGCGGGCCTGTTGGAGGAAGGGACCAATGTAGACGAGGCTTTCAAGAATATTGAGCCGAAGGTCGTCGATCTGGCAACCGGCGATTATGTCGATTCGATCGATCCGAAAACCTTCGACCAGCGCAAGGCAGCCAAGGATCCGGCCATGAGCGATGCCATCCCGCCGGAGAAGGACACTGCCAATATCAAACGGAAGGCGAAGTACGCCAAGGTTTACCTAGTCAAAGAGGGTGGTCAATTAAAGTCGGTTATCTTGCCGGTCAACGGTTACGGGCTCTGGTCGACCATGTACGGTTTTATGGCCTTGGAAGCTGACGCTCAAACGGTCATTGGCCTGAACCTTTACGATCAAGCCGAAACTCCCGGTCTGGGCGGCGAAGTGGTGAATCCGAAATGGAAAGCGCTTTGGAAGGGCAAGAAAGTCTATAACTTCACCGGTAAAGAGCTGCACGAGAGCACTTTGACCGAGAAAGGACAGCAGATCGAGATCGGCGAGGTCGCGCTGGGTCTCGTAAAAGGCGCTGTCGACCCGTCCAAACCGGGTTCGGAATACCAAGTGGATGCTCTAGCGGGCGCTACGCTCACCAGCCGCGGTGTAAGCAATCTGGTGAGCTATTGGATGAGCAAGGAAGGCTTCGGGCTTTATCTGGCAAAGGTTAGATCTCAGAGGGGCTAAACCTATGAACCTGAATGCAGAACATAAGAAGGTTCTTGTTGAACCATTGGTCGATAATAACCCGATCACCTTGCAGGTATTGGGTATTTGTTCGGCGCTGGCCGTGACTTCACAGCTGTCGACGGCGCTGATCATGAGCTTGGCATTGACCTCGGTCACCGCCTGCTCGAGCGCCGGTATCGCGTTCATCCGCAATCACGTTCCGAGCAGCATTCGTATCATCGCCCAAATGGTGATCATCGCCTCGCTGGTCATCGTGGTGGATCAAATTCTCAAGGCGTTCGCCTACGAGATCAGCAAACAGCTGTCGGTATTCGTGGGTTTGATCATCACCAACTGCATCGTCATGGGACGCGCGGAAGCCTACGCGATGAAGAACCCGCCCTGGGAAAGCTTCCTGGACGGCATAGGCAACGGTCTGGGCTACAGCTTGATTTTGGTTTCCGTCGCCATCGTCCGCGAGTTGTTCGGGTCCGGTAAATTGCTCGGTATCGACGTGTTGCCGCTTCTAAAGGACGGCGGCTGGTACGTGCCGAACGGCTTGCTGCTGCTGCCGCCGAGCGCCTTCTTCCTCATCGGGTTACTGATCTGGGCGGTGCGCACCTGGAAGCCGCAACAGGTTGAAAAGGCCGATTTCGCGATCATGCCGGCTCATGGGGAGGCACACTAATGGAAGCCTACATCAACCTGTTCATCAAGTCGGTTTTCATCGAGAACATGGCGCTGTCCTTCTTCTTGGGGATGTGCACGTTCATCGCCGTGTCGAAGAAGATCGAAACCGCCGTGGGCCTCGGCATTGCCGTTGTGATCGTGCAGACCCTGACGGTCCCGGCAAACAATCTCATCTATTCCTATCTGTTGAAGGAAGGGGCGCTTTCGTGGGCCGGGTTGGAGAATGTCGATCTGAGCTTCATCGCGCTGATGGCTTGCATCGGCGTTATCGCGGCGATCGTGCAGATTCTCGAAATGGTGCTGGACCGGTTCTTTCCGGCCCTGTACAACGCGCTGGGCATCTTTCTGCCGCTCATCACCGTAAACTGCGCCATCCTGGCCGGAAGCCTGTTCATGATCGAGCGTGATTACAACTTCAACGAGAGCGTGGTCTATGGCGTCGGCAGCGGCTTCGGCTGGGCTCTCGCGATTACCGCCATGGCCGGTGTCCGCGAAAAGCTGAAGTACAGCGACGTGCCTCCCGGACTGCGCGGTTTGGGCATCACGTTCATCACGGCGGGCCTGATGGCGCTCGGCTTCATGGCGTTTTCAGGCATTCAACTGTAAGGGGCAGGGTACAAGGCAATGTTGGAAATCATCCTAGGTGTATTGTTTTTCACCCTGATCGTAATTGCCCTGGTCTTCGTGATCCTCGGCGCCAAGTCGAAGCTTGTCGCATCCGGTAACGTTGGGATTCTGATCAACGACGAGAAAGAAATTCACGTCCCGATCGGCTCGAAACTGCTGACCGCGCTCGCGGACAACAACCTGTTCGTGTCGTCGGCCTGCGGCGGCGGCGGAACCTGCGCCCAGTGCCGGGTAAAAGTGCATGAAGGCGGCGGCGACATTCTGCCGACCGAGCTTTCTCACATTACTAAGCGCGAAGCGGCGGACGGCGACCGTCTGGCCTGCCAGGTCACCGTCAAGCAGGACATGAAAATTCATGTGCATGACGAAGTCTTCGGCGTAAAGAAGTGGGAGACAACGGTTCGTTCGAACCACAATGTCGCTACCTTCATCAAGGAACTGGTTCTGGAGCTCCCGAAAGGCGAGCATGTGAATTTCCGCGCTGGCGGTTATATCCAGATCGAGTGTCCGGCCTATCATGCGAAGTTCGCGGAGTTCGACGTCGAAGAACGGTTCCGCGACGATTGGGACAAGTACAACATCTGGCAGTACGAATCGGTGGTCAAAGAGCCGGCCATCCGTGCCTACTCCATGGCGAACTATCCGGAAGAGAGCGATATCATCATGCTCAACGTCCGTATCGCTACGCCGCCGCCCGGAGCCAAGGATATTCCGCCGGGCGTCATGTCGTCCTATATCTTCAACTTGAAGCCCGGCGATAAGGTGACGATTTCCGGACCGTTCGGGGAGTTCTTCGCCCGCGAAACCGACAACGAGATGGTCTTCATCGGCGGTGGCGCCGGCATGGCACCCATGCGCTCGCACATCTTCGATCAGCTTCGCCGGTTGAAGAGCAAGCGCAAGATGACCTTCTGGTATGGCGCCCGCAGCCTTCGGGAAATGTTCTACGTGGACGATTTCAACAAGCTGCAGGAGGAAAATCCGAACTTCAAGTGGTTCATCGGTCTTTCCGAGCCGAAACCGGAGGACAATTGGTCCGGCTACGTCGGATTCATCCACAATGTGTTGTATGAGAACTATCTGAAGAATCATCCGGCGCCGGAGGATTGCGAGTACTACCTCTGCGGTCCGCCCATGATGAACACTGCCGTTATCAAAATGCTGGAAGATATCGGTGTGGAAAGGGAGAACATCATGCTGGACGATTTCGGCGGCTAATTAGCCCAATTCGTTCGGTCAAGAAAGCGGGAGGGGTCTATGCGCCTCCCGCTTTTCTTTTTTCGAAAACGTAGTAGAGTCGGCAGCAATTTGTGGGGCACATTCTTTTCGGACGCCACGTAGCCGGTGATCGGAGTGGCTTACCTTAAAGTCGTCAATGTCGAGTTAGTCGAGGCGAATCATGACACTGTTTCTGATTACTTTTGCGGTGATAGCGGCCGTCATTTTTTTCATGGCGATAGGCGTCATGTTCGGGCGAGGGGCCATTAAGGGCACCTGCGGCGGCGTGAACAACGGCGAATGCGTTTGCGTGCAAAAATGCGAGAAAAGGCGAAAGCAGGAAGCTATGGCCGAAAACCATTAAGGGAGCGGCGATTCGAAAAAGAATTCGGCTTTATTCCTCAATTCGCGGCCAATTGGCGATAACTCATTGATCTAAGCTCTTTCCGCAATTAGCCATGCACCGGATGATGACCAGTACTTTAGAGATTTACGTTCCTCCGATTAATACGTAAACCTCTGGTACCCCCGGTACATGTCCTCCTGTTCGTCCTTATATTGGTACGATTACGAAACCTTCGGGACCGATCCCAAGCGCGATCGCCCCGCTCAATTCGGCGGAATTCGAACCGATTTGGAACTTAATCCGATCGGCGAACCCGTTACGCTGTTCTGCAAGCCCGCGCGCGATGTTTTGCCGGTACCCGAAGCATGCCTGATTACGGGCATAACGCCACAAATGGCCGCGGAGCGGGGTGTCATGGAAGCGGATTTCATACGTACGATTCACGATGAGTTCTCGGTGCCGGGGACATGCGTAGCCGGCTATAACAATATTCGATTCGACGACGAAGTCACCAGAAACTGTCTTTACCGCAACTTGTTCGATCCGTACGAACGGGAATGGCGCAACGGCAATTCCCGATGGGACATCATCGACATGTTGCGACTGACTCGGGCGCTCCGGCCCGAGGGAATCGAATGGCCCACCGATGATTCCGGCAGGCCGAGTCTGCGATTGGACGCGCTGACCGTCGCCAACGGAATACAGCACCAGAATGCCCACGACGCTTTGGCCGATGTCCGGGCGACCATTGCCGTAGCGAGTTTGGTCCGAGAGCGGCAGCCCAAACTCTTTAACTTCGTCTTTAATAATCGCGGTAAGAAAGAGGCTGCCGAGTTGCTGCGGTTCGGCGCGATGCAACCGGTTCTGCACGTTTCTGAAAAATACGCCTCAGAGCGGCACTGCATCGCCGTTGTGGTCGCGCTTGCCAAGCATCCGCGAAATCCGAACGGGATCGTCGTTTATGACCTTTCAGTCGATCCTACGCCTCTCATCACCTTGAGTGCGGAAGAACTTCAAGAACGCCTTTTCACCCCGGTTTCCAAACTTCCGCCCGGAGTCGAGCGCGTTCCGTTGAAAACGGTTCATTTAAATAAATGCCCTGTCATTGCTCCATTATCGGCCTTGCGTCCGGAGGATGCCGAACGGTTGCACATCGACCTTTCCCGCTGTAATCGAAACCTTGATTTACTCAAGCGGGAATGGACGTTGGCGAAGAAGACTCAGGAGGTTATGGAATTCAATGGAATGGAGACGGGCACGAATGATCCCGATCTTATGCTTTATGACGGCGGATTCATCGGAGATGCCGATCGCGCGATCCTGAAATGGATCCGCGGTATGAATCCCGATGAATTAAGTCGCGCGCGGCCGGCATTCGAGGATGCGCGCCTGCCGGAACTGGTTTTCCGCTACCGCGCTCGAAACTTTCCCGAGACTTTGACGGCGGAAGAAGCAGCCCGCTGGGAAGCCTATCGCATTCGACGGCTGACGGTTCCGGGGTGTGGCGGAAGCGTCGTTCTGAGCGAATATCAATCGAAAATCGATGCACTGGAAGCGTCTCCAGAACTGTCTGCCCGGCACCGGGAAATCCTCGCGAGCTTGCGAAGTTACGCTCGGGAAATTATCTCCTAACCCATAAGCAATTTGCCTTATACTTTTTGCCTTGTATTCGTTTGTTTCCGGAGAAAATAATGAAAAAACTCTTGTCATTTGTTGCCGTCCTGTCGTTGCTTTGGGCAGGGTTTGCGAATGCCCACGGTCCAAGCCGCCAGAAGGTTACCGAAACCGTCGAAATCAACGCCGCACCCGACGCGGTTTGGGCGTTTGTCGGTGACTGGGCGAACCCACAAAAATGGCTGCCGATGGTGGAAAGCACCACGGCTCAAGGCGGCAATGAGAAAGGCGCGACGCGGGAACTCAAGCTGAAAAGCGGCGGCGTGATCAAGGAAGAACTCAAGAACTATGATGCCGCCAAGATGAACGTCCAATACAAGATTACCGAAGTCGATCCCAAAGATCTGCCGGTAGCCAATTATTCGTCCACGATCAAAGTTGAACCGAATCCCGCCGGCGGCTCCAAGGTGGAGTGGAACGGCGCCTTTTATCGCAGCTTCATGAACAATAATCCCCCGCCCGAGGAGAGTGATGAGGCTGCCGTCAATGCGGTGACGACCCTTTACAAGGAAGGGTTGGCGAACCTAAAAGCCATGGCTGAGAAAAAATAAGTAACATGCTTGGCTTTTACGATTCGGTAAACCGGGCAAAAGCGATGGCGTGTGCCATCGCTTTCCTGTTTCCCATGGTCGGTGATGTCTTTGCCGAGCCCTATGCTTATGTCACTAATCAGAAAGACGATAGCGTGTCGGTGATCGACACCGCCAACGGGTCTGTTGTCAAAGCCCTGAAAGTTGGATCGCAGCCGGCGGGTGTAGCCGTCAGCCGGAACGGTGCCAAGATTTGCGTGACCAATCCCGGCAGCAAAGACGTCACGGTCCTGGACGGCCGTACTCAAAGCGTAATCGTCACCTTGCCCATGGGCGAGGGACCTTTGGGTATCGCGGTTGACCCTGCCGGAAAACGCGCTTATGTGGCCGACTGGTATGGCCACTACCTTTCCGTACTTGATCTCGATAGCTTAAAGGTGCTGAAGCGCATTCCGGTGGGGCATTCTCCCTCCGGCGTAGCCGTCAGCCCGGACGGGGCGAGGATTTACGTCTCGAACCGAGACGACGATTCGATTTCACTGATCGATGCCGCCGACCTGGAGGTCAAGAAATCGATCACGGTCGGCAAGCATCCTTTCGGTGTCACCCTGGACTCGAAAGCCAACCGCCTGTATGTCGCCAACGTGGAAAGCAACGACGTCTCCGTGGTCGACACCGGGACCATGGCGCTGCTGAAGACCATTCCGGTTGGCGACAGGCCTTATGCGGTGGCTTTGGGCGCCGGCGGCGCCCGTCTGTTCGTGACGAACCAATACGACAACACGGTATCGGTCATCGCGGCCGACCGGGGCGAAGTTACCGCCACCATTCCGGTGGGCGAATACCCCGAAGGCATAGCCGCCCACCCCGACGGCAAGCACATTTATGTCGCCAATTGGTTCAGCAACTCCGTTTCCGTCATCAATGCGGAAACCCTGCAACTGGAAAAGACCATTCCCACCGGCGACGGCAGCCGGGCATTCGGCGAGTTCGTGGCGCAGGCCGTAGGGGCGAATCCGCAGTAGGTGTTTGCAGCGACTGAGGTAAAGCTAATCTAAGCGGAGCAACGTCTTTGCGGCGCTCCTTTTTCACTTGCCCGTTAAACAGCGCGGCTCTAAGATGTGTAAAGTAATGCTATTTAATACACATGGGAGCCCGACTGTGCGAACCAACATCATCATCGACGATGAGCTAATGAACGAGGCTTTAAGATCCACTGGCCTAAAAACCAAGCGCGAGGTGGTGGAGCTTGGCCTCAAGACACTCATCCGCTTGAAAAACCAGGAGCAGATCAAAGCTTTCAAAGGAAAGCTCAAATGGGAAGGCGATCTTGACGCCATGAGAACCGATGGATGATCGTGGTCGATTCCAGCGTATGGATCGATTACTTCAACGGCATCGACACGCCCCAAACCGCCACGCTTGACGAACTGCTCGGGGTGGAACCGCTGGCGATCGGCGACTTGATTTTAACCGAGGTCTTGCAGGGATTTCGTCAGGATGCCGATTTCCGAACGGCCAAACGGCTGCTGATGTCTCTAACCGTTTACGACTTGCTCGGCACCGAACAGGCCCTCAAAAGCGCGGAGAATTTTCGGGCACTCAGAAAACGGGGCATCACCATCCACAAAACCGCCGATGTCATCATCGCTACATTTTGCATCGAAAGGGGATACGCCCTGCTGTTTTCCGATCGAGACTTCATTCCGTTTGTCGAGCATTTGGGATTGCGAAACGTCGGAGGACACGGGGTGGAATAGCTGTGGCGTATTGAAATCAAAAGCAAATAACGAAAGCCTGACCCTTATTCTAAAGCCTGACCCCTATTCTGGAGTTTGCTGTACTCTCACCAAGCACTTTTCGAGTTTTCATCACACTGCTGGAGATAGTTTCCGAGCTCCTCAAAGCTGAGGATGTCTGAAGCCGGGATTGGAAGTCCTTGAAGGTACTTAAAAGGGACTGGTCTGCTTACCACCATTGGATGCCGTATGCGAATGGCCGTTTCCGGAAGCTTAATGAACTTGGCAACCTGCCCAATATGCGTTTGAAGCCAATGAGCCCGGCGAAGATGCTTGTAGAGATGGTCGTCCACATTGCCCTTAAATCTTGCACAAGCCAAGGCGATCTCAGCGATGGTTTTCGACTGCTTTAAACGCTTGCATTCAATGGCAAGTACTTGTCCATTTGTGTGCCAAGCCAAAACATCAATGTCCCCTAAGTTCGGTGACTTCGATGCGCCGAGCTGAGTCAACTTTAACTCAGTCGCCGTCATCCAGCCTTCGTCGTGCAACTTAGACGCAACACGTTCAGTAAACTGCCGTCCAAGTGCATCGACCCGAGCCCCGAGAAACGATCGCATCTCTGTTGACTTGAAGACGTCCTTATCAAACGTTCCACCTCGAATGCAGTCCAGCAAATACCCAAATGACTGACGCAACGTTCCCAGGCCGTAAACAAGTCGCTGCTCTGTCCCTTGCGGGCAGACGACAATTGGTCGAAGACTCAAAGACAAGCGACGCTGAAAACGCCAAGGATTGACATCCTTGGGCAAATACGGTGGCTGCGCCACCCATGTGGCTCTGTTAAACAGACCAAATGCAGCAACGAAGGCTTGAACGTCTTCCTTGGTCACGCCCGCATCGGCTCGACCGGCGGTCACTTCCTCAACGGTTGTCTCAATCACCACATTGCCTCGCTTGACGCCGAGGTCTTGCAGTTCGCCTGCGATTTCTTGAAATACCTCGAACGAGTGGCCGTACTCCTTCTGCCATGCTGTGAGAAAGCTCGACGAAGCAAACACGGACTCTGTCTTACTTTCCTTTTCCGCTTCCTCTTGTTGGATTCCAACCCAGCTCTCATAGTTTGTGGCAGCGGCTGTATAAGCCACACCAAATGACTCCTCAAGATATGGGCCTGCAAGCTGTCCAAGCACATCGGCATCAAGAGAGTGGCTGCCATTAGGAAAGAGAGTGATTCCTTTGCTGGCGAGACTATAGTAAACAACGTCGGAATCGCGCCCGAGGTTGTTCAGCGTCGCCATCCCGCCTACCAGCTCATCCAAGGAGTACTCATCAGGCGCGATCCCGCCAGTCATCGGGCACTCGCAGACAGCTGCTTCGATAAGTGCGCGGATTGCGATCTGTAATTGAGCGCGCTCTCGCTCAACTTCGGCTGCGGCGCGGGTTCCATCGTCTACGCCGTAGAGAGCTCGGACGGCTCTCGCGGTGTACCTCCAACGGGCTCTCTCTCGCAATAGGGTCTCGTGAAGGTGAAACAACTCCGAAATGAGTTGAGTGCGGTCAAAGCGTCTCAGAAGCTCGGTTAGTCGCTCTGCTTGGCGCGATACGGTTGAATTAAGTGCGCTGACGCTCGCTGTCTGGTCAAGCAGAATGGGGGTTGAGTACGATGGCATCCAGATGAAAGCAGAGCATATGGCGGAATTTATGTGCTCGGTCGGCGCCCGATAGACTCGCCTCGAATTTGCCGCTAGAAGATAGTCTACATGGTTCTCCATCCGGAACATGTGGAGCACCCGAGCATCTGTCCCTCCGAGGATGTTTATGGCTTCCGCCGCAGGGTCGAGCATCCTCGCTTCTGCTGTGTCAGCCAACATTACAAGCGCTTGAATCAGTTGTCTCAGTAGAAGCTGCTCGCCTCGGTTCTCAACCTCGTGGAAATTACGTAAGAAACCAGGCGCCGCTAGGAGCCTTACGGCGGGCACGTTCTTAACTGGCAGGACACTAAGTCCCGACTCGATCATCGGCTCGTCGGCTTCTGCAGTTCGCTCGATTACTTGTTGAAGGTCAATTGTTACTTCAATAACAGGAAACTTGAAGCACAGAGCCACAAAGTGCTTCGTCAACACTTTATGAAGCAGAAGCTGAAGCGCCTCCCACAGCTTAAAAGCTGAGTCGCGAACTTCTCCGTTAGATGGAGCGACGACCGTCAGCCAGACCGTCGTGTCCTGCTGTTTTAGACAAAAGCTCAGTATACCCCGTGCCAAGTAGTCAAGGCTCACATATGCCGGGACGGCGCGTAAGGATTCGTATATTGCCTCCGCGTTATTACGTTCGACGACTACATGCCTATTTGTCAGTGTTATCTCACAGTGCTCATCGACTGCAGCGCGGCGGTTGCTGCGGTATTCAGCGACGAAGTCCGTTGCAATTTGGAGGCAAGCGCCTTGGTCGTGAGGCACATCGGAGATACGAAGGCAGAAATTCTGCTTTGTCCAGAATGCATAGAGATTGAGAAGCCCGTTCTGAAACGGGAGCTCAAGTCCTTCGCGTTCGAGCTGCTTCTCCTGGTTCAGCAGCAGTATGAGCCGATCTACAGGGCCATCGGAATCGCTGAAGAGCATCTCCAATTCATTCAGACGGGCTGTTCCAAATGTCCAGACGGGACGTTCCGATGGTAGGTTGCCGATAAATCCTTGTCCAAGATAACCCATGAGCCAAAGCGTGTGCGCTGAATCCACTTCATATTGTGATTCAATATAATTCCGCAACGCCTCTACATGAGCATTAACCTGTTGTGCAGCCGACGGCGATAGCTTGCTCGGATGCAGAAGTCCAGACAAAGCTATTTGTCTAAGATCATCGGATACGACAAGGAAGTGCAAAAAGCGCCGACTACCCACTTGGACAACGACACTGCGACAAATACCCCGTACGCCGCCAACCTCCATCGGTAACTCGACGACATTCATCCGATGGCGACTACCAAATCGAGCCATCTCGAAAAGTCGCCGCTGGACGCAAATCATCAATGCGGACTGCAAAGCCTGGAGTTGCCCAGCCGCGACAGCGCAGTCCAGCAGATATCTGCGTATGGCGTATGTAAGTGCGTTTGGTAGCGCAACTACGTATTCGTCGCCAAATTGAAGCAATGGCCTCCGATGTAGACCGGACTCCTGATTGCTTTGTTTAAGTAGTGTCTTCCGCTCCGCCAGGTTGAAAACGAAAGGTGCTAATTGTTCCGGCGCAATGTTAAGAGCGATCAGCTCATTCCTGTGGAATGTTACGCGATGCGCCCAGCGCTGGAGCGGCGTGGCAGGCACGATAGTCATGACACCTTTCGGTCGTGACGGTTCAGTGTGCCATCGAGTGAGCTCAGCTCGTTTGAGCATCGCGTCGGAAAGACGCAGTAACGCAAGGCTCGGGTGCAGCCAAGCCTTTTGAGTTGGCCCACCCAGCGTAGTGAGCGTTTCCACGATCAGCGTCGTAGCGCTGTCGGCTGCCTCCCAAAGGCCTGTGAGTACGCGGAAGTCGCCATCCTTTGTCAGCACGTTCACTACGAACATGTCCTCTGCCGGATCCTCCATGTTAGCAATGTCAGACACCCCAAGGTGACGGTTTAGCCAATGATTCAGGTGTTGCCAAGTCGGACGTTTCTTGCCTTCGCAACAAGCTACAACGAGTTGAGAGAGAAACTCGACTCGGTAGCTGTTTGCCTGAAAACTTGGAACTGTCGCAATTCCTGCCATCCAGCTCAATGCAGTACGCAAATCGTATTTTGCAAGAATCTGAGTGAGCAGCTTCGCCTTGGGATGGTCCATTTGGCCGTGCGCGTGGACCCAAAATGGTAGAAAAAGGGAGTCGGTCATCGTTGTTCAGGACGAAAAAAACGGATACCTATATTTAGAGCGTGTTATGAACTTTTAAGTATTGGCCTTTAAATCAAGCAGTTGGCCCAAGCTTTGGAAGATGTGACATTGCTCCTATAGCTTTATTAATCAATAAGTTAGAGCGAGTTCATAACACGCTCTAGTAAGGTTGATTGCACAATGCGAATTGCCGGTGAAAAGGTCACGATGTCAGCGGTAGACGCCGCTGCCGATATTAGCCGGAAACACCTTCATTATGACAGGGTCAGGCTTTTGTCTTTTTCTTCCGATGTTTCGTCAAGAAGACCTTAGCCGGGCGACTTGCCCGTACTCAGGTAGATCTTCTTAAGAAGTTCGTCAAAAGAGACAGGTCCGCTGGTGTCAATCGTCAAGGTGTCACGCCGTTCTTCTTCGGTTAAGGCGTCATGCGCCGCAATCTGATTTTCGAGCACCTTCAGATTTGCTTCGGACGGATCCTTACCAAGCTGCGCGCGGGCTTCGATACGGCTTTTCAACGTGGCGATCGGCGCTTGGCAATCGAGAATCAGAAATGCCGCGCCGATCCGTTCGGCCAACGTCCTGTGAGTCGCCCGTTGGTCCAGTTTTAGAAATGCGGCATCGACGATGACGGACAGTCCGGATTTCAAAATGTCTTCAGCCGTATCCAGCAAATAGCGATACGTTCTGCGTGTCATGTCGGCGGTGTAGATGCCGGCGTCGAGCGTCGATCCGGTGTTTGCGTGTTCGTCGAACCCGGCCAGGCGTTTTCTTTCCAGATCGGAGCGCAGACGAATGGCCGGGAGCCGTTCGGCGATTTGGCCCGCGATATAGGATTTGCCGCTGCCTGAGAAACCATGGGTGATAAGCAATGCCGGTTTTTGAGGCTGGATGAGGCTGGATGCGTAATCGATGTATCGCCGATACAGAGCTAATAATTCCCGCTGCTTCGCGGTATCACCGGTAGATGCGCGGGTCAGTTGGGCGATTTTGGCCCTTACCATGGCCCGGTAGACCCGGTAGTAATCCAGCAAGCCGAGCCCTCCATAGTCGCCGGTGAGTTCCAGGTACCGATTCAGAAACCGGAACGCCAAGTCCCGCTTGCCCTTGACTTCCAGATCCATGACCAAAAAGGCCAGCTCGCTCATCACATCGATCCAGCGCAAATCCTCGTTGAATTCGATGCAGTCGAATGGCGTGGGCCGGTCGTCGATGAGTACGATGTTTCCGAGGTGGAGATCGCCGTGGCATTCGCGAACGAAATCGGCGGTTTTCCGGGCAAGCATGGTCTCCCGGCAGCGCGAATACGACTCGGAAGTCCAGGCGCGCACGGCCTCCAGCTTGGCGGCGTCTACGGGATCGTCGCGCAAAGGTCCGATGTGGATGAAATTTTGTTCGGCGGCGCCGTAGATGTTTTCGGGGAGTCCGTGAGCATCTTCGGCGGTACTGCGGTCTATGCTCGCATGGAATTGGGCCAGTAACTCCGCCAGCTTATCCACATGCTCGGGCGATAAGCGATCGTCCTGGCACAAACGATCGAACAGCGCCGCTTCGTCGAAGCGCCGCATCTTAATGGCGAATTCGATTGAGGTGCCCGTGCCGTTGATACGCGGATTTTGGGGATCTCCGGCGATAGGCACTACGGCCAAATACAAGTCCGCGGCAAACCGGCGGTTGAGGCGGAGTTCCGCTTCGCAAAACAATCGGCGCTTGTCTAGGGTGGAAAAGTCGAGGAAGCCGAAATCCACCGGTTTCTTGATCTTGTAAGCGAATGGATCAGTCAGCAAAACCCAGGAGATATGGGTTTCCCGGATTTCTATGGGTCCTGCGGGATGATCGTAAGCGGCGGGATTCCGTAGCGCCGAGATTAGCTCGGGATAGTGAGCGTCATCCATGCGGTTCCATCTGTAAACGGCCGTTCATCACTCTGAGTTGTCGTTCGCCCCGGAGGAGCGCCTCTAGTTCCTCTCCGGCCATCGCTTTGCGCCAGCCGTGAAGCAGCTTCGATTGCTCGGGTTCCTCCATCAGTTGCTCCAGGTCTTTGCGTCCGGCGAGCACTGCCGGATTCAGGGTGTGCTGAGCGGCGCGCAAACGCACTACCGCGGTGAGCACGTCGAGTAGCGCCTCCTGTTCGGGCGTCTTTTTAGCTTGGCGTGATTTGAGGGAGATGGCTGGAGGCGGGCGATTCTTCGACTCCTGAATAATCTGGCACAGCTGATTGCCGTAACGCTTAATCGTTCGTTCCTCCAATCCGCGGATCAGCTTGAGATTATCGGGAGCTGCCGGCATAAGGCGTGCGAGGTCGAACAAAACTTCGTCCTTGACGAACCAGTTGCGCGGGATGTCCTGTTGGCGCGCGGCGTCCTCGCGCCAAGCCGCCAGTGCCTGCAGAACAGCGAGCTGAGACGCGTTCAGCTGATAATATCCGCCTATACGTTGCCAGGCTAGCTCGGGAGCGTTCTCGTAAAGCTGTGGATTCAGCAGGGCGGCAAACTCGTTTTCGGGCCAGCTTAGGCGGCTCAATGCTTCCAGTTCCCGGCGTAGCTCCAGGTAGGCGGTTCCGAGATGGATGACATCGTCGGCCGCGTAGCGCAGCTGCGCCTCGGTCAGGGGTCTGAGAGACCAATCGGTGCGCGCATGCCCTTTGCTCAAGTTCAGTCCGAGCAGCTCGGAAATGAGTCCGGCATAGCTGATTTGTTCAGGCAAGCCGATCAACGGTGCGGCGATCTGGGTGTCGAAGATTGGTGCCGGCAAGCGTCCCCACAGATGAAAAAAGATTTCCAGGTCCTGTCGTCCGGCATGAAAAACCTTGGTGATGGCCGGATCGAACAGCAAATCCGCTATGGGCTCCAATGATTCAAAGGCGAGCGGATCGATACAGGCGACCTTGTCCGCCGATGCGATTTGGAGCAGGCAGAATTTAGGAAAGTAAGTTTTTTCGCGTAAGAACTCGGTGTCTACGGCGAGCCATGAGGCATTTTTAACGGTTCCGCAGAAGTCTTGGAGTTCATTGAGCGAGTCGATATAGCTGATTTGGGAAAGGGGTGTCATCGTAAAGAGGGTGCTTTTTCAAGTCGTGAAGTTATTATATGGCTTAGGGACGAAGAATACGCTCCCGCCGATGATCTTCTAATGAGGTGGACGTATGAAGGTATTGGTGAGTGTAAAGCGCGTGGTGGATTACAACGTGCGGATCCAAGTGAAGCCGGACGGCTCGGGTGTGATGTTGGAAGGGGTGAAGATGAGCATAAACCCCTTTGACGAAATCGCCCTGGAAGAGGCAATCCGCTTTAAGGAGGCCGGCAAGGCGACACAGATCGTGGCCGTTTCGCTCGGGCCGCAAGCGGTGCAGGAGCAGCTCCGAAGCGCCTTGGCGCTCGGCGCGGATCGGGCGATCCACATACCGCTGGATACGGCTCCTCAACCCATCAATGCTGCGCGCATTCTGGCCCAGCTTGCTCGGCGCGAAAATCCTGATTTGATCCTCATGGGCAAGCAGTCCATCGACGACGACTGCAACCAAACCCCGCAAATGCTGGCGGCTCTGCTCGGCTGGCCCCAAGCCACCTTTGCGTCCAGGATCGAATTGGCCGATAAAGCCGCCACTGTTGCCCGCGAGGTGGATGCCGGGCTCGAATTTCTGTCCGTCGATCTGCCGGCGGTGATTTCCGCCGATCTTCGCCTCAATATTCCCCGTTATCCCAAGTTGCCGGACATCATGAAGGCGCGCCGCTTGCCGATCGAAACCGTCACGCCGGAAGACCTGGGCGTGGAGTTCGTCCCGGAAGCCAAGCTGCTTAAAGTCGCGCCTCCGCCGAAACGTCAGGCCGGCCGGAAAGTGTCTTCGGTTGCCGAGTTGGTGGCGGCGCTCCGCGAGCGAGGGCTGTTGTCATGAGCAAGGTATTGGTTGTCGCCGAGCATGACGGCGAAGCGCTGAATCCTTCGACCGCGAGAGCGGTCGCTTGCGCGCTCGATCTCGGTCCGGAAGCTGTCGATGTGGCCGTATTCGCCGAGGCAGAGAATAAACCCGCGCAGGCCGCGGCTCGCTTGAGCGGCGTGACGCGGGTATTGCTGGTCGAGCATCCTGCCAACCGGAATCCTGTGGCTGCGATTCTGGCGCCGCAAATTTCCGCTCTGGCCAAGGATTACACTCATCTGCTGGCGCCCGCGACCACGTTTGGCAAGGATCTTTTGCCGCGCGTGGCGGCGCTGCTCGGCGTCCCTCAAGTCAGCGATGTTATGCGGGTGGTCGACCGGAACGTATTCGAGCGGCCCATCTATGCCGGCAATGCACTGGAAACGATCGAAACGCCGCCAGGTATCGTCGTCGCGACCGTCCGTACGGCTTCGTTCAAGCCGGTTCCGGAGACGGGTTCGGCACCTATCGAGAAAATTAGCATCGACTTTGACTGCCCGAGTCATACGCGCTTTCTCAGGCTTGAACGCTCATCCGGCGGCGAGCGGCCGGATCTTCAATCGGCCCGCGTGGTGGTGTCCGGCGGCCGGGGCTTGGGAAGCAAAGAGCATTTCGGCTCGATCTATGCCCTGGCGGATCGATTGGGAGCGGCGGTCGGCGCTTCGCGAGCGGCGGTGGATGCCGGTTTTGTTCCCAATGACTTGCAGGTGGGGCAGACCGGCAAAATTATCGCCCCCGAGCTTTATCTAGCCTTCGGCATCGCCGGAGCGATACAGCACTTGGCGGGGATCAAGGACGCGGGGACCATAGTGGCCGTGAATAAAGATCCCGATGCGCCCGTTTTCGAGGTTGCGGATATCGGTTTGGTCGGCGACTTGTTCGAGGTGATACCGGAATTGCTCGATGCTCTGCCCAAGAGGACATCGTGAATCGGGAAAGTTTGGAGTTTGACGTTGTCGTCGTCGGCGCCGGGCCGGCCGGGCTTTCCGCCGCCTGCCGAGTAATGCAGCTCGCGGGCGAAACCGGGAAGGCGCTTAGGGTTTGCATCGTCGAGAAAGGTGCGGAGGTCGGAGCCCATATCATTTCCGGCGCCGTATTCGAGCCGACCGCCCTGAACGAGCTGTTTCCTGACTGGCGGGAGAGGGGAGCGCCCGTCACAGTAGCCGTCGAGCACGATGAATTACATTACCTTATCGGCGAACGGCGCTCGTTTAAAGTTCCGGATTTCCTGATTCCAAAGCCGATGCGCAACGAAGGCAACTACGTGATCAGCCTGGGCCGTTTGTGCCGATGGCTGGCGCAGCAGGCCGAAGCCCTCGGAGCAGAGATATTCACGGGATTTGCCGCTGCCGATGTGCTTTATGACGATGCAGGAGCGGTAGCCGGTGTGGTTACGGGCGACATGGGCGTCGCCAAGGACGGTTCGAAGAAGTCCAACTACCAGCCCGGCGTGGAATTGCGTGCCCCTTACACGATTTTCGCCGAAGGCTGCCGCGGACATTTGGGCAGGCGGCTGATGGATCGGTTCGAATTACGGCGGGAAGCCGATCCGCAGCACTACGGCATCGGCATCAAAGAAATCTGGCGCATCGATCCGTCCCGGCACTGGCCCGGACGAGTGGTTCATACCCTCGGTTGGCCTTTGGACAATCAAACGGAAGGTGGCGGGTTCGTTTACCATGACGAAGATGGATTGGTTTCACTCGGCTTGATCGTGGCATTGAACTACCGGAATCCCTTCTTAAATCCTTTCGACGAAATGCAGCGTTGGAAACAGCATCCGGTCGTACGGCAGTTTCTGGAAGGCGCGACCCGAATCGGTTACGGCGCTCGCGCAGTGAACAAAGGCGGATGGCAGTCGGTGCCCAAGCTGTCTTTTCCCGGCGGCGTGATGGCGGGTTGCGAGGCCGGTTTTCTTAATCCGGTAAAGATTAAAGGCAATCATACCGCCATGAAAACGGGTATGCTGGCCGCGGAAGCGGTATTCGAGGCGCTCGCAGCAGGCGGAATACCGGGTTTGGATGAAAGTTATCGCAAATCATGGGTTAGCAAGGAATTGTTCCATGGCCGAAACTTCGGTCCCGCGCTGGCGAAATTCGGGACGTTTGTGGGAAGTGCGTTCATTTGGATGGATCAGAATATCTTCGGCGGAAGGCTTCCCCTTACGCTGCACAATCGTGTTCCGGATGACGCCTCATTGGATCGGGCTTCGGATAGCCATTCGATCGATTATCCGAAGCCCGACGGAGTGCTGAGCTTCGACAAACTGTCCTCGGTTTATCTCTCCAATACCAATCATGAGGAAGACCAGCCGTGCCATCTGGTTCTGACCGATCCGGCCGTTCCGATTTCACGGAATTGGCCGCTGTACGACGAGCCGGCGCAACGTTACTGCCCGGCGGCGGTTTACGAAATAGTGGAAGCCCCAGGGCAGCAAGCCAGATTTCAGATCAACGCGCAAAATTGCGTTCACTGCAAAGTGTGCGACATCAAAGATCCCGCTCGGAATATTACTTGGGTACCGCCCGAGGGCGGGGGCGGGCCCAATTATGTGAATATGTGAGGCGTTCTCGCATTTTGCAAGAAGTTAATAAAGTTCCGCTACTGTGGCTTGCCTGTCTGCCTGCCTGCCGCCAATAAGAGGTCTGGTCATTACAATGGATTGCTTTCGCAGTAGGCTAAGAAGTTATTTCTGCTCTCACAACTCTCACCAAATTCGCGCACTGATATGGGCTAGAATTAAGCATTGAGTAGCTTTGATAACAGTTTCGCGAAGTGTCGACTGCCGGGAGACTAAAAAATCAGTTAACACAATTTATTAGGAATGTTGGCGGATACGGAGCGTTGGAATGGTAAACAATTACTTAGGGGCCGACTATGAGTAACGACAAGCTTGAAAATGACCAAGTGGATTCCGAATCTTCGGATCAGGAGCATAACGTCGATCAGGCGCGGCGTAACTTGACGAGAGCCGGATTTGCGGTGCCGGTACTGATGAGCTTTTCGGGCTATTCACCATTGGCCAATGCGTGCATGTCGCCATCCAGAATATTCTCGGGGAATGCCAGTCCGCAGGCCGGGGATACTGCTCCCTGCGCGGGCCGTTCGCCCGGTTACTGGAAAGTTTGTCAGTGGTTCAAGGAATGGAACAGTCCTTACGGCACGGAAAATCCAGCCGTGTACTCTGCAACTACCCAGACCACGGAGCAAAAGAAAGGAACGGGGACATCAACTACAACAACCACTACCACAACTTGGGCAGAGCAGACTACGGGTGGGCCGGCTAACTATAGCGAGTTTGAAGCTGAAAAAAGGGCAATGCTGCATTACGGTCCTGAGTTTAGCTATTTGTGTTCCGGAGGGGCTCAAATTCCTCCTCTTTCCAAGCTATACCAGTTGCCGGCAACGTTAAACCTGACCAATGCTCAGCTCATAAAGCCGCGTACTTACGGGCTCTCAATGTGGGAGCTTCTTGCTTTCCCGGCCGATATTGTAGCCAACAACACCGGAATGAGCATGGAGACCGTCCAGCTTGCGCGGCATCTTGTTGCGGCCCATCTCAACATACATCATCCCACTTACGGACTTGGTTATCCTCTAACGGATGCGATCTTGTCTGACATGTGGCAGGCCGCGTCAAATGGCGGAGAATATTTTCCCAACGGGAGTAATGGGACCCCCGGTAACGGATGGGCCGCCAGAGATATTGTCTGCTACATTCGGAGTACGTTCGATCCTGGTGCTCCAGGTTTTAACGAGAATATCGGCTTCAGCTGTACATGAAGCGCGTCTGAATTGATTGCTCGTTTTTTGCCGTGCGGTTTGTTCAAGTCTGTAAGCAGGATCTGCACTTTTCGCCTGCATGGAACGGGGGATCGGCCGTGTTCGATGCCGCCACCGGCGCTACCCATGTGCTCTCCGACTTTGGCCGTGCAATTCTCGAGGCTCTGGCTGAATTTCCGACGGGGACACTTCTCACGGACTTTGTGCAGCGATTCGCCGAAGGAGAGGCCCATTCGGCGGATGACCTGCTCATAGAGACAGTCGAACAGGCAGTGCTAGAATTTCAGCGTCTCGGTCTCATAAAAATTCATGTCGTTTGATCGCTTCCGACCTTCCAGAAACATCGTTTGCCACGTCCCTCGCTAACGGCGAACTGACATTCACTGTTGCTCCCGTGGTTGTTCGGGTAACGTGTTCGATTCCGTCCGTTGCAGCTGGTTTACGGCTTTTCTACGGAGATTACCCTGTTTCTCGTCACGGTGAGTTTGCGGATTTCCACGTCTCGATCACACGTCCCCGATCCGCGCGCCGTTGGGTTCGGCCGCAGGTCAACTTCGAGTTCGACGGTACATGTCCATTCAAGCCGCTGCCTTATCAGCAGGCCTATCCGATGTTCGAGTGGGGCCTCAATTGGTGTATCGCGAATCATTGTCATCAGTTTCTAATGATTCATGCCGCGGTTGTGGAGAGGGATGGGTGCACGGCTATTCTCGCCGCTCCACCGGGCTCCGGAAAAAGCACCTTATGTGCAGCTTTGGTTAGTAGGGGTTGGAGGCTGCTGTCCGACGAATTGGCGCTGATTGATCCCCTTGATCGTTTATTGACGCCGGTACCGCGACCGATCAGTCTGAAAAATGAATCGATCGACATCATTCGCCGTTACGATCCCTCGGCGGTGATCGGACCGGTAGTTCGGGACACGCACAAGGGTACGGTTTCGCACATGAAAGCACCTGCCGATAGCGTGCGGCGGTCTCAAGAAACAGCACGTCCTGCTTGGATTGTTTTTCCGCGCTTCCAGCCTGGCGCGAAGGTTGAGTTGAGCCCCTACTCGAAAGCCAGAACTTTAGTACGCCTTGCCGAAAATGCGTTCAATTACACCTTGTTGGGAGAGCGCGGGTTCGAGGCTTTGGTCGGCATCGTAGACAAAGCGGAATGCTATGAATTTACTTACAGCAAGCTGGATGACGCGATCTCGGTGTTCGCCGATCTGAAGGCCCTTCCGGCATGTTAGTCGACGTAAAAAAATCCGCCGTCGATGCGCTGACGCATAGGGAAGCTTTGACGGCCTGTTCCCTCGCCGAATGGGATGTCATTATCCGGCAGTGCAGAGCGGCCAAGGTGCTTGCCAAGCTTGCCGTTCAGCTTGAAGACTGTGGCTTGCTCGACTGTATCCCGGAAGCTCCACGCAGACATTTGACGGCAGCGCGACTAGTTGCCAACCGGCAAGACCAAGCCGTGGGTGCCGAAGTCGAGCAAATCCGCAAGGCTTTACTGAAAACTCGAGTTCCAATCGTCCTGCTCAAGGGGGCGGCCTACGCGATGGCCGATCTACCGGCGGCACGGGGTCGTGTGTTCGGCGACATCGACATTCTGGTGCCGAAAGAGAGACTGCCCGATGTCGAGGCGGCACTCATGCTCCACGGATGGGTGACCACGCATCATAATGCTTACGATCAGCGCTACTATCGCCAGTGGATGCACGAAATCCCTCCGATGCGGCATATGCGGCGCGGCACCGTTATTGATGTGCATCATGCCATCACGCCCGCCACTTCCCGGATTCGGGCCGATTCGGAAAAAATGCTGGCGACGGCGGTGCCATTGCCGGGATACGACAACCTCTTGGTTCTCGCTCCTGAAGATATGGTGCTGCACAGCGCTACGCACCTTTTTTTGGAGGGCGAATTGGACTCGGGATTAAGGGATCTCGCGGATATCGACAGCTTGCTCATCCACTTTTCGGCAGCCGACGACGACTTTTGGAATCGGCTGGTGCGGCGAGCCACAGAGGTCGGTCTTGCCAGGCCTTTGTTTTACGCGCTTCGCTATGCGGAGAAGATACTGGGTACGCGAATTCCGCCATGGGTCCAAGACAAGGTTGTCATGGAATCACCGTCGCGGCCGCTGCTTGGCCTGACGGATGCTTTGTTTTTACGGGCGCTTCAGCCGAAACATGCTACGGCTGCCGACCATTTTACCGGCCTCGCCCGATGGATGCTCTATGTGCGAGGCCACTGGCTACGCATGCCTTTGCCTCTGCTCATTTATCATCTTGCTCGTAAAGCATTTGCGGTCGAACAGTCCGAACAAAATCAGAACTCGAAGCGAGCCCATTAGCCTTATGTAGGACGATCTCGGGGGCAGGATATTCTAAAGGCGCGAGACGTAATCCACGGCCAATCCGGCAAATACCTCCGCGCCGAACCAGTGATTGTTCAAAAATGCTTTAAAGCAATTGACGGGATTACGTTCCCGGATCAGAAACTGCTGATAAGCGGCCAGCCCCACGGCGATCAGCAGTCCCAGAAAATAGGGCATCCCCAGTCCGGCTTGTCTTCCCACTGAGTAAAGAATCAACAGCACGAAGACCTGAAGCATCGCAATCAGCACCCGATCCATATCGCCGAACAGAATGGCAGTGGATTTGACGCCGATTTTAAGATCGTCCTCGCGATCCACAATGGCGTACATCGTGTCGTAAACCAGCGCCCACAGAATGGTAGCGAAATAAAGCTCCCAGGCCACCCAAGGAACGCCGCCTGTTTGGGCCGCGAAGGTCATCGGTATCGCCCAGCCGAAGGCGAGTCCCAAATAGGCTTGCGGCAGATAGGTGTAGCGTTTCATGAACGGGTAGGACGCTGCGAGAAACGCGCCGGGAACCGATAGTGCAATCGTGAGCGGATTGGTGAGGAGCACCAGGGCGAATCCGATAAGGCATAGCGTGACGAACAACCACAACGCTTCCCTCGGCGTAACCAGTCCGGCGGCGATAGGACGCAATTTGGTGCGCTCCACATGGGGATCGAAGTCACGATCGGCGTAATCATTGATCACGCAGCCCGCCGCCCGCATCAGCACGACGCCTGTTACGATGACGAAGCTCACCAAGACATCGGGCTTGCCATTTCCGGCGATCAATAGCGCCCATAGCGCCGGCCAGAGGAGTAGGAGAATGCCGATGGGCTTGTCGAAGCGCATCAGCCGCCAGTAAAGCTCGAGGCGTTTGCTAGAAATCCGGAAAGTCGCTTGGTTGATCATAGATTTGCTTTTTGCTTCAGCACGGTAGGCAGAAAGAACTCGGCTACCAACAAGTTTCCGTGAGCGATGGCATACAGGGAACGCCGGCCCCAGATTCGGTTGGATGATTGGGCGATGTCAACGGCATTAGAAAGGTCCAGCCGCCATTTTTCGTTTTCGATGGTAGCCAGTTGCAGCCTCAATCGCTTTAGCTTGGGGTCGGAGAAAAGAATTTCTCCCAGCGGACGGTTGCCTAAATAGGCCAAGTGGCGCTGAGTGCCACGCAAAACGTCTGCAGGTATGATGCTGCGCGCCAGAACCAATGGCTGGTCGTCGCATTGGAGCAGCACCTCGCGTACCAATGCGAGCCGTGAGGGTGGCAATCTCAGTGCCCGCGATTCTTCGGCAAATGGCCGCAGCCAGCGTTGCCGCAATAACCGTACTCGAAAACCGGCGCCGCAAAGCGCGCGAAGACGGCTGGTCAGCGAGCCGGTCTCGAAAAGCCATGAATGAAGACCCTCGGGAATGTGGCTCCGTTGACTGCTTCCGAGTTGGAACCATGCCGGCGCTCGGCTGAAAAGTTGACTGCGTGTCGTCAAGTTGTTGGTCTCGAGAAAAACCGGGAATTTTAACAGAGGGCATGCGTTTTCCTGATCGGTAGCCAAAACGCCGGACAAATCGGCCGGGAGCCGATTTGTACGCGCAAGCGCCCGAAGGGTGCGGCACACGGGTGTGCCGCATGAATCGCTGACACTCTTCGACCGGGCTCAGGACAGGCTTATTCAGGCCTACAGAGTGCATCCATAATGGTAGGCCGGGATAAGGCGCCAGCCGTTCCCGGCGGACAGCGGGAATGCCACATTTCGAGGGGCAGGGCGGCTTCCCGATCCACACCGCTTTACCGAGCTCAAAAACGCTCTAGGCTCCAGCGTATTGCACCGAATGGCCCACCCAGCGCCGTATGAGACGCTCGGCATGACCGGGGTAGTCCCGCAACAGAATGGCGGCCGTTTGAGCCACGGTGTCCAAGAGGTGTCCGTCGCGCGACAGATCGGCGATGCGGAACTGGATTTGGCCGGTTTGCCGGGTCCCCAAGAGTTCTCCCGGTCCTCGCAACTCCAGGTCTTTCTCGGCGATGACGAACCCGTCGTCGGAGTCCCTCAGGATGCCCAGGCGCTGCTTGGCCGTCTCCGACAAGGGTGGCTGGTACAGCAATACGCAATGGGCTTCGCCGGGGCCGCGTCCGACCCGTCCCCGCAATTGGTGCAATTGGGCCAGTCCCAAGCGCTCGGCGTTCTCGATGATCATCAGGCTGGCGTTGGGGACGTCCACGCCGACTTCTATTACGGTGGTGGCTACCAACAAGTCGAAACTCCCTTCTTTGAAAGCCAGCATGACGGCTTCCTTTTCGGCGGGCTTCAAACGTCCGTGAATCAACGCGACGCGCACATCCGGAAGGGCTTCCGCCAAAACGACGGCGGTTTTTTCTGCCGCTTCGCATTGCAGGACCTCGGATTCCTCGATCAGCGTGCAAACCCAGTACACCTGTCTGCCCTTCGAAACCCAATCGGTGATGCGGGCGATGATTTCCGCCCGGCGGCCGGTCGGGACTACTACGGTCTTGACGGGAGTCCGTCCGGGTGGCCGCTCGTCGATAACTGAAAGATCAAGATCGGCATAACCGAGCATCGCCAAAGTCCTGGGAATAGGCGTGGCGGTCATGATGAGTTGGTGCGGGTACAGGCCATCCTGCAGACCTTTCTCGCGGAGCGCCAGTCGCTGATGAACGCCGAATCGGTGCTGTTCGTCGATGATGACGAGCCCGAGACGACTAAACACCACCTGTTCCTGAAACAAGGCATGAGTACCGATGACGACGCCGGCTGCGCCGCGACTTATTGCATCCAGTTCGGCTTTTCGAGCTTCGCCCTTGAGACGTCCGGACAAAAAGGCGATCTGCACCCCCAAGGGTTCGAGCCACTGCCGGAAGCTGCGGAAATGCTGCTCGGCCAAGAGTTCGGTGGGCGCCATGATTCCGACCTGGTAGTTGGACGACAGCGCCGTTAGCGCGGCATGGGCCGCCACGACGGTTTTGCCCGAACCTACATCGCCCTGGACCAGTCGCATCATGGGGCGGTTTGAGGCTAAATCGGCCTCGATTTCGGCAATCACGCGTCGTTGGGCGGAAGTCAGCGAAAACGGCAGGCTGTTCAGAAATCGGTCGACTGCATTCTGATCGGTCGTCATCATCGGGGCTTGATGAGCCTGCATCCGGGCCCGGAAGCGGCCGAGGCTCAGATGGTGGCTTAGAAGTTCTTCGAACGCGAGACGTGAGCGCGCGGCGCCAAGTTTCGGTGACGCTTCGCCGCAGCCGGCAGGCGGTCGATGCAGAAGTCGAAGAGCATCCTGAAGCCGTAATCGGCTTGTTGAATGCGTCAACGATTCGGGCAGTAAGTCCGGAAGCCGGGTTTCGTCGGCCAGTAACAATGCTTGTGCGGCCAGCCGGCGGATGGCTTTTTGATGGATGCCTTCGGTCAGTGGATAAACCGGCGTCAACGCTTGTTCCGAAACATCGATTTCGGTGTCGTCGATCAGCTTGCAATCCGGATGGGTCATTTCCAAACCCGAATAACCCGCTCGCACTTCGCCGTAGCAGCTGAGCCGCTTGCCGCGGATCAATTGTTCACGCTGTTTGGCCGTGTAATGAAAGAAACGCAGATTGAGAAAGCCGGTGCCGTCGGCGATCCGAAGAATCAGCGAGCGGCGGCCTTTGGGGAGTATTTCCGCGAGCTCGATCCGGCCTTCCACCAGCGCATGATCGCCGGGTTTCAAATGTCCGATCGGAGTGACGTGTGTCCGGTCCTCGTAACGTAGGGGCAGGTGGAAAAGCAGGTCGCTGACGGTCGAAATGCCTAGCTTTTCCAGCCGCTTGAGAGTTTGTGCACCCGCCCCTTTAAGGGTGGATACCGGAAGCTCGTCGAGAGAGCGATTTTGCGAAGCCAAATAATCGCGGGGCGCCTACTTCGCCAAAACCATGATTGCATCCATTTCGACTCCGGCACCCCGCGGCAAGGAGGCCACGCCTATAGCGGCGCGGGCAGGGTAGGGCTCGGTGAAATATTCCGCCATGATTTCATTCACCAGCGGAAAATGGGCCAGATCGGTTAGGAATACATTGAGTTTGACAACATCCTGGAGGCTGCCTCCGGCGGCTTCGGCCACGGCTTTAAGGTTATCGAATACGCGGCGGATCTGCAGATCCATGCCGCCCTCGACCAAGGTCATGGTGGCAGGGTCCAGCGGAATCTGGCCGGAGAGATAAACCGTGTCGCCGACTTTTACGGCTTGGGAGTAGGTGCCGATCGCTTTGGGAGCCTGGTTAGTCTGGATAATTTGTTTTGCCATGGTTCTGTTTTTTTCTAAGTTCGGATTTCACGCGGGAGATTTTCAGTACGACCGATAATCTTCGCAGTTCTCGCATGACAGTGGCGAGATGCACGCGGTCCTTGACCATCAGGGTAATGATATCGGTGGAGATTTGGCTGTCCTGATTGGTGATCTGGACGTTTTCGATGTTGGCTCGCATGCGGGAGATGGTGGAAGCCACTTTCGCCAGAGTACCCACCTGGTTCATCAATTCCAGGCGGATGACTGCCGGGAAATCGCCGCTGGCTTCTTTGTCCCAGTCCACGTCCAGCCAATTCATGTGTTTTTTTCTAAGTTCAGAGACGTTTTTGCACTCGGTGAGGTGAACGACAATGCCTTTGCCTGGATTGAAAAAACCGACAATGGGATCGCCTGGTATCGGGCGGCAGCATTTGGCCAGATTCACCACCATGCCTTCCGTGCCTTTGATGATAAGAGGCGATAACGCGGGCTGTCCTTCCTCTGCAGTTGCAGCGTCTGACCTGGCGTCACCCTGAACCATCTGGCGGACTACCAGGAAAGGCAGGCGATTGCCGAGACCGATATCTTCCAGCAATGCCTCCTGAGAGGACAGGTCGAGCGCCTTCAGCAGCTCGTCGATCCGCTCCCGGGGAATGTCCTCGAAGCGCATGTTCTGGGCATCCAATTCCTTTTCCAGCAGGCGCTTGCCCAAGGCGACAGCTTCCTGTTTCTTGAAATTTCTGAGATAGCTCCGAATGGCCGCCCGTGCTTTGGCCGTGACGACGAAATTGAGCCATAGCGGATTGGGTCGAGCCCAGGGCGCCGTGATGATCTCGACGGTCTGGCCGTTCTCGAGAACGGTTTGCAGCGGCGCGAGTACTCGATCGATTCGGGCGGACACGCACGTATTGCCGATGTCGGTGTGGACGGCGTAAGCAAAGTCGACGATGGTGGCACCGCGTGGAAGCTTGGTAATTTTGCCCTTCGGGGTGAAAACGTAAACTTCCTGCTGGAACAGGTCGACTTTTAGATTGTCCAGGAATTCCATCGAGTCGCCGGCGCTCTTCTGGATTTCAAGTAAATCTCTCAGCCATTCGTGAGCGCGGGTTTGGGTGGTCGAGGTCTGTTCGTGCTCGCTCTTGTACAGCCAATGTGCGGCGATGCCGGATTCGGCCAGATGGTGCATGGCGCGGGTGCGGATTTGAATTTCCAGGGGTTGGCCGTAAGGCCCGATCAGTACGGTGTGCAGCGACTGATACCCGTTGGCCTTGGGCACCGCGATGTAATCCTTGAATCGGCCCGGCACCGGCTTATAGAGATTGTGGGCTATGCCCAGGGCACGGTAACAGTCATCCACCTGATCCGCGATGATGCGGAAGGCATAAACGTCGTAGACTCCGGAAAAGGACAAGTGCTTGTTTCGCATCTTCTGATAGACGCTGTACAGATGCTTCTCTCGTCCGATCACTTCGCAGTGGGTCAGCCCGCCGTCCTGCAATCGTTTGGTGATGGTCGACTCGATGATCGCGACCACCTCCTTGCGGTTGCCGCGCGCCTTCTTCACCGACTGCTCCAGCACGCGGTAGCGCACGGGATACATGGCGGCGAACCCCAACTCTTCCAATTCCAGCCGCATCTCGTTCATGCCCAGGCGGTTGGCTATAGGCGCGTAGATATCCAAGGTCTCGCGGGCGATGCGCCGCCGCCGCGTCGGCGACATGATTCCCAACGTGCGCATGTTGTGAAGCCGGTCCGCCAGTTTGACCATGATGACGCGGAGATCTCTGACCATCGCGAGCACCATCTTTCGGACGTTCTGGGCCTGCGCTTCGGCTCTCGACTTGCAATCGAGCTGGGTCAGCTTGCTGACGCCGTCGACCAGCTCGGCGACTTCATCTCCAAATTGCTCGCGCAGTTGCTCTTTCGTAACGACGGTATCTTCGATGACGTCGTGCAGAATGGCCGCCATGATGCCCTTTGCGTCCATGCGCATCTCGCCGAGGATCATCGCGACGGACAGCGGGTGGCAAACGTACGGTTCGCCGGTCAGCCGAAATTGGCCTTCGTGTGCGGAAAGGGCAAGCTCATAGGCGCGGTAAATTTCCTCGGCCTGAGCTTCGTCGAGATAGGTCGAGACCATGCTGCAAAGCCGCCGAATGAGCTTTTCATTCGGCAGTTCGGTGACTTCCTTCGGAAGAAGTTGGTTCATGGCAGCCCGCGCCCGTGTATCAGCCCCGATTCGGATTATTCGAAATCATCGTCTTCGAGGTTGCTCATGCCCGCGCCATGCGGGTTGGGCAGAGGAGGACGCTCGATGGTGAACCGCTCATGCTTGGGGGCCATGGTGAGATATTCCCTGGTAATTAGACCGCCGGCGATTTCCCGAAGCGCTACCACGGTCGATTTATCGTTTTCCCAGGACAGCTTGGCGTCTTCCGGGTGCCGAGACAATTGGCGAGCTCGCTTGGTCGCCAACAAAACGAGCTGAAAGCGGTTGTCGACGTGTTCCAGACAGTCTTCGACGGTTACTCTTGCCATGCTTGTTAAATCCTCGCTTTAAGAGTTGATTGAGTAGAAAAATACCAATTAAAACAAATGGTTTATCGGCCATTGTTACCCAAAAGGCCGGGTCTTGTACAGAAAGTCCGCTTTAGATAAGGTGCAATCCCTTTCGAGTGGATCTCGAATCGAGGCGCTCCATAATCCAGACCGCAAATGCGGTTAGAAGGTTCAGAGCGTCCAGAAAAGCAAGGCACGAAGGAAAGCGCCAGAGGGCTTCCTTCGTGCCGCAGAACCGAATAGCTATTTGGCCCGTTTTTCCAGCATAGCGACGGCCGGAAGCGTTTTGCCTTCCAAGAACTCCAGAAAAGCGCCGCCGCCGGTGGACGTATACGATACCCGATCGCCAATCCCGTACTTTTCGATGGCCGCAAGCGTATCGCCGCCCCCGGCAATGGAGAAGCCGCTGGCTTCCGCGATGGCCATCGATACGATGCGGGTGCCTTCACCGAACTGGTCGATCTCGAATACGCCGACCGGTCCGTTCCAAACGATTGTCCCGGCCGCCTTGATCATGTCCGCATAACGGGCTGCGGTTTCCGGCCCGATATCGAGGATCATGTCGTCGTCGGCCACTTCGCTGACCTTTTTGATCGTGGCCGCCGCTGATTCGGAGAATTCCTTGGCACAGACCACGTCGGTGGGCATCGGAATCTCCGCGCCTTCAGTTTTTGCTTGCTTCATCAAGCGTTTGGCTTCGGGAATCAAGTCGGCCTCATATAAAGATTTGCCCACCGGATAGCCTGCTGCGGCGATAAACGTGTTGGCGATGCCGCCGCCGAGAATGAGTTGGTCTACTTTGGCAGCCAAAGAGTCGAGCACCGTTAGCTTGGTGGAAACCTTGGAGCCGCCGACAATGGCCAAAAGCGGGCGCTCCGGGTTTTCCAGAGCCTTGCCCAGAGCGTCAAGCTCTGCGGCCAGCAGGATGCCGGCACAGGTTTCAGGCGCGAAACGGCCTACGCCGTGGGTGGAGGCTTCGGCGCGGTGCGCGGTCCCGAAGGCATCCATCACATAGACGTCGCAGAGAGCGGCCATTTTCTTAGCCAACTCTTCGTCGTCCTTTTTTTCGCCCTTGTTGAAGCGAACGTTTTCGCACAAAACAACCTCGCCCGGATACATGTCGATGCCATTCAACCAGTCTTTCGCCAAAGGCACTTTGCGGCCGAGCAGCCAGGTCAAGCGGTCTGCCACGGGTTTCAGGGAGAATTCATCGGCATATACGCCTTCGGTCGGCCGCCCCAAATGGGACATGACCATGACTTTGGCGCCGGCTCTCAAGCAATGCTCAATCGTGGGCAAACTGGCGCGGATGCGGGTGTCGCTGGTGACTCTGCCGTTCTTGACGGGAACGTTCAGGTCCTCGCGGATCAAAACGCGCTTACCGGCGAGATCGAGATCGGTGATTCTCTTGAAAGATATGGCTTTCTTTTTATCAATCTTTTTATTGGTTTTTTTCGGAACCGATTCCTTCTCCCGCCATTTGATCGAGCAGCCCATGCTCGGGATTTGTTTCTCCGGACCCTTGCCTGTCAGAGCGACTTGTTTCATGGCTTTGAACAGCTCACGCCGGACGTCCGGCGGGGCGGTTTCCTTGCGGCTGGCGTCCAAGCGTCCGCGGTACTGCAATTCCAGATCCTTGTTATAGCCGAAGAAATCCGGGGTGCAGACCGCCCCGTAGGCTTTGGCCACCTCCTGAGTCTCATCGTACAGGTAGGGGAAGGGATAGCCGAATTGCTCCGCAACGATTTTCATGTTCTCGAAGGAGTCTTCGGGATAATCGGCCGGGTCGTTGGACATGATGGCCACGGCGTTGATGCCGTGTTCCTGGAGTTCTCTAACGTCCCGTACGATGCGCTCCTGCACGGCCTTCACATAGGGGCAGTGATTGCAGATGAACATCACCAAAAGGCCGTTGGGCCCCTTGCACTTTTCCAGTGTCCAAATCTGCCCGTCGACACCGGGCAGAGCGAAATCAACCGCCTTTTTACCGAATTCACAGACCGGGGTTTCTGTGCGAGCCATGGAGATCTTCCTTCTTATAAGTGAAAATCGATGAAAATAGCGGAAATCATAACAATCGAATCGAGTCCTCGGGAAGCCATATGACCCCTTTTTGAGATTTCGAGCTGTTTTACCGTGTTTTTTAAAGCCAGGCGCCGATGAGCAGCAGAGCGCCTAAAGCACCGGTTATCCCGGCGATCGGCATCGAGACGGCGGAGCCGGCCAAGACCGCCGCACTGACCAGCAGGGCTCCGCCGGTGATCCCGGTCAACGTGCGTCGCTGGTTGTGTTTTATTTCCCGATGGATTTGTTCCAGTTCCCGCGATTGGAAGGTCACCGTCAGTCTTCCGTTTGCCGCATTTTCCAGTGTCCGGTGGATCAGCATCGGCATTTCGGGCCAGTTTTCCGCCCATCCGGGAAGTTGCGACTGTATTTTTCTGAGGCCCGCTTTGGGCCCCATTTCTTCTTTAAACCAGCGTTCCAGAAACGGTTTGGCGGTCTGCCAAAGATCAAGGTCCGGATAGAGGTCGCGGCCGAGTCCTTCGATGTTCAGCAGGGTTTTCTGGAGCAGCACCAGTTGCGGTTGAACTTCCATGTCGAAGCGGCGGGCAACCTGGAACAGCCGCAATAGCAAATGGCCGTAGGAGATGTCCTTCAAAGGCTTTTCGAAGATCGGTTCGCACACGGCGCGTATGGCGGATTCGAACTCCTCGACGCGGGTATTTTTGGGAATCCATCCCGATTCGATGTGCATTTCCGCGACCCGCCGGTAATCGCGGTTGAAGAAAGCCAGGAAATTCTCGGCGACGTAGCGCTTGTCTTCACGGGAGATGCTGCCGACGATGCCGAAATCAACGGCGATGTATTTTGAAGCCGGCGTCACGAAGATATTGCCGGGATGCATGTCGGCATGGAAGAAGCTGTCCCGCAGCACCTGCGTAAAGAAGATTTCTACCCCGCGTTCCGCCAGAAGCTTCAAATCGACGCCTTCCCGTTTCAGGGTTTCTACGTCGCCGACCGGAATGCCGGAGATGCGTTCCATGACCAGGATCTGCCGCCGCGTGTACGGCCAATAGATCTTGGGAATGTAAAGCACCTCGGAATCTTCGAAACGCCGCCGCATTTCCGCGGCATTGGCCGCTTCTCGGACCAGATCGAGTTCGTCCAGAATGGTCTTTTCGAATTCGGCGACGACCTCGATCGGCCGCAGACGCCGGGCGTCGCTCCAGAAGCGTTGAGCGAGCCGGGTCAGTTCGTACAGCAGCGCGATGTCCGAGCGGATTTGCTTGTCGATGCCGGGACGCAGCACCTTGACCACCACCTCCTGGCCATCGAAGAGACGGGCGGCGTGCACCTGGGCGACCGAGGCCGAGGCGAGCGGCGTTTCGTCGAATTCGGCGAAAACCTGCGTTACCGGTTGTTCCAGCGTCTTTTCGATGATGATTTTGGCTTCGCTGCCGGGGAAAGCCGGCACGCGATCTTGGAGCTTGACCAATTCTTCGGCGATATCGTCCGGTAGCAGATCCCTGCGGGTGGACAGCGTCTGACCGAATTTGACGAAGATGGGACCTAAGTCTTCCAATGTTCGGCGGATGCGCACACCGCGCGGTTCTTGCTTGGAACCCAGCCAATAGTTCGGGGAGAGGGCGCCGACGAAGCGGATCGGCCGGAAGAGGTGAGTGGCCAGGACCAATTCGTCCAAGCCGTGGCGTACCAGCACCCGTTGAATGTGCAGCAAGCGCCGGATCAGTTTCGGTTGGATCACGGGGCGGATTGTTCCTAGGCGTCGGACTTGGGGGGCGAGGAATCGGGCTGCAACGAGCGCTGAAGCCGCTCTACCCGGGCTTCGAGACGGTCGAAATCGGCGCGCAACCGGTCGACGTCGGCGTAAAAGGCATCGGCCTCCGAGTGCGTCGGCAGCTCCCGGCTTTCTTCCTGCCAATATTCCGCGAGATCGAGTCTTAAGGTTTTTAGGGAATCTTTGGTCCAGCCGAATCCCGAACGAACGAGGTCGAAGCAGGCCGAGGCGAAGGCTTTGCCGGTATATTGGGCGAGCTGGACTTCCCAATCGACCTCCAGCTTTTCGAACAAAGCCTGAAAACGGCGTGCCGTATCCGTGTCGCCTTCGATCTCGATATCGCCCGAATACAGGCTCTGCGTAGCCGATTCACCGAGTCCCAGCTTGGCAAAGGCCGCAATCGAGCCGGCCAGGGTGACGTCTGCGTGTCCGCCGAAGTCGCTGAGAATCTGGATATTCGAATCGGTCGGACACAGATAGATCGACACGTCGAACGGGCGGAGCCGAAGCGCGATGACTTTGCCCGCAATCGGCCCCAGCAGTTCTCCGCTGTTAGGATTCAAGCTCAAATAATGCGTGACCGCCCGCTCCAGCGTCTCGGCGAAAACACCGGTCAACACCGGATAACGAGCCGCCACGATTAGACCTTATAGCCTCGATGAACGGCGACGACGCCGTGGGTCAGGTTGAAGTACTCGCAGCGTTCGAAGCCCGCGCCGAGCATCATTTGCTTGAGCTTTTCCTGATTGGGATGCATTCGGATGGATTCGGCCAAATACTTGTAGCTTTCGGCGTCATTGGCGATGAACTTGCCGAGCAAGGGCAGGATTCTGAACGAATAAAGATCGTAGGCCTTTTTGAATAGCTCGCCCTGCGCCTCGGAGAATTCCAGGATTATCGCGCGTCCGCCCGGCTTCAAGACGCGGTGAATCGACTGAAGTGCGGCTTCCTTGTGGGTCACGTTCCGGAGACCGAAAGCGATACAGACGCAATCGAAGTGATTATCCGGGAACGGTAGCTTTTCGGCGTCGATCTGCGCATAGCCGACGTTGTCGACCACGCCGTCGTCGATGAGCCGATCGCGGCCCCGCTTCAACATCTCGGCATTGATGTCGGAGAGGATTACACGACCGTTAGGGCCGACCCGCTTCTGGAAAAGAAACGTCATGTCTCCGGTGCCGCCCGCAAGATCCAGCACCTTCTCGCCGTATCGCACGTGACTCAGCTGTATGGCGATCCGCTTCCAAATCCGATGGATGCCCAGCGACATGAGGTCGTTCATGACATCGTATTTGCCCGCCACGGAGTCGAATACGGCCTTGACCATTTTGGCCTTTTCGCCCGCGGGCACCTCACGGAAGCCGAAGTGGGTGGTCTTTTCGTCTTGCATCTTGGAACTGAAATAAAGTTAAGGGCTATAGGCCCGGATTTGCGTAGGCCTTACTGCGATGCCCCGGTAGCTGTAGCTTTTCGTTGACAGCCGGCCTGTTCAAGTCTGCTTAGGTATTCGGCCCAAAGCTGCTGGTAATGCACGCCCAGATTGTACAGCATCTCCCAGGTGTAGATCCCGGTGTCGTGGCCGTCGCTGAAACTGGGGGCGATGGCATAATTGCCCACCGGCCGAATCGCCGCAATGGTAACGTCTTCTTTCCCGAGCTGGAGAACCTCCTGACCCGGCCCGTGACCGCGAACCTCGGCGGACGGCGAGTAAACGCGCAAATACTCGCAAGGCAGCTCGAAGCGGGAACCGTCTTCGAACGCGATCTCGAGAACCCGCGACTTTTGATGAAGCTTGATGTCGATGGGATTCGGAGTGTTCATTGGGGTTTTCGCTCGGTGCGCACAACTTCGCTTGTTGGGTTACGGCCTAACCGCTTGACTCAACTTAAAGGATATAGCGGCTCAAGTCTTCGTCTTTCGCCAGCTCGGCTAAATGCCGGTCCACGTACTGGGCATCGATGACTACGGATTTTCCGGCATGATCCGGCGCTTCGTAGGAGACCGTTTCCAGAAGCCGTTCCAGCACGGTGTGCAGCCGTCGAGCGCCGATATTCTCGGTGCGCTCGTTCACCTCCCAGCTAATCTCGGCGATGCGGGCAATACCGTCCTGAGTGAACTCCAGTTCGACTCCCTCGGTGGTGAGCAACGCGGCGTACTGCTCGGTCAAGGAACTGGCCGGTTCGGTCAGAATGCGGATGAAGTCCTCCACCGTTAGGGCATTCAATTCCACGCGAATGGGCAATCGGCCCTGAAGCTCCGGAATGAGATCCGAGGGTTTCGAAAGATGAAATGCGCCGGAGGCGATGAATAGGATGTGATCGGTTCGGACCATGCCGTATTTCGTACTCACGGTTGAACCTTCCACCAAAGGCAGCAGGTCGCGCTGCACGCCCTCGCGGGAAACGTCCGGGCCGCCGCCGTACTCGCCACGTTTGCAGATCTTGTCGATCTCGTCGAGAAATACGATGCCGTTTTGTTCCACCGATTCTACCGCGCGCAGCTTGATGTCCTCCTCGTTGATCATCTTGGCCGATTCTTCCTCGCGAAGAATTTTGAGGGCGTCTTTGACCCGCAGTTTTCGGGTGCGCGTCCGTCCGGTGTGCAGGTTCTGGAACATGCTTTGGAGCTGACTGCTCATTTCCTCCATGCCGGGCGGCGCCATGATTTCCACGCCGATCGGCGAGGCGCTGACTTCGATTTCGATTTCCTTCTCGTCCAACTCGCCGTTACGGAGTTTTTGCCGGAACTTCTGCCGCGTCGCCGATTCCGGAGCGTGCTCTTCGCCGCTCCAGCCGGAGGCGCCCGGTAACAGGGCGTTTAAAACCCGCTCTTCGGCGGATTCTTCGGCGCCGGTTCGTACCTTCGTCATCTCGGTTTGGCGCGTCATCTTTACCGCGGCATCGACTAGATCGCGAACGATGGATTCCACATCGCGCCCCACGTAGCCGACTTCGGTGAACTTGGTCGCCTCCACCTTGATGAACGGCGCATTGGCGAGTCGCGCGAGACGACGGGCGATTTCGGTCTTGCCGACGCCCGTCGGTCCGATCATGAGAATATTCTTGGGCGTGATTTCCTCACGCAGGGCGGGTTCGATCTGCATGCGCCGCCAGCGGTTGCGCAGGGCTATGGCGACGGCGCGCTTGGCGGCGGCTTGGCCGACGATGTGTTTGTCCAATTCGTGGACGATTTCTCGAGGAGTCATGTGCGTCATGAGTGTTCGTGCAGTTCCCGTTGCATATCCAGTTCTTCGATGACCAGATTGCGGTTGGTGTAAATGCAGATGTCGGCGGCGATTTGCAGCGACTTTTCAACGATGTCGAGAGCCCCTAATTCGGTGTTCTCCAGAAGTGCGCGGGCGGCTGCCTGTGCGAAAGGCCCTCCGGAACCGATGGCGATGAGGCCGTTTTCGGGCTCGATGACGTCGCCGTTGCCGGAAATAATCAGCGAAGCTTTCGAATCGGCAATGGCGAGTAAGGCCTCAAGCCGCCGCAGCATCCGGTCGGTGCGCCAGTCTTTTACCAACTCGACCGCGGCCTTGGTCAGGTTGCCGCGCTGTTTTTCCAATTGACCTTCGAAGCGCTCGAATAGGGTGAACGCATCGGCCGTCGCGCCGGCGAATCCCGCGATCACGCGGCCATGATAAAGCCGGCGGACCTTGCGGGCGTTGCCTTTCATGACGGTGTTGCCCAAAGTCACTTGCCCGTCTCCACCGATGACCACTTTGTCGCCGCGGCGGACGGAAACGATAGTTGTGCCGTGAAACTGTTCCACAAGCTTGCCTGTCTAGCCAAAACGTCGATTGTACACCATCAGGGCGGCGCGGACTGCTGACCGGAATGGTCCGTCGGTTTTTAGATCCTGCAAAGGATGGAATCGTGCGAGATAATGACCAACTATTTTCATTTTCCGCGACAGTTATGAGCCAGCTACCTTCAATACGCCTCAAGAAGAACGAAGAACGACGATTGCGCGGAGGCCATTTATGGATTTTCAGCAACGAGGTGGATATTGCGGCGACCCCGCTCAAGGCTTTCGGGGCGGGTGATTTGGCAGTCGTGGAGAGCTTCCGCGGGCAAGTCCTGGGTATCGCCTACGTTAACCCGGCGTCGCTGATTTGTGCCCGTCTTTTTACTCGGGATTTGCACGCCGAAATCGACCGGGCCTTCTTTGAGCAACGTCTCAAGCGCGCGCTGCGATTGCGGGAGCGCGTGTTCGATAAACCCTTTTATCGGCTGGTCTATGGCGAAAGCGACGGCATGCCGGGAGCGGTGGTGGATCGCTTCGGCGATGTGTTTGTCGTGCAGGCGAATACGGCCGGCATGGAGAAGCTTCAGGAACCTCTGGTGGCTGCGATCGAGGCTCTATTCAGCCCCAGCGCCGTCGTTTTGAAAAACACGTCGAGCCTCAGGGCTTTGGAAGGACTCGAGACTTACACGAGGACCGCCAAAGGTGCTTTGGAGAAACCGGTCGAAATCGAAGAGAACGGCGCCCGGTTTCTGGTGGATCCGGTCGGCGGCCAAAAGACCGGTTGGTTTTTCGATCATCGCGAGAGCCGAGCCATGCTGGCGAAGCTCTCACGCGGTCGGCGCGTGCTCGACCTTTTCTCTTACACCGCGGCATGGGGCGTACAAGCTGCGCTGGCCGGAGCGGAAACGGTCGACTGCGTGGATGGTTCCGAGACGGCTTTGGCCTTGGCGGCGGAGAATGGCCGGCTCAATGGTGTTGCGGAGAAGATGCGGTTCGTCAAGGACGACGTATTCGAGTTCTTGAAGCGAGCGAGGGAGGAGCGGCAACGCTATGACGTGATCGTGCTCGACCCTCCGGCCCTGATCAAGCGTAAGAAAGACGTCGGCCAAGGCGTCGAAGCCTATCGGCGGCTGAATCAAGGCGCGATACAGGTATTGGCCCCGGGAGGTATTTTGGTATCGGCTTCATGCTCGTTTCATTTGCAGCGAGACGTTTTGCACGATCTTTTGCGGACCACGGCGAGGAGTTTGGATCGCCATTTGGTGTTTTTCGGACGTGAAGGGCAAGCGCCCGATCATCCCGTACATCCCGCGATTCCCGAAACCGATTATTTGAAAACCTTTTTTTGTTATATCACCGAAGGCCTATGAGCGGCGAACCGGTTTCCAGCCAGGCGTTTTAGGGGTTGCTCGCCTGAGGAGATAACTGACTGGTTTGCTCCAGCCAATGACTGAGGAAATTCCGGCCGAACCCGGTGCCGAACAGTCCCCCCAAGACAAGCGCCGTCAGAAACAGCGCTATCGCGACGGTAACCGGAAGTGCGGCGGCGAACTCGGAGCGCAGTCTTTTCCGCTGGTCCGCATCCGCGGCGCGCGCCGCGGATGCGGCGGCTTCCAGAACGGTTAGCCGTTGCCGGGTGGTTTGAAGTTCTTTTCCGAGCTTGCTTCTTTCCTCCTCCACGTCGCGGAGCCTGGTTTGCATCGCCGTCAGGTCGTCCGCGGCCTGGCGGCGCACCATGTCCAACTCGCTACGCAGAGTTAGCATGTCCTCATCGGCGGTATTCGCGCCATGCTCGATGAATTCGTCCGTCACCGTCTGCAGTTCCGTCACCTGTCGTGCTAAATCCTCCGCCTGCCGCTCGGCGGCTTCTTTATCGCTGATCGCCTGCAGATTAAGGGCTTTCAGCTGTTCAATTTCCTGTTGCAAGGCGGATAGGGCATTATCGCCCGGACCTTTTTCAACTCCGGTGTTCTTGTGCTTCTCCGCCAATAGGCGCTCATGATTCTCTCGCAAGGATCTCAGCGCTGTTTCTCTATCGTTCGCTGCTTCGCGAACTCGTTCCAGCTCCGTTTTCAGCGCGTCGATTTCCTCCTGTGCTTTTTGCAATCGTTCTTCGGCCTGCTGGCGCTTTTCCGAGATGGACGCCACGGATGCAATGATGTCACCGGCCTTGGTCAATTGTTCTTTCAGCGCACGCGCTTGAGAAATTGCTTCTGCCGCCGTGTTTTCGGATGCCGTCAAACGTTGAGCGAGATTTCTTTCCCGCAAAACGCCTTCTTGCACTGTCGCTTCGAGTTCCTGTAATCGGCTCGGCAATGCCGCTGTGTGATCCTCTAAATCCTGGCTCTCCCGCACAGCCGGTTGCATTGATTCCGTCGTGCCTTGATTTTCCTTCCGCTCAGCGGCGAGCAGAGCGTCCAATGTTGGTGTCTGATCCCTTGGATAAAGTAGACCAAGCGGTTCGCTCTCTTGGTCCTCCGGCATCTCTATGGCGAGGGTGCCGAAAGAGTTTTGGGTCTCTTCCGGCTCTTCAATCTGACTGGCTTCAACGCCCGTCTCTTCTTCGAGTATTTGCAGCGTGAGATCGGGTTGCCCCGTCTCCGAATTCGAGTAAGCCGCGGCGACCAATGCGCTGGAGGGCACGGATTTTGGCGCTTCGATGACCAAGTGATCCCGGGGCACGCCACCGATGCCGCCGGCCAGGACATGAGCCTCAAAGCTGTAGCGCATCAGCAGGAAGGCGGCAGTCTCGCTGAGCAGGCCGTTTTCGCAAACCAGAAGGTACTTGCTTTGCCGGTTCAGGGTCGGAAGCATCATCCGCAAGGAGAAAAACGGAATATTGAGGCTTCCCGGCAAGTGACCATGCTCGTAAATATCCGGTGATCGGACATCCAGCCACACCGCATCCTGACTCGCCATCCTTTGGGCGGTCTCCATATCGACATGGGAAATGACAGGATCCTTGAGCTGTTTGAGAAAACTGGCTTTGTCCAGCCTTAGCAACAAACCGTCGGTCAACATGGTGACCGTCACGTTGCGCGGGTCCCCGGAAATCAAGGAATCCTCGCCAAAGGTGTCACTGGTTTTCAGCGTGGCGAGCTTGATCTCTTTGCCGAGTCGGGATGGCTTGCGCGTCAGAACGCAGCGTCCTTTTTTGATGATGTAGTAAAAGTCGCCGGGATCACCCTGGTGGCAGATCACATCGCCCGCTTTGACCTCTATTTCCTCGAGAGTGCGAAGGACTGCCTGCATGTTGGCCGGAGACAGGCGTTGGAAAATCGGCGATTTGAGAAGCGCCGTCATCCAGTCGCGCGTGGGTTCCTCCGGAATGTCGCTGACTTTATACGCGGCTGTTCCTTGGCGGAGTTCCTCCTGCTGGTTCACGACCTCCGGTTTGATTCGGACGTACCTGACTGTGTCCTTCGCGACGGCGGAAACTTTGCGTGGAATCTGATGGGCCAGGGCAAATCGGGCGGTATCCGTTCCACCGCTGATCGAATCCATTTCGACGCCCCCCGCCTGTAGCGATATCGTACCGCTTAACAGGTACACGAATTCGGTCCTCGTTTCTCCTTGTTGAAAGAGGACCGAATCTCTCGGCGCCTGTTCGATTTGGATTTGCGAGCAGAGCTGCTCGAATCGGCTAGTCGAAAGCGTATTGAGCGGAATCAGCCGGCGCAATTCCAGCACATCAAGGGCACTCAAGGCGGGAGGCATGTTTTTGTTGCTAGAGTATTCCAATTTATGGTTGGTAGGCAGTGATCGTTTCCGGTGCTCGTGCCGGTGGCGTTGTCCGGTTTTCCTGCGCTTTCATATAATAGACCATCCCTCCGCAAGCGCTTTGTGATGTCTATCAATTATTAATGGCCCAGGATTAAGGCCATTCCAACCCTCTTGAAACGACTGAGGTACAACAATGAGCAATAATCGTCGATTGCTTCCGCTTTTTCTGGGCGGTTTGCTGTTTTTCTCGAATGCGGCGTACGCGGCCTGGCCGACCAGCGTAGACGGTCAGTCTTTGCCGAGCCTCGCGCCCATGCTGAAAAAGACAACGCCGGCTGTGGTGAATATTTCGACGCGGACGCAAATTCAGGAAGCCGAGCATCCTTTGCTGCGCGACCCATTCTTTCGCTATTTTTTCGACATCCCGAATCAACCCCGTCGCCGCGAAACCTCCAGCTTGGGTTCGGGAGTAATCGTAGACGCGAAACGCGGATATATCCTCACCAACAATCACGTCATCGACAAAGCCGATGAGATTACCGTGACTCTGAACGACGGCCGTCATCTCAATGCGAAATTGATTGGAGCCGATCCGGAATCGGATATCGCCGTCGTCAAGGTGGAGCCGCAGAATTTGAGCGAGCTGCCGATCGCCGATTCCGGGCAATTGCAAGTGGGCGATTTTGTCGTGGCGATCGGTAATCCGTTTGGACTGGGGCAAACCGTCACTTCCGGCATTATCAGCGCACTCGGCCGTTCCGGGCTCGGCATCGAAGGCTACGAGGATTTCATCCAGACCGATGCCTCGATCAACCCCGGCAATTCGGGCGGCGCACTGGTCAATCTGCGTGGCGAGCTGATCGGCATCAACACCGCCATCCTGGCGCCGAGCGGCGGCAATGTGGGCATCGGCTTTGCCATTCCGGCCAATATGGCGACCAGTATCATGAACACCTTGGTCGAGCATGGCGAAATTCGCCGCGGTTTGCTCGGCGTGGCGGTTCAGGATTTGACCCCGGAATTAGCCCAAGCCTTCGGCCTCACCCAAACTCAAGGCGCCGTCATTACCGGCGTGCAGCCCGATTCTCCGGCCGCCAAGGCCAAACTGGAGCCCGGCGACATCGTGCTGGCGATTAACGACCGTCGCGTGAAGAACAGCATGGACGTCCGCAATGCCGTCGGTCTGCAGCAGATCGGTGACGAGGTGACGATCGAGGTTCTGCACAAGGGTGAAAACGTAGTCCGCGAAGCGAAGATCGCGGCGCCCAAGATTAGTCGGGAGGAAGGCAAAAAGATCCATCCAAAGCTTTCCGGTACTTTGCTTAGCAACACCGAGCCGAACGAGCCGGCGCAAGGCGTGCGCGTGGAAAAGATCCATACTGCATCCTATGCTTTCCAAGCCGGTCTGCGGCCGGGCGATATTATCGTCATGGCCAATCGCCAGCCGGTGAGCAATCTGAAGGACCTCAAGGCCGCAGCCGGCGGCAGCGGCGAACTGCTGCTCAATCTGCAGCGGGGGAACGGCTCGTTCTTCTTGTTACTGCGCTGATAAAGAGCGTCAATCGGCTAAGGGGCTGCATAACAGCCCCTTTTTGTTGCGAGAGAAATCTATGGGTTTTTGGTGGACCATTTCCCAGCCGAATTACTGGGTGCCCTTGATGATCGTAGCTCTGCTGCACATGCCGCTTTTCATTCTGCTGGACAGGTTGCAACAGGGTTTGGAGGGGGTGCCGGTGAGCCGCGAAATTGCGGTCCGGATCGGGCCGCCCTTTATCCATGCATTGCTGGCCCTCGGCTTTATCGCTTTGGTGCATCCTTATCAGTTCGGGCGGGCCGGGGAGGCGGGTTTCGTGCAAAGCCTGCATGCCGGCGCCAGGCCGGTGTCGGATCTGTTCAACCTGGCTTTCGTGCTGTCGGTCTCTCTGCCCTGGCTGCCCGTGCTCGGCAATTACCGGGGCATAGTGACATCCCTTCAAATCGCCGTTCTCGGAGCCGTGCTGTTGCACTGGTGGCATCCGGAGTTGTCGATAGATTTTTTTCCGCCTGCTTCAACGCTAGTCGGACTGATCGCCTTGTCCATCGGGCTGCATCTTTTGGGGCGGGAGCTCGGCGAACGGCTCGGGCGCCGACTGGACGGGGTGTTTGAAACGGAAGGGTGGGCGAATCTCATCGAGGCGTCACTCGATTTCCTGCTGCAAGGCGCGGTGCTGCTGCGCTATGGGCTTTATTTGGGCGAGCAGTTGCCGAGTTAGCAAAAACGAGGCAGGGCGGGATTTCCCCGCCCTGAAATGCGACTGAGGTCCAATCAGCCTACATGGCTGAGCCACTCGGCGTGGTCGTCGCGCCGGCCGTGCACGTAATCGAAATAGAGCGCTTGCAGTTTTTCCGTGATCGGCCCGCGCGCGCCGTCGCCGATGGTCCGCCCGTCCACTTCCCGGATAGGGGTCACTTCGGCGGCGGTGCCGGTGAAGAAAGCCTCATCCGCGACATAGACTTCGTCGCGGGTAATCCGTTTTTCGACGACTTCAAGCCCGCTTTCCCGCGCGATGGTGAAGACGGTTTCGCGGGTGATGCCTTCCAGCGCCGAGGTCAGATCCGGCGTGTAGAGCTTGCCGCGGCGCACGATGAAGATGTTCTCGCCGCTGCCTTCGGCTACGTAACCCTCGTGATCGAGCAGCAAGGCTTCGTCGCAGCCGGCTTCCACAGCTTCCTGAACGGCCAGAATCGAGTTCAGGTAATTGCCGTTCGCCTTGGCCTTGCACATTACGCTGTTGACGTAATTGCGGGTGTAAGAAGATGTGCGGACCTTGATGCCGCGCGCCATGTTTTCGGCGCCGAGATAGCTGCCCCATTCCCAGGCGGCGATCATGACGTGAACCTTGAGATTCTTGGCGTGCAAGCCCATGCCCTCGGAACCGTAGAAGCACATCGGCCGGATATAAGCGCTAGATAGGCTGTTCCGGCTTACGGATTCGCGTTGCGCCCGGTCGAGGATGTCCTTGTCGAAAGGAATCTTCATGCTCATGATGTGGGCGGAGCGGAACAGCCGGTCGGTGTGGTCGCGCAGGCGGAAGATCGCCGCGCCCCGGTCGGTCTTGTAAGCCCGCAGCCCCTCGAACACGCCGCAGCCGTAATGCAGGGTATGGGTCAGCACGTGAACCTTTGCGTCTCGCCAGGGCAGCCATTCGCCGTCGAGCCAGATGACGCCGTCTCTGTCATCCATCGCCATCAGTCGTTCTCCGAAGTTACCAGTGAAAGTGAAAAGCTTAGCGTTCCATCACATCCCGCCAAATCTGCTGTACGCGGGAACGCAGTTCGAAATGTTCATCGGCCGGAACGAGCGCGGGCACTTCCAGCAGCGCGGACCGATGGGTGTGCTCACGGAAAAGGCAATAGGCCTGCCTCAATAATCCGGCGTCGTCCGCGCCTAAAAAACCGGCTTTGGTGAGGGAGTCCAACAGGCGCACCACGTCGGTCCACTCGGTCAGTTGTTCGCAGTCGTGAGCACCCGAAAGGACCCCGAATTGTACTATAAACTCGATATCGACGATACCGCCGAAGCCTTGCTTCAAGTCGAATATCTCCGGGTCCTTTGCCGCCAGATTGGCGCGCATTTTTTCGCGCATCTCGCGGATTTCGGTCCGCAGGGTTTCGGTGTCCCGTGTGCGGCACAGAGACTTCTCGCGGATCACGCCGAATCGCTCGGCGATCTTGGGATCTCCGGCGACAAACCGGGCCTTGACCAGCGCCTGTTGCTCCCAAGTCCAGGCGTTATCCATCTGATAGGTGTCGTAAGCATCGGCACTGCTGACCAGGAGTCCGGAGCTTCCGGAGGGCCGAAGCCGCAAATCCACCTCGTAAAGAATTCCCGCGGGGGTGTTTGCCGTCAAAAGATGGATGATGCGCTTGCCCATCCGAGCGAAAAACTCGGCGGTGCTGACCGGCCGCTCGCCATTTGTGAGCGTGCTGTCGACTCCGTCGTAGAGAAATACCAGATCCAGGTCCGATCCGTAGCCGAGTTCCAGTCCGCCCATCTTGCCGTAGGCGATCACGCCGAAACCGCTGACTTGGTCGACGGCCGCGCCGGGCGGAACGCCGTGCCGCGACGCCGTCAATCGCCAGGCATGCCGCATGACCTCGTTTACCAGGACTTCGGCGATGTAGGTGAGATAGTCGCTGACCACCATGATCGGAATGGCGCCCATGAAATCGGCCGCCGCGACTCTCAAAATGTTGCTTTGCTTGAACTGACGCAGACCGATCAAGATTTGCTCGAGATCCTCGGGATCAATCGAGCCGAGCTTCCGTTTCAGTTCCCGCTCCAGTTCCGTCTTCGAAAGAGGCGTGTAAAGCGTCCGCGGGTCCAGCAGTTCGTCCAGGAGCAGAGGATGTCGGGCGATATAGTTGGTGATCCACGGACTTCCCGCCGCCAGCTTGACGAGTTGCGACAAGGCCTGTGGATTTTCCGTCAAGAGGGTCAGATAGACGTTGCGACTGGCGATGGCCTCCAGCAGGGCAAAAATCCGCTCCAAGGTGTTCTCGGGCTGCTCGGTCGAGGCGGTGGCGCGCAACAGCATCGGCATGAGGCGGGTGAGTTCCGAAGCGCCTCTCGGGGTGAGATTCTTGATCGCATGCGATGCCTGGAAAGTCTCGATGAGTTTTGCGCCGGATTCGGGGTTCGGCCACCCCAAGGTCTGTAATGCCATGTAAATTTGTTCGCGATCGCCGCTCAGTGCAAAAGCGGCCCGCGTTTCGGCTTGAGCCGGCGCGACGACCTGCTCGAAAACCTCGTGCACCTCGTGGCGCACCGCATCGATTCGCGCTTTGAACGTTTCCCAGTCGGAAAAGCCCATCGCAAAAGCCAGGCTGAGCCGCTGTAGCGGATCGGCGGGGAGATCATGGGTTTGCTTGTCGGCGTACTGTTGCAGCCGGTTTTCCACGGTGCGGAGAAAGCGATAAGCGTCGCGCAGTTTCTCGACGGTTGGGGCGGGCAGCAGGCCGAGGTCGGCAAGGGTCTCCAGCACGACCAGGATGCGGCGTTCCTGCAAGCGCTTTTCGCGTCCGCCGCGGATGAGCTGAAATGCCTGGCCGATGAATTCGATTTCCCGGATGCCGCCCGGACCGAGCTTGACGTTTTCCTGACGGTCCTTGCGTTGCAGCTCCAGCGATATCTTCTGCTTCAGCTCGCGCAACTCGCCGAGGGTTCGATAATCCAGATAGCGCCGGTACACGAACGGACGGAGAAATTCCTGCAGCTCGCGACCGGCTTCGAAATCGCCGGCCATGGGGCGCACCTTGACCATGGCATAGCGCTCCCACTCGCGCGCCTGGCTTTGATAGTAGGCTTCCAAGGCGTAGAAGTTCTGCACCAGGGGACCGCTGTCGCCGAACGGGCGTAAACGAATATCGACGCGGAAGACGAAGCCGTCTTCGGTCACGGCGTCCAACACTTTGATCAGGTTGCGCGCCAGCTTGGTGTAAAACTCGGCGTAGCTGGTTTCACGCTTGTCCGGAAGCACGCCGTCGTCCCGATAGGCAAAAATCAAATCAATGTCGGACGAGAAATTCAGCTCCCAAGCGCCGAGCTTGCCCATGCCCAGTACGACCAGCGATTGCGGCTGGCCTTGCTTGTTGACCGGCGTTCCCCGGCTGGAGCAGGCTTGGCGAAACAGAATGTCCAGGCTTTCCTGTACGCACACGTCGGCCAGCATGGACAAATCCCGCAGGGTTTCATCCAGGTTCGCCCAGCCGGCGATGTCGCGCCAGGCGATACGCACCATTTCCCGGTTGCGGAAGCGGCGGAGGACGGCCATTAAATCCGCCTCGGTATCAACGCCTTCCAGGAGCCGGCGCAAGTTGCCGCGACAGGTTTCCTCGTCGGTCGAGTTCAACAACCGTCCCGATTCCAATAGTTCCTTCAAGAGTTCCGGCCGGCGGGCGCATTGTTCGGCGATGAAGGGGCTAGCGGCCCAAACCGGGCCCAGAGAGTCTCTGACCTTGTCCGGAAATTCGCCGATCCCGATTCCTAGGCGCGCCGAGTTTGCGGAAAACGTGGACCAGGCTACGTCTACCGGCTGTCCGAGCGGTTCGGGCAATCGGTGCGGAAAAGCGGGGTTGTCGGACATAAGACAGTCTTAACGGTGATGGTGTCGAAAGCTTGGGCTCAGGGTTTTCCGCCGTCGTCGCCGAAAAACGGCTGCAGAAAGCTCGAGAAGAAATCCCCGTGGTCGTTCCGTTTCTCGCGCGCGGCTGTCAGCGCCTGACGGACTTCTTCCTTCAATTTGGTGTCGGAAAGCACCATGTAAGGCCGGATCGGCGCTTTTTCGGCTTTTTCCAGATAGCCCAGGGCTTTCTCGTGCTCGCCCTGCTGCAACAAGAAATCGCCATAAAAATAATTCGAGTCCAACGCATTCGGATAAAGCTTCAAAGCCGCTTCCAAATATTGGCGGGCCGAATCGTCGTCTCCGAAGGAAATCGGCCAGCCGGGAAGCCGATAATAAAGATTGCCGAGAGTGACATAAGCCGATCCTTCCATGGCGCGGGGATCGATGTCGATTGCTTTGATGAGCAGTTCCCGAGCCTTGCCGACCTTGCTCAGCGAGCTCAAACCGATGTCCGCAGCAGCGTAGGTACAGAGGACGATGGCCTCCAGAACCAGCGGATCGGCTTCTTTTGGGTACCGCTCGGAAACGGAATGAACCCTAGCCAGAAGGCCTTTGAACTTCTCGGCATGCTGGTTCGGCGGGAGACGATAGAAAATCTCCGCCCATTCGTCTTCCAAACGGCGAACGGTTTCATGAACGGTCGATTCGGCTTGCGATTTGCCCGGATCGGAAACGAGGAGGACCAATAGGCCAAGTACGAGGTGAAAGGGCTTCAAAGTGCTGATTGTCGGAAGTGAATGACAAAAACGGCATTTTAACAATTGGCGCGTTGAGACGTTAATGAGGAGTTTCCCTAAGTTCGCGGATCGGTGTGCGGCCTTTCCGTTGAGTTGTCAGTCCGATTGACTTGCTACGGCTGCTCGGATTTCTCTTTTCCGAAATTCCTTCTCGTCTTTTCTATATCTCGCCGATAACTCTCGGCATCGCCGAAGTCGATGAACCGGCCGTACCAGGAATGGGGCGACTTGACGCGGCGGGCGTGTTTGATGGGGCACCAGTGCTGTTCGGTGCGGGCGGCGATTTCCCGGATGTACGCGAGAAGGCCATTGCCGTAGGAACAGTACGTGCAGTTGAGCTTCTCGATCAGATTCAGATAAGCCAAGCGCCCTCGATCGAAGGTCATGTAATCCCGGCGCTTCACCTTCGGTATTCCGTAAACGGGGAAGCAAACGGCCTGGTACAGCGTGACGGCCAAATCCAAGAGGGCGAAAGGGACGATCAGGGAGTAAATAAGCGGTGCGGTGAGCAGATTGAGCCGGTTGGCTTTGGTGATGTACCTCGTCAGGCCCGCCTTGAGTTTGCGGTGCTCCCGCAACAGTTCGCGGGCATAAACGATTTTGCCGTTCTGGAGCTTGATCCGGAATTCTTCTCTATGTTTGGCCAATTCGGTTTCGAGTTCCTCTTCGAGAGCCTGAATGTTTTCGATCAGGGCACTGATTCGTGGATTCATTAAGATGCTCGAAGGGACTGGAGGATGGGGCGCCTACGATAACACGAAAGCCCTTGGAGAATCGTAGGCTTAAGCGGCTAATGAAAATCCCGGCAGGGCACGCTTAACCGACCCAGCCAATGACTCAGGTCCTCCAGCCGGCCGGCGACGAGGTGCAATACGCCGTCTTCTTCCTGCACCGTGCCGTGCACGGCGAGGAGTCCGGCCTGAAGCAGCGGACGGCGTTGTTTTTGAACCAGGCTGGGCCAGACGATAACATTGGTCTGGCCGGTTTCGTCTTCGAGAGTGAGGAAGACTACGCCGGAGGCGGTGAGCGGGCGTTGTCGGCAGATGACGAGGCCGGCGGTGCGCGCGAAGCGTCCGTGGCCCAGCGTGCGGAGTTGTTCGGCGCTAAGCAGATGCCGCGCGATTAGCCGAGGGCGCAGCAGGGTCAAGGGATGGCGGCGTAGCGTGAGTCCGGTTGAAGCATAGTCGGCGACGATGTTTTCACCTTCGCGAGGCGGGCGCAGCAAGGGTTCGCCTTCGTCGAATATCGGCTGTCCGAACAGCGGTGTGGGCTTATCGTGGGCGCTCATATCCCAGAACGCGCGATGCCGATGGCCGACGAGTCCATGCAAGGCATCGGCCGCAGCCAGCGCTTCGGCATCGCGGCGGTCGAGTTTTGCGCGGGCGATCAGGTCGGCGGCATCGGCAAAGGGGCTCTCCCGGCGGGCGGCGACGACGGCTTCGGCGCCTTGCCGCGATAGGCCTTTCACCAGGCGCAGGCCGAGGCGTAGGGCTGGCGGTTCGGGGGGCGATCCTTCAATCGCAAACGGTTGCTTTAGTCGCGACCCTCCTAATGCGCAATCGTAATCGCTGTGCTGCACGTCGATAGCCCGGACGTCCACACCGTGGCTGCGGGCGTCCTGGATCAATTGGGCGGGAGCGTAAAAGCCCATGGGCTGACTGTTGAGAAGCGCGCAAGTGAAGGCGGCGGGATGATGGCATTTTAGCCAGGCGGAAACATACACCAGCAAAGCGAAACTGGCGGAATGGGATTCCGGAAAGCCGTATTCGCCGAAGCCCTTGATCTGCCGGTAAATCTGTTCCGCGAATTCGCTGCTGTAGCCGCGTTCGCGCATGCCTTCGACCAGACGGCTTTCGAATTTCTCCAAACCGCCGCGCCGGTGCCAGGCCGCCATGGCGCGGCGGAGCTGATCCGCCTCGCCGGCGCTGAAACCGGCCGCCACCATGGCGATCTGCATTACCTGTTCCTGAAAAATGGGGACGCCCAAGGTGCGCTTGAGCACGCTTTCCACGTCGGGACCGGGATAGGTGACCGATTCCCGGCCGCTGCGGCGCGCGAGATACGGATGAACCATGTCGCCCTGAATGGGGCCGGGGCGCACGATCGCCACCTGGATGACCAGATCGTAGTAGTTCCGCGGTTTCAAGCGGGGCAGCATGGCCATTTGCGCACGGGATTCCACCTGAAACACACCCAGGCTGTCAGCCTGTTGCAGCATGGCGTACACCGCCGGGTCTTCCGCCGGGATGCGGTCCAGAGTCAGCGGTTCGCCGTGCCAGTTGCTCACATAGGTGAGCGCCTTGCGGATGGCGCTCAGCATGCCCAGGGCGAGGACGTCCACCTTAAGCAGGCCGAGCGCTTCCAGGTCGTCCTTGTCCCATTGAATGATGGTGCGCTCCGGCATGGCCGCGTTTTCCACCGGCACCAGGCGCGACAAGGAATCCGCCGCTATGACGAAGCCGCCGGTGTGTTGCGACAGATGGCGCGGAAAGCCGCGCAATCGATCGACCAGTCCGTTAAGCAGGCGGAGTTTCGGATTCGCAGGGTCGAAACCGGCGGCTTTAAGACGCTCTGCGTCCAAACCGTCGTCGCTGAGAGAATGGGCGGCTCCGACAAGGAGATCGACTTGTTCGCGGCTGAAGCCGAGCGCCTTGGCCACGTCGCGCACCGCATTGCGGCCCCGGTAGGTGATGACGCTGGCGGCTAGGGCGGCGCGCTGCCGGCCGTATTTGCGGTAGATGTATTGGATGACTTCCTCGCGCCGCTCGTGCTCGAAATCCACGTCGATGTCGGGCGGCTCGTTCCGCTCGCGGGAGATGAAACGCTCGAACAAGAGATCGAGACGCCCCGGATCGACTTCGGTGATGCCGAGGCAATAGCACACCGACGAGTTGGCGGCCGAGCCGCGGCCCTGGCACAGAATGCCCCGCTCACGGGCGAAGCGGACGATGTCCTGGATGGTGAGGAAATAGGGCTCATAGGCGAGTTCGGCGATCAAAGCCAGTTCGTGCTCGATTTGCCGCCGCACCTTGTCCGGGACGCCGTTTGGCCCGCGGCGCTTTGCGCCTTCTTCGGTCAAATGGCGCAACCAACTCTTTGGCGTATGGCCTTCCGGCACCAGTTCGGCTGGATATTCGTAGCGGAGTTCATCGAGCGAGAACCGGCAGCGTTCGGCGATGCGCATGGTTTCCGCCAGCAGTTCCGGGGGATAGAGCCGGGCCAGGCGGGACAGCGGGCGGAGATGACGCTCGCCGTTCGGGAACAGCGCATAGCCGAGTTCGGAAAGCGGCCGACCCAGGCGAATGGCGGTGAGCGTATCTTGCAAGGGCCGCCGTTCCGGGCTGTGCATGTGCACATCGTTGCAGGCCGCCAAAGGCAGCCCCAGATCGCTGCCGAGCCGGCCAAGACGATTCAGCCGTTCCCGGTCTGTTCCGCTCAAGAACAGTTCCACGCCGATCCAGAGCCGGCCGGAAAAATGTTCCTTAAGCCAAATGCCTTGTTCCGATTGCGGTGTTTCGTCCGGCAGCCACAACGCCAGGCAGTTGTCCAAAGGGTGTCGTTCCAGTTTGCAGCGATCCAGCCGGTAATGACCTTTGGGCGCATCCATCCGGGCTGAGGTAATAAGGCCGGAAAGTTGTGCGTAACCTTCCCGGTCAGTGGCCAGCAGCACCAACTTGAGCCCGTCTTCCAATCGCAAACGGTCGTCCTGGGAGCGCCAGGGCGACCCTTCCAATCGCAAACGGTCATCCCGGGAGCACCGGGATGACCCTTCCAGCCGGAATTCGCTGCCGATGATCAGCTTCAAGCCGTGGCGGCGCGCCTCCAGATGGGCTTTCACCACGCCGGCCAGGGAGCATTCGTCGGTCAGTGCCAGGGCGGCATAGCCGAGGCGGGCCGCTATCTCGACCAGCTCTTCCGGATGCGAGGCGCCGCGCAAAAAGCTGTAATTGCTGAGGCAATGGAGTTCGGCAAATCTAGGGATATGGCTGAAAACAACGTTCCGATTCATGTGTCTGGCGTAGGGTGGGTTAGGCGCGCATCGCACGGACCCTGCAACGTTCCTTGGGGGTTCCGCGCGCCGTAACCCACCAGGCAAAGCCGCGGAACCGGTGGGTTACGGCGCGCAGCGAGTCCCGCGGACACGGCATGGTTCGTGGCGGCGCTCGCCTAACCCACCATCGATGGGTTTCGCTTCGCTCTACCCATCCTACAATCGTTTTCAAGTAGATCGGGATGTTATTGGTTGGCGGCCAAGTCCTAAGCGAATAAACCATGGAGATACCATCCGCCGTTTCCATCGAGCTCTCGGTACACCCAGGCGCGGACGCCCTCCGGGCTCACTGCCACGCGATAATCCCGCCGAATCGAAGCGCCGTCCCACCAGCCGCTCTCGATGCGTTCCCGTTCGGGCAGCAAGCGGGAACCGGTCGGATCGTACGGTTGGGGCTTGGGCAGCAGCCACAACGGCCGGCGTTCTTTGCCCATGGCGATGCCGATGGGCGATTCGTCCCGAGTCCAATCGCAAACGGCGTCTCCGGGAGCACCAGAGACCCCCTTCCAGGCGCGTTCGGGGCGGTGATCGGCCGGAGTGCCCAGAAAGCGTAAGGCATCGCGTCCCAGGCGCTGCTGCAATTGTTCCAGCAAAGCCTCCCAATCCAGAGCGCCCGGCGTTTCGGCGGCGAACAAATCCGCTACCCGCGCCCGATAGGGTTGCAGTGCGCTGCAACGGAGGCGGAGGGCGGTGACGGCGGCGGGCAAGGACATTCGCTCCAGGCGCTCGTTCAGCAATATCGAAAGCTGCGCCGGATCGCGGCTGGCATAGCGGAGCTTCAGTTCCAGGCGTGTGGCCGATCGGCGGAAGTGGAACAGCTTCAGCTCCAAACGATCCGTGGCGGCGTCGTGCTGACGTAAAAAGGCAGCCAGATCTTCCAGCAGGGTCGCGCAGATGGGCAGCAGGTAAGCCAGGTTCTCGGTTTCCGCCGTGAGTTCCCGATAGATTTGGAAAGCGGGCGGCGTTCGGAAGAGCTTGGGCAGCTCTTTTTCCCGCCCCGCGGCCCGGTCCAGTTGGCGCAGCAGGGTAAGGCCGTAACGCCGGGCCAGACCGTCCCGCGGCAATCGCCAGAGATCGCGCAGGGTATGGAGACCGGCCTTGGCGAGCCGGTTCGCCGTATCCCGTTCCAAGGGCAAATGGGCGATGGCCAGATCGCCGAGCCGGGAGCGCGATGCCGCTGGGTTTTCCACCGTCCGCTCCAATCCGGAGGAGGCCATGAGCCAGGCAGGAAAAGGCGTCGGCGCCGCCGCGAGGATGGAGCGATGGCCCAAGCTTTGGAGTTCGGTACGAAGTCGCTGCACCAAGGCATCCAGGCCGCCGAATAGAGACAGGCTGGCGCGGATTTCCAGGAGCAGGGCGGCCGGATAATTGAGGCTTACCCAGGGCGTGAAGCCGAGTCCAGTTTCTGCCAGCTTTTCTAGCGCTTCGTACTCCATCTGTTCGTCGCGGCGATGCAGTTGCAGATCGGCGCACAAGGCCAAAGCTGCGTTCATGGGCGAGCCGGAATGGATGCCGAAAACTCTGGCGGCGGACGTGACGGCATGAACGAAGGAACGTCCGCCGCTGTCCTCCCATATGGCGGCAGGATGATCCTCTTCGAGTTTGAAGACCTCCAGCGGCAAATGCGGCAGATAACAGCACAGCCAAAGTGCTGTCGGCGCCGAATGCGGAGCACTGGAGACTTGGGTAGTCGGTGATGCGAACGGGATTTCTGAAAGAGCGTGCAAAGCCATGGGGTGTTCCAGTGTTTAGCCTAATTTGCTCCTTCTCCTTCTGGGCAGAGGTATCTATATAAGCCGATCAAAGAAGGAATCGCTGAGCGATAGCTTTATTTGAGTGTGGGTTCTCGCACCCACGGGCGAGCTACTTTCTTTTGCGCCGCCAAAAGAAAGTAGCCAAAGAAAAGGCGGCCCGGTTGCCGCTTGATCCTTGCGCTCCTCGCTTTCGGCCGGGGTCGCCAGAAGGGGCATCCTCGCCCCTCTGTCGACGCGCGGAATCCCTTCCGCGCCCCTAAAGGACCATTCCGGCCGAAAGCTGCGGTGCTCGGCGCGGCAAACGGGATTTAATACAACCCCGGAAACGGTGTTTCCGGGGTTAAGAATTTGTGTAGACACCTCTGCCCAGAGGAAGGGAACTAAAGGACGTCGTGGAAGCGGCGTTTAGCTCTCCAATCGGCCAAAAACCGCCTCTGCATGCCGTTAGTTGGGAGGCATGTCGTCCGACCCACCGAGTAGCACGGCATTTACGATTGGCGTGCCGCGTGTCTTGAGAATATGGACCCAAAGCCCTTGCTCCCCAGCTTCGAGACGGAGGCGCAAAGCGGCCGGAGTTCCGGCGGGCAGTTCGGACAGCAGCAACACGCCGAGGCAACGGCCTTCCGTTGCCGCCAATTGCAAACGGCGCAATACCGGAACGGGAGACAATTTGCGGGGCCAGGCCAAGACCATGCCGCAGGCGGTGCTGCGCAATAGTTTTTCCGCGCTCCACCAGATGTCTTTGTCGTCCGAGAGCTTGTCCAGCAGGAGCAGGCGGTCCAAATCGATGCCGGCATCCGCCAGGGCCGGTGCATAGGGCAGATAAGGCGGCGCGATCCAAGCTAGGCGTTTTCCCGATTGTTGTACGTGCCGCATGGCGGGAAGCAAGAGATGCAGTTCGCCGATACCCCAGGCGGGAACGGCGATTTCCATTAATGCGGCAAAAGGCCAGCCGCTTCCCGGCAAAGCCTTGTCCAGTTCCGTGAAGCCGGTGGGAATTGCGGCACTGTCGGCCGCTTGGGGGCGGCGACCGCGCCACAGGAGCGGCGTAGCGCGGAGCAATTCATCGAGTCCATTCCGTTTATCCATTACACCCACTCGCTGCGGATCACGCCGATCACCACGCCTTCGATGCAGAGCTCCTGGCGCTCGGGATCGACCGCCAGGGTTTCGAAGTCGGGATTGGCCGGTTCCAGATAGGCCATAGAGCCTTCAAGCCGCAGCCGTTTTACCGTGACTTCATCGCCGAGGCGGGCGATCACGATTTGGCCGCTACGGGCCTGGTCGGTGCGCTGCACCGCCAGAAGGTCGCCTTCCAGAATGCCCGCATCGCGCATGCTGAGGCCGCGCACGCGGAGCAGGTAATCCGCTTTGCCCTGAAATAATTCCGGGCCGAGGCGGCAATATTTCTCGATATGGGTTTCCGCCAGCACCGGCCGGCCGGCGGCGACTCTGCCGATGACGGGCAGGGCGTCGGCCGGAGCCTGGTGTTCCATCAGACGGATGCCCCGAGCCAGAGAGGGCATTAGCTCGATAAGGCCCTTCCGAGCCAAAGCCTGAAGATGGCCGCGTACGGCATTCGTGGATTTAAGGCCGAGAGCGTTGGCGATCTCCGCGATGGTCGGTGGCACTCCGTCCTGACGGAGCGTCCGGCGGATATGGTCGAGTATTTCCTGCTGGCGTAGGGTTGTGTTTTTCATGGCTTATAAAAGCAGTGCTTTTATAAGCAGTATAGTTAGGCTTTTGAGAAGCGCGCAAGCCTTAAAATGAGGGTGGTTATACGAAAGGGAGTTGTAATAATGCGTTAACCGATTGAGTTTTCAGATCGTTACAGCGTTACCAGAAATGCGAGCAGATCCTGTTTCTCGGATTTGGTGAGTTTCAGTCCGAGCACCAGATTGAAGAATTCCACCGTGTCTTCCAATGTCAGCAAGCGTCCGTCGTGCAGATAGGGCGGCGAGTCCTTGATGCCGCGCAGAGGGAAAGTCTTGATGGGGCCGTCCGGTGCGGTCGTTTGGCTAGTGCTCGTTCCGGATCTGTAAAACCGTTCCACCTGCAGGTCGTGCGCGCGGTTATCGGTATAGTAGGGTGGCGTATGGCAAGTCGCGCATTGGGCTTTGCCGAAAAAAAGGTCCTGGCCGCGGAGTGCGGCCTCATCATTCTTTTGCGGGTCCAGCTTGCCCGACGTATCGAGCTTGGGTGCCGGCGGGAAGTCTATGAGTTTCTGAAACCCGGCCATGAGAGATATGTCATTGCGATCCGGGATATGGCCTTCTTTTTCCTGGGTTGCGGCCGGATTTTCGTCTAAATAAGCCGTCCGCAATTTGAATTCCGAGTAGTCCTCAATGCTTTTCGGCATGCCTTGAGAGCCGAACAACTGCTGAACCTCGACGCCCCGAAGGCTCGGCGTATCGATGCGAAGATTGGGTTCCCGCGGACGGGGGCTCGGAACCGTCTGGATGGCAGCGCCGGTATGGCCGTTGACATGGCAGTCGAAACAGGCGATGCCGGGAGAAGGATTTTCCGAGCGGCGGTCATCGGTGGCGTTGAACTGCTGCTGCGGGAAAGGCGTGAGCAACAGCCGCAGTCCCTCCAACTGTTCCGGGTTGATGACGCCATCGAAAAGTTCACGGTAATTGGAGAGCGTTATCAATTGACCTCGGGAAACATCACCCCGGTCCGTCTGCGTCTTGAGAAAGACGGGGGGCGGGAGTTCCGGCTGGAACCGCTCCGGAATATCGAAACCCACGTCGAAGCGGGCGAGATCCCGTCCCTCCTGCTGCTCGATAGCCTCTACGAAGTTTTTGCTAAATACAATGCCGCCCTCGGCGGGATTGGGATGGGGTAGCGGCATGAATCCCTTCGGAAACAAGTCTTGCTTCCGAATCTCCTCGGGTGTCATTTCCGCCAGTTTGTCCCAGGTTACGACCTCCCGTATTTTGACCCGCACCCCTTCCTGAACAGGTTTGCCCCGGGTCATCGTGACCGTTTTGGACGGGTTATCGCTGAGATCGTAACGCTCGTCGAGAACTTTTAGATGGCGCTCCATGGCATCCAGCTTCGCGGTCTTCATGTCCGCCATAAACTGCTGAAACTCCTCGGCGCTTCTGGCCGGAGCATCGGAGCACATCGTGAGACCGGTGAAGGCCAAGCTCAGGAATACGAATCCGCGCAGAACCGCTTCGAGCGCTTTTTCTTGCATCGTCCGTTCCTCCTTGTCGGCACTTTGCTAAAGGCAGCCTCGAAAGCCGCGATGTTTGAAGTCCTTGTGCTCGAAAACGGGATTGTGGCTTACGCCGAGAAATCCCTTCCAGTTCACCTGCATCTGCCGGATCTATCCTGAATTTTTAGAGCGGTTTCGGCGACGGTGTATGGATGGGATGCGCACAGTACACCCTACAGCCGAAAGTGCTCTAGGCTTCAAACATTGAGAAAGTATTTGATTAAATTGCAGACTTCCCGATAGCGATAGCCGTACGAATACGGACTTAGGTCCGATTTCAAGACGCCGAGATGGGAGACTGGCGTGAAGCTAAGGTGAACGGGGCAGGGCAAGCCGGGACAATCGTTCGGGTCCCGGCTTGCTAGTGATGGAAATCAGATGCCGGCTAGGCCGACGATGTTGTAGCCGGCGTCGACGTAAAGGATTTCCCCGGTGATGCCGGACGCGAGATCGGAGCAGAGGAATGCGGCGGCGTTGCCCACTTCCTCAGTGGTGACGTTCTTGCGCAAGGGAGCCGCTTGTTCGCCCTTGGCCAGCATCTCGCGGAAATTGGCGATGCCGGAGGCGGCGAGGGTGCGGATGGCCCCGGCGGAGACGGCGTTCACGCGAATGCCTTCGGGGCCGAGGGAAGCTGCCAGGTAGCGGACGTTGGCTTCGAGGCTGGCTTTGGCGACGCCCATCACGTTGTAATTCGGCATGGCCCGTTCGGCGCCGAGATAGCTCAGCGTCAACAACGAACCCTTGCGGCCCGCCATCAGCTTGCGTCCACCCTTCGCGAGCGCGGCAAAGCTGTAGGAGCTGATGTCGTGGGCGATGCGGAAATTCTCGCGAGTTACCGCGTCGAGATAAGAGCCTTCCAGAGCTTCGCGCGGGGCGAAGGCGACGGAATGGACGATACAGTCGAGCCCGTCCCAGCATTTGCCCAGCTCGGCGAAAAGTGTGTCGATCTGCTCATCGCTCGCCACGTCGCAGGGCAGGACGATTTTCGCGCCCAGTTCCTCCGCCAGTTTTTCAACGCGCTCCTTGAGTTTGTCGTTCTGATAGGTCAGGGCGATTTCCGCTCCCTCCCGTCGCATCGCCTCCGCGATACCGTAGGCGATGGACCGATTGCTGGCGACGCCAACGATCAACGCCAGTTTGTCTTGCATGAAACCCATGATGAATCTCCGATTTCGTCTGGAAATGGCGCGAAAGTATCCGCTAGAGGTCGGGTGCTGTCCAGTCGTAGTCGCAGGATGGACAGAGGCCCGATAAGCCCGGCTTACCGATGGGACTATCGCCCCGCTCGCGTATAATGGCCGCCTATGGCGACTAGGCAAAAATCGGTACATCGTTTTTTCGGTCCGGCGAGTTCCATAAGCGAACTTTTTCGTGCGCGCCGAGGCTTCGCGCGTTTGTTTCGGCCGGCCTGGCTTTCTCTTCTGGCTTTCGTGCTCGTTGCCTGCGGCAGTCCTCTGAACAATCCCTATCCGGCCGAGGACAAGGGCAGGAACATTCTTTACACCTCCTTCAACGAGCGGCCGAGGCACCTGGACCCGGCGCGGGCCTATAGTTCCAACGAGTACGAGATCATCGCCCAGGTGTACGAGCCGCTGCTGCAGTACGCCTATCTGAAACGGCCCTATCAGCTCGAACCGTTGACGGCGGAAGCCCTGCCGATCGTGACTTACCTTGACAAGGATCTACATCCGCTGCCGGAAAAAACGCCGGAGGCGCAGATCGCGTACAGCGAATACGAGATCCGCATCCGCCCGGACATCTTATTCCAACCCCATCCGGCATTCGTCAAGACCCGGGATGGGCGCTATCGCTATCATGCGCTGACCGGAGACGAACTGGCGGAGATCAAGAGCATCGCCGATTTTGCCGAAACCGGCACCCGTACGCTGACGGCCGAGGATTACGTTTACCAGATCAAGCGCCTGGTGCATCCGCAGCTTCATTCGCCCATAGCCGAGATGATGAAGGGTTATATCGTCGGTCTTAAGGAGCTGAGCGAGCGGATGGCGAAGGATTTCGAGGCGCGGCCGGATAAGTCGGGGTTCTTCGATATCCGCGGTTATACGGTGGATGGAATCGAGATTGCCGATGCGCACCGGTTGAAGATCCGCTTGCACGGCAAGTACCCCCAGTTTCGCTTCTGGCTGGCCATGCCGTTTTTCGCCCCGATGCCCTGGGAGGCGGATGCGTTCTACGCTCAGCCGGGCCTGGTCGAAAAAAACATCACCCTCGACTGGTATCCGGTTGGCACCGGCGCCTTTATGCTGGCGGAGAACAATCCGAACCGGCGCATGGTGCTGCTGAAAAACCCGAATTACCACGATGCCTTCTACCCGGCCGAGGGCGAGCCGGAGGATGCCGCTCAAGGCTATCTCACGGATGCCGGACAAAAGCTGCCGTTCATCGAGAAGGTGGTGTTCACTCTAGAGAAGGAAACGATTCCCTACTGGAATAAATTCCTGCAGGGTTATTACGATGCTTCGGGCTTGGCTTCGGACAATTTCGATCAGGCTGTTCAGTTCAGCGGGCAGGGCGACGCCGAGCTGACGCCGGAAATGAAAGCCAAGGAGATCCGCTTGAAGACCTCCATAACGACCTCGACGTTCTACATGGGGTTCAACATGCTCGATGCCACGGTGGGCGGGTTGGACGAGGCCAAAGCGAAACTCCGCAGAGCCATCAACATCGCGATCGATTACGAGGAGTTCATCGCCATATTCATTAACGGCCGCGGTGTTCCGGCTCAGGGGCTGTTGCCTCCAGGCATTTTCGGCAACGTCGAGGGCAATGAGGGGATCAACCCTTACGTGTACGAGTGGGTCGACGGCGCGCCGCGCCGGAAGGCCATCGATGCGGCAAAAAAACTGCTGGCCGAGGCCGGGTATCCCAATGGAGTCGACGCCAAGACCGGCAAGCCCTTAGTGCTTTATCTCGATACGGTGGCGCGGGGCCCCGACGACAAATCGATTCTGAATTGGTACCGGAAGCAGTTCGCGAAGCTCGGTATCCAGTTGGTGCTGCGCACCACGGATTACAACCAGTTTCAGCAGAAGATGATGAACGGCAATGCCCAAATCTTTATGTGGGGCTGGAATGCGGATTATCCCGATTCGGAGAATTTCTTCTTCTTGCTTTACGGCGAGAACGCCAAGGTGGGCAAGGGCGGCGAGAACGCGGCCAATTATAAAAATCCCGAATTCGACCGGTTGTTCGAGCGCATGCGCAATATGGATGACGGCGAGGAGCGTTTCCGTATCATCCAGGAGATGCAAGAAATCCTGAGGCATGACTCGCCCTGGATATTCGGTTACCATCCCAAGGCCTTTTCGCTGCACCATGACTGGTACCGCAATCTCAAACCCAATCTGATGGCCAACAACGAGCTCAAATATCAGCGCATCGATGCCGAACAGCGGGGGGACAAGCGGGCGGAGTGGAACCGGCCGACCTACTGGCCGCTGGCCGCGGGTTCGGGGCTGCTGGCCGTGGCGATCGTCCCGGCGTATTCGACCTACCGCCGCCGCATGAGGTCCACCGCGCTATGATCCGCTACATCATCCGTCGCGTGCTCTACGCCGTTCCGCTGCTTTTGGGGGTGAACATCCTCACCTTTCTGTTGTTCTTCGTGGTGAATACGCCGGACGACATGGCGCGGATGCATCTCGGGCAGAAGCATGTCACCCAGGAAGCGGTCGAAGGCTGGAAACACGAGCGCGGCTACGATTTGCCGTTGTTCTGGAACGAAAAGGCGGAGGGAGCCGACAAAGCGACGCGAACGATCTTTTATCAGAAGTCGGTGGGCTTGTTCCTGTTCCGTTTCGGGCGTTCCGACAGCGGGCGCGAAATCGGCGCCGATATCCAGCAGCGCATGTGGCCCTCCCTCGCCATCGCGGTGCCTTCTCTCTTGATGGGGCTCCTGGTGCACATCAGCCTGGCCCTGTTATTGGTGTTTTTTCGGCTGACTTATCTGGAATTATGGGGCATCGCCCTATGTGTCGTTCTCATGTCCGTCTCGTTCCTGTTTTACATTATCGGCGGGCAATACCTGATTGGAAAACTGCTGCAGCTCACGCCGATTTCCGGTTACGACGGCGGAATTAACGCCGCCCGATTCTTGATCCTGCCGTTGATTATCAGCGTGATCGCCGGCGTAGGTTCCGGCGTGCGCTGGTATAGGACCTTGTTTCTGGAAGAAGTGGAGAAGGATTACGTGCGCACCGCGCGGGCCAAGGGACTGTCCGAGCCGCGGGTGCTGTTCGGGCATGTGCTCAAGAACGCCATGATTCCCATCCTGACCGGGGTGGTCGTGGTGTTGCCCTTGCTGTTCACCGGCAGCCTGATCACCGAGTCGTTCTTTGCCATTCCGGGTTTGGGCAGCTATACCATCGACGCCATCAGCCAACAGGACTTCGCCATCGTGCGCGCCATGGTGTTTCTCGGTTCCGCGCTGTACATCCTCGGTTTGCTGCTGACCGATCTTTCCTACACCCTGGTCGATCCTCGCGTGCGGCTCGGTTAAACCATGTTGAAGCTACTGTGGACCGACATTCTGTTCTTCATCTTGCTGGCGGGCTTTGTCGTGCTCATCGTCCGGGCCAGGGGCCGCGAGCACCTGCGCCGCCCCTGGCGCAAGGTGGCGCGCAGTCGAAGTGCCGTGGTGTCGCTGGTGATTCTGCTGGCTTATCTTTTCATAGCCGTGCTGGATTCGATCCATTTTCATCCCCGGAACCAAGGGGAAAACGGTAAATCTCAATATCAGGCCGAAGTGATCAGCGTATTGGATAGCTGGATGACGCCCATCCGAACGCGCGTGGAGAAAACCTATTCGGCGCCTTTTTCGTCCTACGCCTACGCCAAGGAAATGATTCGCCAGCCGGACGGCTCCCAGCTCTGGGATTATCCCCGTTTGCAATACGGTAGTGCGCATCTGGCCGACCCGGAACATGAGAAAACGGCCGATATCCTGGCGACCGGCATGAAAGGGCTGGGAGAGGGCGGGTTGATCTGGCTATTGTCGGCTTCCTTGGTGATCGTCTGGCGCAGCCGTCATGATCGTATCGGTCTGGCCGAAAGCTTGAAGCGCATCGCTCTGGGCCGAACGGAAATTCCGTGGCGAGCCGTATTGCTGACGCTGTTCCTCATCTTGGGATGCAGTGGCATGCTGGGGGAACTCGGCCTGCGCTATCACGTTCTGGGTACCGACAAGGTCGGCGAGGACGTGTTCTATCAGAGCCTCAAGAGCGTCCGGACCGGCCTTCTGATCGGCACCCTGACCACTTTCGCGACGCTGCCTTTGGCTTTAGGTCTCGGCATTCTGGCGGGCTACTTCCGCGGCTGGGTCGACGATGTGATCCAATATCTCTATACCACCCTCAATTCCATACCCGGCGTGCTGCTCATCGCCGCGGCCATGCTCATCATGCAGGTGTACATGGCCCGGCACGAGGACGAATTCGCGAGTCTGGCGCTGCGGGCCGATTTCAGGCTCTTGTTTCTTTGCCTGATCCTCGGCATGACCAGTTGGACCGGCCTGTGCCGCCTGCTCCGCGCGGAAACCCTGAAGCTGCGCGAGATGGAGTACGTTCAGGCGGCTCGGGCGCTGGGCGTACGGCAAGGCGTGATTCTGATGCGGCATATCTTGCCCAACGTATTCCATCTGGTGCTGATTTCGGTGGCCTTGGATTTCAGCTCGCTGGTGTTGGCCGAGGCCGTACTGTCATACGTGAATATCGGCGTCGATCCCACCATGGAGAGCTGGGGCAACATGATCAACGGCGCCCGGCTCGAAATGGCGCGTGATCCGGTGGTGTGGTGGTCCTTGGCGGCCGCGTTTCTGTTCATGTTCAACCTGGTGCTGGCCGCCAACCTCTTCGCGGATGCCGTGCGAGATGCTTTCGATCCGAGGCGAGCGGAGTGATAAACTCATCAGCGGCCCTGGTTGGGGGAGGAAAAGTTTGAACGCGGCCTCTGACGCATTACACGCGAAAGCTCAACCGGAAACGGCTACCGCGCTTTTATCGGTGTCCGATCTGCACGTAAGTTTCCGCCAGAGTGCGGAGCTGATCCCCGCCGTCAGCGGCGTGTCGTTTCATATCGATAAAGGAGAGACTTTCGCGCTCGTGGGCGAATCGGGTTCGGGAAAATCGGTCACGGCGCTGTCTGTGTTGAGGCTTTTGCCCCACAACGGGCGAATCACGGGGGGGCGGGTCAATCTCGGAAGCACCGACTTGTTCGGGTTGCCGGAATATGCCATGAGTGCCATCCGCGGACTGCGCATCGGCATCATCTTTCAGGACCCCATGAGTTCGCTGAATCCGGTCATGACCGTGGGTCGGCAGATCGGCGAGGCGCTGCGCTTGCAGCGGGGTTTGCAGGGCAAGGCGTCAAGGACCCGCGCATTGGAGCTTTTGGATCATGTGGGATTGCCGAACCCGCAGCGGCATCTGGACGAGTACCCCCATCAGCTCTCCGGCGGCATGCGGCAGCGGGTCATGATCGCCATCGCTTTGGCCGGCGAGCCGGATCTCCTGATCGCGGATGAGCCGACTACGGCTTTGGACGTGACGATTCAGGCGCAAATCCTGGAGCTCCTCGAGCGTTTGAAGCGCGAAAGCGGAATGGCGCTATGGCTGATCACCCATGATCTCGGCATAGTCGCGGAACTGGCCGACCGTGTCGCCGTCATGCGTGCGGGAAAGATCGTGGAACAGAGCGGGAGCGAGCGATTCTTCGAAAAGCCGGAGCATCCCTACAGCCGCGAGTTGTTCACGGCTATGCCCCGATTGGACGCCTGTCTCAACCGGCCCGAAACACAGGGTTCGGAACCACTGCTAGTTGTGGAAGACTTCAAGATCCATTATCCGATCAAGCAAGGCATCTTTCAGCGGACCGTGGATTACGTGCGGGCGGTGGACGGGGTTTCGTTTTCGGTGGCGCAGGGCGAGACCCTGGCCTTGGTGGGCGAGTCGGGATGCGGCAAGACGACCTTGGGCAAAGGGATTCTCAACCTCATCGAGAATTCCGGCGGGCGGGTCCGCTTCGACGGTTCCGATATTACCGAGCTTGATGGCGAGGAGCGCCGCAAGCGTTACGCCGAAATGCAGATTGTGTTTCAGGACCCGTACTCGTCGATGAATCCGCGCATGGTGGTGGGCGACATCATCGAAGAAGGGCTGCGCGCTTTGCATCCCGCCATGACCGAGACGGAGCGGCGCGAGCGGGTGGAGGATTTGTTGCAGGGCGTCGGGTTGCCGAAGGAGGCGCGGTTACGCTACCCGCACGAGTTTTCCGGCGGACAGAGGCAGCGCATCTGCATCGCGCGGGCTTTGGCCGTCGATCCCAAGCTGATCGTGTGCGACGAGCCGACCAGCGCTCTGGACGTTTCGGTTCAAGCCCAAATCCTGAGACTGTTGAGGGATCTGCGCGACCGGCGGCACTTGAGTTATCTGTTCATCACCCACGATCTGGCCGTGGTGGCCGAACTGGCCGACCGGGTGGCGGTCATGCATCGGGGTAAGATTGTCGAAATGGGCGTCACACGGCAGGTGCTGTTCGAGCCGGCGCATCCATATACCCGCCGGTTGCTGCAAGCTGTGCCGAAATTGAGGCTTTCGAAAGCTAGTGCTTCGCCACGGTAGCAGTGCAATGTTTGGTCATGTCTTGGGTCTGATGATTGTCTGGAAGCCAGGAGACGATCATGCGAACCCAGAAATACGCAGTGAAACTGACGGCCGAGGCGCGCTCGGCCG
>Ga0196971_1000131_pt1 | contig 74014 bp, 70 predicted proteins | sample S1v_1013CmetaG_FD_148660 | JGI IMG/M metagenome (GOLD analysis project Ga0196971, IMG submission 148660) | Soil microbial communities from Anza Borrego desert, Southern California, United States - S1+v_10-13C | ecosystem: Environmental > Terrestrial > Soil > Desert | place: USA: California... | reverse complement strand
CTTCTACAGATACGAGATTCGAGATGCGGGATACGAGGAGGTCTTGGTATTCCTTAAGGGTATCGGAAAAAAGGGAACCTGGACCCGTAAGAAATACCAAAGCTTTTCTCGCATCTCGCATCTCGTATCTCGCATCCTTCATACTTTCTGACTATTGTTGATATATACTTCAGTATCTCCTTTTCTAACTGCCTTCAGCTCTGATGTGAATACCTTGTTGTCCGGGTGCTGCTCCATTATGTCAAGCACCTCGATAAGCTTGGTCAGGTATTCCCTGATGCTGAGCTCGGATATTTTCGCCCCGAATTTTTTGCAGGATATGAAGGTCCAGCTTCTTATGGACTCATTGCTGGTCCTGGGCTCGAAATTGTACAGCAGCTTATAGATATCAATGATCCTGTCGGTAAGCTCCTGGAACTCCTCTACAGAGAGCTTCTGAAGCCTTATTATGGGCTGCCGGACATCATGCAGGGCGGAGTTGGATTTGTCTATGGCATCCCCGAGCCTCTGAGACAGGGCTTCATAAGTCTTGATGCCTTTTTCGGTGTTTTCAAAGAATTCATTGGTTGCAGCAAAAACAAATGTGCAGCTTCCCAATTCACCCGAGCAGCACAGGTCAATCATGTTTCTCAGGTTCTCATAGGAGACCTTGCGTATATCCACTCTTTCGCTCATTATAAGCTCAAGCTCGTCTATTAGAACTATAAGGCCACTGTAACCCATAAGCGTAATCAGCTTTATGAAGGCCTTCAGGAAATCCATTGAGTTAAGCCGGTCAATGCTGCCGATTATATCAAACTTTGCCTTAAGGTTCGCAGGTATGTTCTTCTCTCCCATCAGCCAGGAAGCGACTGCGTCTGAAAGAATCCTGTCCTTGTCCACCCGGGCTTTTATATAGGAAAGGAAGGCCCTCGCAAAGGACATGTTGTATTTGCTCAAAGAGGATATGACTGAGTTTATTTCCAGTGCCGCCTTTTCCCTGTCCGGTTCCTCCTGGAGCCTTGCAATCCAGATATCGAAAATGCTTTCAAAGCTGGTGACGGATTTTCCGGTAACATTAAGCGTAAGGTTGTGCATGACATGATAATACAGGTGCTCAGGACTATTGAACCTGAAGCCGCGGTCCACCTGTATCCTGGATACGATGAAGTTATTTTTGACAGCGTTCTGCTTGATGACATTCATGAAAAAGGACTTACCTGAACCATATTCCCCATTCAGGAATTTTACAGTACCATTGCCTTCGGCAGTTATTTCAAAGCACCTTGCAAACTCCTGTATCTCTTTGTTCCTTCCTACACAGAGCAGCTCAAGATCCTCGTCAGGAACAACGCCATTTTTCAGTGCATTGATTATATGCCTTGCTCTTTGCATAGTAAGGTCCATACTAAATCCCCCCGAATTGTTTGAATACATGTTTAAATTCGACATTGCCGTGCATATTCCTTCCTGGAATTTGCCGGAATATGGCTATAATTATAAGGTATATGTCTTTGCTTTCCGGAGGAGAATATTATGGTAACAATAATATAACTTGACTTCCTGGCGGCACTTTACTATAATGATTACGAATAAGGGAAAGGTAAGGTATTAAGGACATGAGAATAGTATTCTAATTTGGAACAATTAAATTTTAGCATCGATAACTCCTTTACAAGGGTTTATTATGCTATTCATTGATTCCGGTTAGGATACGAATTATGATATCTATATATACCAGTACGGTTGGCTGCCACGGCTGATTTTTATTGTCACGGGCTGCTTTTATAGAGTTATGTATCCTCTCCGGGAAAACAGGAGGGGTTTTTTTATGCTTATGCTGGAAATAAACAAGCTTATAAAATATTACGGTAACAGACTTATATTGGACATAAAGGATTTTAAAGCATACTACGGGGAAAGGATCGGTATAGTAGGAGCAAACGGAGCCGGCAAGACAACACTGCTTGATATAATTTCAGGCAGGAATACACCTGATGCAGGGACAGTGAGGCATTACGGTGAAATATCGTATATAACGCAGCTTGAGACGGAAGAGGCTGCAGAGATAGACAGCCGCATGGCAAAGGAGTTCAGACTGGATTTCAATGATCTGGACACAGCAAGCGGAGGAGAAAAGACAAGGTACAAAATTGCATGCTCCCTTTCGGAAAACAGCAGTATCCTGCTTGCTGATGAGCCCACCTCGAATCTGGACATACAGGGAATAGAGCTTCTGGAAGAAAGGCTTGGCCGTTTTAAGGGGCTGCTCCTTATTGTTTCCCACGACAGAGAACTTTTGGATAAGCTGTGCAACAAAATAATAGAGGTGGAAAACAATAGCCTGAGGCAATACAGTGGCAGCTATTCCCAGTACAGGCTGCAGAAGGATATGGAGCTTGAAAGGGCGCAGTTTGAATATGAACAATATACCGCCGACAAAAAGGCTCTGGAGGAGGCCATAAGCGAAAAGAAGAACAAAGTGGCTTCCATGAAGAAGGCGCCGTCCCGGATGGGAAACTCTGAAGCAAGGCTTCACAAAATGGGGAATCAGAAGGCAAAGGCAAACCTTGACCGGACGATCAAGGCCATGGAGACAAGAATCAGAAAGCTTGAAGTGAAGGAAAGGCCAAAGGAGCTGCAGCGGGTGGCAATTGATATGCAGGACGCTGAAAAGCCGGTAAGCAAGGTGCTGATATCCGGAACTGAAATAACTAAAGGCTTTGGCCCGAAGCAATTGTTCAAGGCAGCGGAATTCAAGGTGCTGAACAGCTCAAAGACCGCACTGGTTGGGGGGAACGGCACAGGTAAATCGACACTTCTAAAAATGATAATTGAGGGAGACGAGTCGATAAAGCTTGCCAATGGCGTTAAGCTGGGGTATTTCAGTCAGGGGACGGATATACTTGAGGATGATGCAACGATACTTGAGAATGTAATGAAGGGAAGCGTATACCCTGAACACTTTGCCAGGACGATGCTTGCAAGGCTGCTCTTCAAGAGGGATGATGTGTATAAGAAGGCGGGGCAGCTCTCCGGAGGGGAGCGGGTAAGGACCTGCTTTGCCAGGATATTCTGCTCTGATGCGAATGTGATAATACTTGATGAGCCTACCAACTATCTTGATATTTATTCAATGGAAGCAGTGGAAAACGCCCTGAAGCTTTACGAAGGGACACTTCTGTTTGTATCCCATGACAGGAAGCTCCTGAATAGTACGGCAGACAGGCTGATATTCATAGAGGACTGCAAGCTCAACACCTTTGAAGGCAGCTATGGGGAGTATAATGAACTTAAAAATCGTGCAGCAGCTTCTAGCGATTCTGACAGGCAAAAGCAAAAACTGCTCCTCGATACCAGGCTGTCGGAGGTGATAAGCAAGCTGTCCATGCCTGGAAAAGGTGATGATGTGGAACTGTTGGACCTGGAATACAAAAAAATTCTGGCTGAAATAAAGCAGCTGGGATCAAAAAAATAGTGAAGAAATACAAGCATAGGATACGTAGCTCCCATAAGCTCAAAATTATCTGTGGAAAAGGGCTTGTCTATGGAATATAATTAAAACAAGAGTATGTGCTTGGGGGTAGTAGTTTGGATGTAATAGCCGCACTGGTAGGCACCTTTGTATTTCTTATGCTTAGTATTTACATGGGGATAGATATATTTTATCCCCTTTTTGCCGTGCTTATAGTATTTATTATGATCGCATACAAAAGGGGCTTTAAGCTTAAGGATCTAATCGGCATGGTTGTGAGAGGCTCAAGGAAATCTCTTATAATAATCAACATATTGCTGCTTATTGGAGCCATCACCGCAGTGTGGCGGGCTTCGGGCACTGTCGCATATGTAGTATACTACGGCATAAAGCTTATAGACCCCAACTATTTTATATTATATGCTTTTGTGCTGTCCAGTATTGTGTCCTTTCTCCTGGGGACGTCCTTAGGTACGGTCGGTACTATTGGAATGATCCTCATGGTTATGGTGAAGGGCGGGGACATTAACATCAATATTGTAGCAGGAGCAATAATCGCCGGGGCATATTTCGGCGACAGGTGTTCCCCAATGTCCTCCAGCGCCAATCTGGTTGCGACCATTACTGAGACTGACCTATACATAAACGTCAGGAATATGTTCAAAACCTCGGTGATACCATTTGCTGTCTGTATCATCATATATGGGGTACTATCCTTCCTGAATCCTCTGCGTCTTGGAGAGAGCGCGATAAATGCAGAGATCATAGATGCCTTTAACCTGAATTGGATCGTTGTGCTGCCGGCGCTTATAATACTGGTGCTTGCCGCCTTCAAGGTTGAAGTGAAGCTTTCCATGCTGGTGAGTATTGTTATTGGGGCGGCTATTGCTGTATTTATTCAGAAGGAGTCTGTTATTAATATATTCAGATATATCGCGATAGGCTACAGCAGGCCGGAGCAAAGCTTTTTGGGGGATATAATCATGGGAGGCGGTATTGCCTCGATGCTTAAGGTCACATTGATCATACTCATAGCCTTTGCTTTGTCGGGTGTATTTGAGGGGACTTCACTGCTTAAGGATGTTGAGGGCTTTGTATACAGACTTGGCGGAAAGCTGGGTGTATTTGCCACTATGATTTTAACAAGCGTAATGGCAGCATCCTTTGGCTGCAGCCAGACCCTTGCGATAATGCTCACATATCAGCTGGTCAGGAATATGTATGCCTCTGCCGGCATTGACAAGTATGAGTTTGCAGTGGATATTGAAAACACAGTAATAGTTATATCGGCACTGATACCATGGAATATCGCTGGAGCGGTACCGGCTGCCGCACTGACAGCGGACAGCAGCTATGCAGTGTACTCGTATTATTTATTCCTGCTGCCTTTGATTAACCTGATAACAAAAAAATTCAAATTAATGAAGCTGCAGAAGACTAGTGCCTCGTAACGCATATCCCTTCTTGAGCATACGAGGCACTAACTAAACTATTGCAGAATACATGGAGGAAAGCACTGTGGAAATTTTACTGAACGCATTTCAGAGCGTATTGAGCCTGGTGGTTATGATTGTCCTGGGATATTACCTTGCCCGTAAGGGATTTTTTAATGAAAGCGCATCGGAGCTGTTTACAAAGCTGGTCCTCAATGTATCGATGCCTGCCATGCTCATTTCAAACCTGCTTACGGTTTTTGACAGGGAAAAGCTATACAGTGCAGGCAAAGGAATAATAATACCTTTTGCTTCCATGCTCATATGCTATGCGGCAGCGATGGCAACAGCAAGGCTTATAAAGGTCAGGCCTGAGAGGAAGGGAATCTTCCAGGCCATGTTTTTCGCTTCAAATACAATATTCATGGGAATGCCGGTAAATATAGCACTTTTTGGCGAGCAGAGCACACCTTATGTGCTGTTTTACTATGCTGCAAATACTTCACTTTTCTGGACTATCGGGATATATGGCATCAGAAAGGATAAAAAGGAATGCAAAGAAAGGTTGTTCAGTATGAATACTGCTAAAAGGATATTTTCTCCTCCGCTTCTTGGACTTTTGGCAGGGCTGCTTCTGATATTATTTGATATCAGGCTTCCACGCTTTATAATGGATAGCTGCAAGTATCTGGGGAGCCTGACGACTCCTCTGTCACTGCTTTTCATCGGGATAACCTTCAGCGCCATTGATATAAAAGCTATTAAGCTTGATAAGGATACGGCGGCTTTGATTTTTGGAAGATTTGTGCTCTCGCCTCTGGTGGTTTATGCTCTGGCACTGTTTATCCCAATTCCGTCTTTGATGACCAAGGTGTTCATAATACAATCGGCAATGCCGGTAATAGCACAAGCTGCACTAACAGCCAAGGCTTATGATGCTGATTACCGGTACGCAACGGTCATGGTTACAGTAACTACGGTTTTAAGCATATTATTCATACCTGTGTATATGCTATTAATGAGCGGAATATAGATTTGGGGAATTCAGAGCTCTATAGATCCTGTCTATAGTCTCCTGGCTTACCTGTTCATTTATATTCAGCACCTGATTGACAACATGGATCACCTTTTCAACGGTGAACGGCTTCAGTACGTAGTTGGCGGCTCCGCACTGCATAGCCTCCAAAATCACTTTATTATTATTGGTACAGCTTACTATAACGATTCTTGCGGCAGGAAACTCAGCTATTATTTTTTTCAGAGCATCTACCCCATTCATTAGAGGCATTGTTATATCAAGGGTCACCAGATCAGGCAGATGCTTCTTATACTCCATGCATGCCTGAATACCATTGGCGGCTTCAGCAACGATTGTATGGCCTGTCTCTGAAAGAATGGTTTTGAGATTTTTCCTCATTATATGTGCATCATCAACAATCAAGATATTTGACATTTGATCCTCCTGATATTTCTTACCCATAAAATACCAATTATCATACCACTTAAAATTATATTTGCGATTGAAGAAATTTACAACAGGTTTTTGAAAATTTTGTGAAAAAAAATTGAAATAAATATAAAAAAGCGAAACGAATATATACAAGGGTCCTGTTATAAATAATTATTACAGGGTAATATAAACAGAAGGACTAAAGATGATGCTTGTGGAATACTAAATGTATCTAAAATATGGAATCAGCACCAATATATTAATAAAGAAAGGTTGATTTTATTGATTAGAAGAGTGAGGTTAATAATTGCCCTTATTCTGATTATTGCAGTATTTGCAGCTGTTGCAGGAGGTTGTACCCCGGGACGGCAGGAAAGCCCTGATATTCCTGTTCCTGCAAATACACCTGCCCGGAAAGAGCCGGATATGGCCGCCAATGAGTACATCATAGATGCGGAGCTTGATCCTGCAAACAAGGTACTGACGGCAGAACAGCAGGTGACATATGTGAATAATGACAGCGTGGAGCTTTCTGAGCTATATTTTCACGTATATACCAATGCATTTAAAAAGAAAGAAACAGCACCTTTTCTGTTTGATGATTTTTCCAGAGCTTATGCGAGAGGGTTTCAACCAGGATATTCAGAGTTTACCTCTGTTGAGCTTTCTGACGGACAAAGCAGGAAGAGCCTTGAATACAGCCTTCAGGGAGAAGGCGATACAATTCTCAAGGTCAGGCTCCCGGAGCCTTTGCAGCCGGATAAAAACGTAACCCTTGAGCTTAAGTACAAGGTTATAATCCCTCCTGCCGGAGAGAGATTCGGTTACGGAGACGTGAACATAAATATGGGCAACTGGTATCCGGTAGCGGCTGTTTATGACGATGACGGCTGGAATCTGGATAAATATTATTCTGTTGGAGATCCGTTTTACAGCGATATATCAAATTATACAGTAAGCATAAAAGTGCCCAGGGAATATACAATAGCAGCCTCCGGTTCCCTGGCTGAGGAAAAGCCCGAGGGAGATCAGAAGCTATGGAAGTTCAATGGGCTGAATATGAGGGACTTTGCGTTTATTGCAGGGAAGCAGTTTGTGGTAGCTGAAGACAAGGCGGGGGACACACTCATTAAGTCTTATTACCGGAAAGGTCATGAGAAAAAGGGAAAAGAAGCGCTGAACTATGGGAAAAGGTCCATCGAAATATTCAACAGCTGTTTTGGCAAGTATCCTTACCCGGTGTATTCTGTGGTGGAGACCGAATTTCCAAGTGGTATGGAATATCCGGGACTGGTTTATATAAATACAGGGTTTTATAACAATGAGAATGACAGCGATAACCTGCTGTACACTACAGTACATGAGACTGCACACCAATGGTGGTACGGCGTCGTAGGGAACGACCAGATAGACGAAGCATGGCTGGATGAAGGCTTTGCCACTTATTCGGAGGGTGTATATACGGAAATGGAATTCGGAAGCAAAAACGGAGAGCTTTACTATAACTACCTGGAGCAAAGTGCAAAGAGTGATATAGATGCCAGGGTTTACGACGGTGTGATACTTAAACCTCTAAGCAGATATAACAATTGGGATGATTACGGTCCGGCGGTCTACACAGGAGGGGCCCTGCTGCTCAGCGAAATCCGCAAGCAGGTAGGTAACGAGGCCTTCTTTGGTATACTTCAGAAGTATTACAGTGAATACTCCTTCAAGAATGCAACCACCGGAGACTTCCTGGAGGTCTGCGAGCAGGTAAGCGGCAAGGAGTTTGACGATCTCTTCATAAAGCATCTCGGCAGCGCACAATAAACTTTAGGGGCGATTACTGAATCGCCCCTGTTTTATTAAATGCCCGACATTACCTGAATTATCGCCCTGTTGGTTCCAACCATACCCGGATTGCATACATACCCCATGTTCTTTATGATTTTCTCAAAATCTGAAGCAAGAATACCATCAGTTGTATTTATTATGGCCCCGCTCACAGCGAGAAGTGCCGATTGGACAGCCCAGCCGGCGGATAATGCCAGCTTGTAAGCACAGCCCTCCTTGCCCCCATCGCATATCAAGCCTGCAATAGTACCAACCATATTGATCATCGTACCAAGCATATCCTGGGAGGTGCCCCCCAGCAAATAGGTCACACCCACACTGGCGCCTATCCCTGCAGCAACACCGCAGCCGCACATGGCAGACAGGGTCCCGGTATAGGATTTGATATAGAAGGTGATAAGGTTACTAAGCGCCAGAGCTCTCAAAAGCTTTTCGCGGGATGCACCTGTCTTTTCTGCTATGGCAAAAACCGTCATGAATATTGTAATACCGTGGTTGCCGCTTCCCGCACTGCTCATTGCCGCAAGCTTGCTGCCCGACATACGGGCTTCCGAGGCAGCGGAGCAAAGCAGCTTTGCATTATACATCATATCCTCCGACATCATACCGTCAGCAACCAGCTGTTTCAGCTTTCCGCCTATTCCTCCAGGCAAGGTGAGCCCTTCCCTGGCTAATGCAAGATTCAAGGCAACTCCCTGTTCAAGGAAAGAAATCTCTTCAAGGGGAATCTTTTCACTGAAGCGGATGAAGTCCTCCAGTGTATAGCTTTGTATTGCCTGAGCTCCACAGCCGGATGCTGCATCCTGCAACCCGCAGGAGAAAGGCTGCTGCCCACCATCCGTGCTGACCACATTCAGATGCCTGTCCATTGTAATGATCCTGACTTCGCCCTTTTCCGTCTGAAGCAGAGTTTCTACATACAGTCTGGGATAATCCTCCCTGACCTGCACATGTATCTTTCCAGAGCTGATAAGTTCCTTTGCCTCTTCCAGCTGCTCAAGACTTATATCCTCAATAACACGCAGGGCCTTCCCGGGATCACCGGCCGTCAGGCCTAGAGCACCCGCCATCTCAAGACCCCGCTCCTTTATTCCCGGAATACCGACGCGCATACCGTTTTTAAAAAGGCCGGGATCGACAGTGATTACCACTTTTATCACTTTACCGGATAGCTTCTGCCTGGCCACTGCAGTTGAATAAGCCACTGCAACCGGCTCGGTACAGCCTGTTGCGGGTACGATCTCCCTTTTCAGGATATCTAATAGTACAGCATCGTCCTTGGTCATACCTGCATCCCTCCCATAAAATAACTTGCTGATGTTTATATTTAGCAATTGTTATGCCAGAGTAGGGCAAATTACTAATGTCATCCTGGGCGGAACAGAGGGCTGGATATCCTGAAGGCTTGCCGGAGAGTATTTCCCGGGTAAGCAGGAAGCATGAGCTTATTCTCATGCAAAGGGTAATATGAGTCATATTTTGAAGGGCAGCTTATTCAAATAATAAAGAAAATCTCATTCTTGAGATTCGGTAATTAAAAAGCGCCTGCGAGCAGGCGCTATAAGGCTATTTAGCTAAATCTCAGTTTTGAGATTATTCTCACATTTGAGATTTATGTCCAGTTCCCTGAGCTTCCTATAGAGTGTAGCCCTGCTGATATCCAAATCACGGCATACCTGCTTTGCCACGGCTTCTTTAGTATCAAGGCTGCTATGCTGCTTTATGCTGTTTTCCAGTATCTCTTTTTCATAAGCTCTTACTGCAGCATTCAGGTTTTTTATATCCGGCCTTTCCTTAGAATTATTTTTACCTTTGTTTATATTCAATCTTTTTTCTATGAATTCCATACTTACAGTATCGCCTGTTTCGAAGTTGACCGCATATTCCAGTACGCTCTGCAACTCACGGACATTCCCCGGCCACCGGTATTCTAAAAATATGCTTGCGACATCCCCGGACATATCCCTCAGGCTCTTCTTGAAAATACCCGCATAATGCTGTATAAAATGTTTTGCCAGATAAAGGATGTCATCCTTCCGCTCCCTTAAAGGAGGAATATGTATCGGTATGACATTAAGCCTGTAATACAGGTCCTTCCTGAACAGGCCGTCTTCAATGCGCTGGAGCAGATCTGTATTGGAAGCTGCAACTATCCGCACATTCACCTTTTGGATCTTGTTGCTGCCCAGACGGCATACTTCCTTTTCCTGTATGACCCTGAGCAGCTTCACCTGCAAATGGTACGGCATCTCGCTGATCTCGTCCAGGAAGACAGTTCCATTGTCAGCCACCTCGAACTTGCCTATCTTGTTGGCGTAGGCTCCTGTAAAAGCTCCTTTCTCATATCCGAACAACTCACTTTCCAGCAGTTCATCAGGTATTGCACCGCAATTTATCGGCACGAAGGCATGCTCTGACCTCCGGCTGTGGTTGTGGATCGCGCGGGCGAACAGCTCCTTCCCGGTTCCGCTTTCTCCGTAGAGCATTACATTGGATCCGGAAACAGCAGCTTTTTCTGCTAATCTCTTAACATCAAGGAAGTTCTCTGAAACACCCAGAATGTTTTCAAACTTAAGCCTGACCTGGCTTCTGGCATTGGACTGTATTATCTGCTTCCTCAGCTTATTGATATTCTGGAGCGTCAGAAGGATCTCACCTGTTTTTTCACCTGTATCCAGATATGAGATGGAAGCCAGCAGGGCATATTTTTCACCCTTATGCCTGACGGTTATTTCGCAAGGGTCAGGGTGTTCCTTTCCTGCCAGTATTTCCTGCAATAGGTGGTTTCCCCATATTTCCTTAACAAATTCATCGACATGTGCTATGCCTATTTCACTTAAAAGCCTGACCAAAGCCTTGTTTTTGTAGAAGACGTTGCCGGCTTTACCATAAAGTATGACTCCTGCATCAATGGTGTCCAACGCACAGGCGAGCCTGTTATTCAGCACCTTTTTTTCCATGTTGATCTGGTACTCGGAATATTTGGCCTCTAAGAGATCAGACATTTTTTCGAGGAAATTCAGAAACACCGGTTCGTTGTTTATGATCCGGCTCTTCTGCTCCTCATCAAAAGCGATGACGCCTATGACGCCGACTGTTTTGTCACCATGCTTTATAGGGACACATATCTCTGCCTTTTCTGCACAGGTTGAAGATCTGGGGCATGTCCTGCAGATGGAGTTATCCCTTTCATGATCAGCAATAACCTGAGGCTTCCCGGTTCTAAGGCAGCAATCGAAAGCGGTCTTTTCCTCGATCCTCTCCCCTATCAGGGCTTCATATCTGCCTGTCCCTGAAATACGCTCCATCTCACTGCTCATGATGGTTACATCAATTCTAAGGACGGCTTCAATTGCTTCAGCTACACGCTGGGATAAATCATAATACTGCTCCAAGCTTTCCATGTCACAGTTCACTGGATCACCTCCGCTTTCTGCAGTGCAGGTATTTACAGAACTCAGATGATTATACTTATATTTTTAGAATACAGCATTTTGCTGTTTATGTACACTATTCCATTTTGAAGTAAAAATTATATTTCAAAAGTCTAAACAAACATAAGACTTTTTTACGCAGTATCCGTAGTATACTATAGAAAGTGGATTGGAGGGACCAAAATGATAAAGAAAAAAGTGGGCAGCATAACCTTGGCTGTGGGTCTGATCACTGTGGGCGCGCTGCTGTTCGCACAGAATTTTATGGAATTACCTGTGAAGGACATATATAGATACTGGCCGGTGCTTCTCATCGGACTGGGTTTGGAAATGGTGCTTTATATGGTGCTTTATGGCAGGAACAACACGGAGGTCAAGCTCAGTGTTGACGGCCTGTGCATAGTGTTTATAATAATCCTGGGACTCGTATCCAACGGGGTAAGATTCATAAACATTGATGATCCGGGACATATGTTCTTCGGCAATCGCGGAAGTTCAATAATTGACGGCATTAAATACAGGTCACAGATTAGAGAAGTCTATACCAAAGACAATATTTCCAGCAGCTTTAACATAAAGGAGCTTAAGGTGACCAACAACTTCGGAGAGATAAAAGTGCTTCCGACTGATGCGAAAAGCATAAAAGTGGAAGCTGAGGTCACAGTCAGGTACAATAATGAAGCAAAAGCAAGGGAATATGTGAAAAATGCCATTGTGATAAAAGAAGGCGAAATCACGGAGCTTTCGCCCAGAAAGCTGGATAATAGGAATAAAAATGATATTTCAAGTGCCCAGATCGACTTCATAATATATGTTCCAAAGCAGGTAAGCGTGGATGCCAGGGGAAGCTTTGGAGATATTGATGTAGAAGGCGTTGACGGAAAATGTACTCTGGAAAACAAGAATGGTCAGATAGAAGCTTCAAACATAAGCGGCGATGTGGATATAGACAATTCTTTCGGCGATATTGATGTAAAAAATGTCGGGGGAAAGGCTGATATAATCAACAGGAACGGAGAGATAACGGCAGAAAAGATTTCCGGCGGAGCAGTATTTGAAAGTCACTTCGGAGACATTGAAGCAGCAACGATCGGAGGAGATCTGAAAATAACAGCCAACAACGGGAAGATAACTGCCGGCAATATAGGCGGTAAAGCTGAATTGAGCAACTCCTTCGGAGATATAAATGTCAGCAAGGTCAACGGCGACTTGACAGTGGAGAATAAGAACGGGGAGATAGAAGCGGAAGCGGTAACAGGTGATGCAAAGATAAAGAATTCCTTTGGGGATATCCATTTTAGATCCGAAGGTCTGAATAATGGAGACATATATGCCAGCACAAAGTTCGGAGATATCGAATGTGAAAAGCCCCTGCAGATCACCAAGAGCGGCCAGGAAAAGGTCGTCCAGGGTAAGCTGGGCACCGGACAGAACAGGATAGAGCTTATAACCAGTAATGGAGATATTAATATAGATTAAGGCTCAGATTTGAGCCTTTATTCTTTTTTACGGGTGTGGTAAATTATTCATAAGTAATTATATGTTCCGCACTAAACATTTTTCACTCTATATATATTGTTTGCATAATCATATAATACATAAATAAGAGATCATAAAGCATTTGAAATTCGGAGGGTATATGTACAAGGATATAAAGGCTGTTATATTTGATGTTGACGGTACATTGATAGATTCCATGTGGATATGGAGACAGGTGGATATAGAGTTCCTGGGCAAAAGGGGAATTTCTCTTCCCGAGAGGCTGCAGTCCGAGATAGAGGGCATGAGCTATTCTGAGACTGCGATATATTTTAAAGCCAGGTTTGACCTTCCTGAATCCCTTGAGGAGATAAAGGAGGAATGGAGCATAATGGCAGAGGACTATTACAAGAGGCGTATCAAGCTGAAAAGCGGAGCAAAGGAATTCCTGAAGCTGCTGTATGACAAAGGCTATACAATAGGCATAGCGACCAGCAACTCCCGGGAGCTTGTGGAGCATATGCTGGCCAATCATGGCATAAAGCAATATTTTTCCAACATAAGGACCTCCTGCGAGGTCGACAAGGGAAAGCCGCATCCTGATGTGTACCTGAAGGTTGCGGAGGATATGGGTATCGAGCCTTGTCATTGTATTGTCTTTGAAGATACCATCGCCGGCGTAATGGCCGCCAAGTCAGCCGGTATGAAAGTATTTGCCGTGGCTGACGAAGTATCAAAGGAGTCGAAGGATAAGCTCATAGAAATGACTGAAGGCTATATTCACAGCTTTGATGAAGTAATGAAGCATTTTGCCTGAAAAAGAACAATTATTTGTTCTTTTTTTGTGGATGTGAAGTGTTCAGGATGTCCGATTCGTATTAATACATAGGTAGGTGAAAAGGAAGTGATGGGTATTGAGAGACGAAGAGATAATTTCATATATAGTAAAAGGCAAAACTGAATTATTTTCAGTTTTGATCGATAGATATCAGTCTAAAGTCTTTTCAACCGTCTATCACTACACTCACGACCAGGAGGAAACAAGGGATCTTACCCAGGAAATATTCATAAAAGTATACAACAGCCTGCAGAGCTACAAGAACAAAGCCTCCTTCTCCACCTGGCTGTATAGAATAGCGGTGAACCGGTGCATCGACTGGACAAGGAAAAAGAAACTGCAGACAGTATCGGCTATTTATGACAGCAGTGAAGAGGAGATAGACATATACGACACCATAGCGGACAGCGGTGGAGGACCTGAAGAAGAGCTTATAAAGCAGGAGAACAAGGTATATATAAGGAAAGTGGTGGAGGAACTGCCGGAGATCTATAAGACCGTAATCATACTATACTATTTTGAAGATTTCAGTCCCCAGGAAATATCGGATATAACCGGCATCCCCAAGCGCACTATAGAGACAAGGCTATATAGAGGCAAGAACCTATTGAAGCTTAGACTGGATGAGTTGATTTGCGGAGGTGAAAAAGATGTGCTGCAATGAAATCAGAAATAATCTTCATGGATATGCAAGCGGAAAATTAAATGAGCTGGAAAGCCACTCAACAGCGAAGCATCTGAAGTCTTGCGACAAATGCAGAAGAGAGCTGGAAGAAATCAGGGCAATGAAAATATTCCTTAAGTCGGACCTCCGGGAAAATGTAACACCTCCTCTGGATTTAAAGTCCGGGATAATGGCGTCCATAAACCTGAATAAGTACAAGAAGGTATACAAAAATACCCTGGGAGAGCTGGCTAACTGGGGAATGAGCCTTGTTGCAGCAGGTTTGATACTGTTATTCGCAAGTATAGGTCCTGCAGATAATATAGTACAGGTGAGGAATGATTGGGACAATGCCAGAGAAGGCATAAGAGATAAGATATATCAACCCTTTAGTTCGATAAATGAGAGATTGGATAAGTTCACAGACAGGATCACTCAGCTTGATGGGATTACTGGGAGAATGGAAAGAGAGAAAGAGGGAGGAAATTAAAATGAATTGTAAATATCATAAGGAATCGGAAGCAAAATACATCTGTGATAAATGCAAGCAGCCTATATGTGAAGAGTGTTCTGTGGACGTGAATGGAAACAAGCTGTGCAGTAACTGCATAGAGAGGTCGGTATTCTCAAACGAAGGCCAATATTATAAGGGAGGCTTTTTCGAGAGCTTTGCATTTTTCTGCTTCGCTTGTGTACCCGGAGCTGCCCAGATGTATATGAACCTTTTCAAAAGAGGTTTTCAGCTGATGTTTGGTTTTATAGGCTCCATTGTACTGTTCAGCTATGTTAATACTGAAGGCATGATACCTTTGGTAATAATACCCGTTTGGTTCTTCAGCTTCTTTGACAGCTATGCCGTAAGAAGAAGGCTTAGAAGGGGCGAAGTAGTGGAGGATGTTACAATAATTGATTACGACATACTATTCAGCCATAAAAAGGTAACCGGTATGGTGATGCTTGTCCTTGGTATACTTGGAGTCGCAAATGCTTTTGAACATTCTGTGATGCGGGATATCTTCGGAGGACAGCTTTACTGGGCGGTCAAGAGAAGCATAGTACCTATAGCATTGGTCCTGGCCGGTGTTTATGTACTGGGGAAATCAAAGAAGACAAATGCTGAAGAGCAAGACACTGAGGACGATTTGGTAGTATAAAACAGTAAGCGGAATTTTATAAATTCTGCTATAATATAAATATGGTTTAAAGCTCGTAAAATTGAATATTTTGCGGGCTTTTTATACAAAATATCATTTCCGGAAATGAGGTGCAGGCGATGAACATCATTATTGAAAAGAATGCAGCGGCTTACATTGAAAAACATTCCAGGGACAATTCGGTAACACTCTATATTCAAGCAGCAGGCGGAGGCTGATGTTCCGTACAGAGCCCGACAGTTCAGTTGGGAAAGCCGGAAAAAGCTGAAAGCTATGATCTGTATAATATTGATGAAATAAGTGTATATCTAAGAAAAGGCATCCAGGTAAGAAATGATCAACTCCACATATTCCTGAGGAAATTCCTCTGGGTAAAGGATCTGGCAGTGGACGGAATGCGCATTAATTACTAAAAAGGTTGTATTATACATTGACTTATCATATTTATTTCATTATAATGAGAAATGAACTTCAAAAACAAAAATGTGCCCGTAGCTCAGCTGGATAGAGTGTCTGACTACGAATCAGAAGGTCGTGGGTTCGACTCCCTCCGGGCACACCATTATGAAAGCTAGCAACCGCAATTATTTGCGGTTTTTTTTATTTTGTCTTCAATAGTGTTGACATAATTATGTTTGGGGATTATTTCATTGAAAATGTCAAAATACATGCAATATTTAGTTTGTTTTTCAACAGCGTAAGCAAAAGGGACTGCCCCCTATGCTTTTTATAATTCAGGAAAATTTGTAAATAAAAAACTCAAATGTTACCATGTAACAATGCGTTCCCCAATAAATTTGTAAATGTTATAAAGCTAAAATAAATAAGTACCAGATGCAGAACATAAGAACATATTGGTACAGATGTAAAGCATAAGTTCTTAAGTGCTGTACCTGGAACCAAGATGATACTTGACCGGAACTTTGAGAAATCAGGGTTTTTTGTTTTGGGGGGTCACGCATATTATACTATTTTGAATTGGTTTTTATTGGTATAATAACTGTAAGTATATTTATTGTGAGGCATTTATGTATCGGTATTCAGGGCTTTGCTCCCAATGGAGGTTCAAGAATGAAAAAAGTAATACTTATCGTGTTGATTATTAGCTTACTGCTCACATTAGTGTCTTGTAAAGAAAATATAAATCCTGCAATTTATGACGGAAGCAGTATAAAAGAAACAGAAGCTGCAGTCAGTACGGAAGCTAACGGGTTCTACGGTATACTTGATGATGAAATTCCATCTCTGCTCAAAAGCTACAATGTTCCGGGAGTTGCAGTAGCTGTGATTGACAATAGCCGGCTCGTATTAGCTAAAGGCTACGGCTATGCAGATCGAGGAAAAAAGTTATACATGAGCGGAGACACAATATTCCAGGCAGCATCAATCTCAAAGCCTGTAACTGCCTGGGGTATTATGAAACTGGTCGAGCAGGGCAGGATAAACCTTGATGCTCCTGTAGAGAAATACATCAAGCGGTGGAACTTTCCTGGATCCGATTACGATAGCAAGGGGGTCACAATCCGGAGACTGCTGAACCATACTGCAGGGCTTTCCGTAACAGGCTACCCGGGAGTAGAACCATCCGCAACAATTCCTACGATAGAAGAATCACTTAAAGGTTATGGACCGTATGTAAAGCCTTTGAGCATTATACACGAACCGGGAACAAAATGGTAATACTCAGGCGGGGGATATACGTTGCTGCAATTGCTTATTGAAGAAACTACCGGTGAACCCTTCGATAGCTATATGCAAACCGAGGTACTGCAGCCGCTGGACATGAAAAACAGCACATACGACTTCCGTCGAGTAAACAAGAAACTCCTTTCCAAGGCATATGATAGAGCAGGAAACATGGTACCAAACTACCTATTCCCCGAAAAGGCCGCAGCCGGCCTATATACAACTGCTGCTGACCTTGCAAAGTTCATGGCTGCCTCCTTTGTCGGCCCCAACAATGAAGTTCCGGGCAGGGACGTACTTTCAGCAGCTACTCTTGAATTAATGTTTCAATCCACAAAAGAATCTAACGGAACCTGGGGCTTAGGATACCAGGTGGGATTAAACAGCTTAAGCACTAATGAGAAGATCGTATTGCACAGTGGCTCAAATAGCGGCTGGAAGGTAGTCTTTGTAGAAAAGCCTGAATCCGGTGATGGCATAGTCATCCTGACTAATAGTGACAATGGGGTCGACCTTATGCTGGAGTTGGTAAAAAAGTGCGGAAGCAACTAAAGCTGCATAATGTTATATGCCAGTCTGTCAACCTATTAGCTTATTTACGGATAAGTCGATGAGTTAGACAGACTGGCATTGTTTTAATTTGGTTTTGCGGATGTGAGTTTATAGATGCAGCCCGTTACATAAGGCCTTTCCCTGCTGGGTTACATACTTTGAATCAAGGGCTTTGAATTATAAGCTTGCTTCTCCAGTATTTGCTTAAAAATATCCTGGAAAGTTTGACCACTACAATTACCTTTATTATCGCCTTTATTACCGCCACTGCCAGAATGCCCTAATGAGGATGAATTTGTTGGGGTAAGTGCTGGTATTAAATTAATTTTTATTTGTACATATATAGGAATGCCGGTAATGGAATATGTAAGGCGCAGGCGCATGGCTTTTGCTGCCTCAGAGCTTTCCAGAGACAGACGTATTATAGATATAGCATTGGATTATGGTTTTGATACTCATAATGGCTTTTCTAAGGCTTTTCGAAGAGAATACGGTATTTGTTTTCCGCATGACGTAGAAACAGGTAAATTCACTTATGCCATCGGTGTAAAAGTTGATAATTACGATAATGCATCGGAGGATATGTTCAAGGGCGAAGTGCCTGAAGCTACTTACGCCGTATTCACTACACCGCCGGCCGATTATGCGGAAAATGGCTTTGTCAAGGCAATAGAAGGAACATGGAAGTATATTTTTGAAAGATGGTTTCCTAATTCGGGATATGAGTTTGCGTCGGAAAAAGTGGATTTTGAGTTCTACGATGAGAGATGCCACGGCGATAAAGGTGTTGTAATGGATATTTATATACCAATAATCAAAAAATAGAAATACGATATTACAAAGTTTTCTGCTTCTAGTACCGATTTGCACTATAGAAAAGTAATCTAAAGATTAGGGCAAATTTATCTTAATTTAGATATTCTACGGTTAGCGTTTCAGTATGCCCTGGGTGGATAAGCTATTTCTATGAGGATCTTTATTGTGATAGAATTAGTTAATTGCTATAATAAAATAAACATATATTTACTGACTACCGCCTACATATTATTATGAATGGTCATGCTATACCAATTATACAGGTGTCTATAGGTATTAAATGCATAAAGGAATAGTTGGGGGATGATTTGGCACATATTTCGGAACAGGTGTTTTTACGGGAATTATCGATTGCCCAAGATATATGAAGACAAACATTTTATATAAAAAGGGGGGATCACATGTTAAGACTTTATATAGAGAAGATCCTAAAAATATATAATCTGATTGATGATGTATGCATAGTGGATAAAAATGGAATCATACAGTATGCCGAAGCTTTTGTAGCCGGAGCTTATAGTTATGATTCGAAAGAACTAGTAGGCAAACATATATTTGAGGTGTATACAACATCTAATGAAAAAACAAGCAACTTATATGAAGTCTTAAAAACAGGAAAGCCGATATTTAATAGAATTGCTACATGGAAAACCTATAGAGGAGATACAAGATGCGGTTCTGTTGATACTTTGCCCATAATGAAAGGACACGAGATTGTCGGTGCAGTTGAAATTGCGAGATTTGTTGGAGATAAAATCGAAAAACAGAAAATTGTTCTTGATGCTAAAGATAATGCAATTGAAAATAAAGCTTCAAGGTATTATACACTAGATGATATAGTAACAGATGACATAGAAATGATTGACATAAAAAACAAAATCAGGAGAATAGCACGAAATAATTCAGCCGTTATGATATATGGAAAGACCGGAACGGGGAAAGAACTGGTGGCTCAAGCTATACATACCTGCGGAACTAGAGAGGGAGATCCTTTTATATCTCAGAACTGTGCGGCTATACCTGCTTCATTATTGGAAGCTATATTATTCGGGACGGAAAAAGGGAGTTATACGGGTGCAGAGAATAGAAAAGGTCTGTTTGAACTGGCACAGGGCGGAACATTGTTTCTGGATGAGATAAATTCTATGGAAATCGGTGTACAGGCCAAAATACTTAAGGCGGTTGAAGAGAAAAAGATAATGAGGATTGGCGGGCAGCAGACGATTAGTGTCAATACTAGAATAATAACAGGATTAAATGAGGATCCCATTATCGCTATGAGGGAAAAAAGACTGCGTGAGGATCTGTTCTATCGCTTATGCACTGTTCAGATAAATCTTCCTGAATTGAATGATAGAAAAGGAGATATCAAAGTACTGGTTGATTATTTTGTAAAAGAATATAATGAATCTATGAATATGAATATAAAAGGAATAAGTAAAGACGTCGAAAGAATATTCATGAATTATAAATGGCCTGGAAATGTCAGAGAACTCAGAAATGTGATTGAAGGTGCGTTTAATATTACAACAAATAACTATATTGAGGAATGTGACTTGCCGGAGTATTTATTATTATCTGGTAAAGCAGAATATATGAATATGGAGTTGGAAATAAAAGCACTTAAAGATATGTTGGAGAATTATGAAAAATCAGTGGTTTTGGAGGCGATAAGAATTACAAAAAATAAAATTAAAGCGGCGGAATTATTGGGCATGTCTAAACAATCACTCAATTACAGATTGGAAAAATACAAAATCAAGTAAGGGTACTATGCTTATTTACATAAACAGATAATACACAGAAATGAGGGATTCGACAATTCGGGTACAATGGATGTGGAAAATCAAAACGGTGATTTTAATATAGTAAAAAAACTTTTTACATAACGATAAAAAGTTTTTTTACTTTTTTTATTGCGGTCAGGGAAGTATAGTTATCCTTTGAGTGTCACTTCCTTTAATGAATTCTGTGGAAAGTTACCTTGGCTGCTGAACTGCTTTAATTGAAGCCTGCTAAACAAGTATCTGCAAGGTAGACGGATCAGGCAGTTTTTTAGCAATGAGTGAAATGGCATGATATTTGCACTGTATTTTTTTATCTATCTAAAGTGTTCATATAAAAATGTGGAAATATGATAAGGTAATACAATCGAACATTTTGATAAGAAAAAGATATTATGGGGAGGGATACCGTGTCAAACATTGGTTCGCTTAAAGAAAAACCTATTGCTGTATTAGGTGCCGGTGCAGTTGGAAAGTCAATTGCGGCAGATTGTGCATTGGCAGGTGCTAAGGTCAGGATTTGCGACTTGCCGCCGTATTCGGAAAAAACTCTATTTGGAATAGAGAAAAGCGGGATCAGATTTTTTGGAGAACAGTTGAATCTATATGGTTTTGAAAGATCCGGTATTGCCAGGATGGAAATCGTAACTGAAGAAATAGAAGAAGCGGTAAAAGGGGCAGGCATAGTCATAGTAGCGTTACCCTGTATTGGACACAAAGTATTTTTTGAAAGGTTGATTCCTGTATTGGAAGATGGGATGGTAATACACATATTTCCGGACAACTATGGATGTCTGATTTTAAGAAAGATGATGCGGGAAGTAAATTGTACAAAAAAAGTCATAATAGGTGGGTGGTCCAGTGCGCCATTCGGAACACGAGTAGACATTAAAGGCGGCGTTGTAATGCCTGCCGTAAAAGTGGATTACAGGGCAATATCATTGAGAGGCGCCTCATTACCGTCAATTGATCAGGCGGACTTCTTTGAAAGCGCAAAATATATAGGGGCTTTGGATTCGGTCATTAAAGGTGACGGCATAGGAAGTGGCGAAACAGTAATGGATATAGGCTTCAGCAATATAAATCCCATTTTGCATGCTCCGGGAACGATTTTGGGCGTTGGAGTGATGGAGAACATGGGAGTTATATTTGGCATTAAAGAAGATTTTTCAATATATTCTCATGCGTATTGTCCATCCATATCGAAGGTCCAGTATGCGCTTTACCTTGAGGAGGTAGAGCTGGCAAAGGCGTTGGGCGTAGGGATTCAGCATTTTGAGAAAAAGCAGTTTTTCTCAAGAGAAAGCATACTGGGCTGCGAATATATGGGAATGAATTTCGAAATCCCTTTTGAGGACATCAATCATGTTGCCTGGGGAACGGGTCCCTTTTCAACAGATACTAGATACCTTACCGAGGATATTCCCGTAGGATGCCATATTTATCACTTGCTTGGGAAAAAGTACGGTATAAAAACTCCTATTATTGATTCAATGATTAATATAGCTTCTGTTATGCTCGAAAGGGATTTCTATGCAGAGGGGTATACGCTTGACGATATTGGAATCGGTCATATGTCATTGGGGGAATTGCATCAATATCTCTACGAAGGCAGGTATGTGGATTTTACTGGTAGAAATTATTAGCTTCACTGGATTGTACATTTATATGCGTTTCCCGGAAGTTTTGGAATCGTGCCGGGAGAATTTCAATTTTTAATTAGATATATACCCTCTGGGTTGTTTTAAATACAAGGAATAGTATAAGGAGGAGAGTAATGAGTAATGTGCAGTTGAATGCCGGGCTGGATGAGATAAGTACCGGGAATCCGAACACAAAATACAGCCTAAAGCAGATATTAAGATTTGTAATTCCATCTCTAATAGGAATTCTGTTCTTTCTCACTCCTATAAAAGATGGCGATAAATACAGTATTCTGGTTGCGATATTGTCAAGCAAGTTTTCAGATACTTTCATATCAATAATGCCATATGTTGTTTATGCAATAATTATTACCTCTGCTACAGGTGTTGTACTGGCCAAAACATTCAAACCGAAATTTATAATGGAAAACGAGTCGCTGAATAATCTGTTTAATGTAAGCGCGACATGGAGTGCCATTAGGATCATAGGAGCGGTCATTGCCGTAATGTGCATGCTGCAGGTAGGTCCTGAAATGCTTATTTCAGCTGATACAGGGATGTTTTTGGTGGACGGATTATTGGTATACTGGATCGGTACAATTCTTTTTGCAGGATTTTTTATGACCTTCCTAATGGACTATGGATTGCTTGAATTCACTGGAATATTTGCTTCAAAGGTCTTTCGCCCATTGTTTACATTACCGGGACGTGCGTCAGTGGACTGTATAGCATCATGGGTCGGAGATGCTATTGTAGGTGTCTTGTTGACAACCAATCAATATGAGCAAGGGTATTATTCAAAAAGAGAAGCTTCAACGATTGCAACAACTTTTTCCGCTGTCAGCATAGCTTTTGCGGTGATTGTTATTACACAAGTAGGCCTGGAGCATTTGCTTTTCCAATTTTTGCTTACGGCAGCGGCGATCGGGATAATTTGCGGCATTATCATGCCTAGGATACCGCCATTGTCTTTGATAAAAGATGATTATTACAGTATAAATAAACCGGCTGCATTTGAGCAGCTTGAAGGAATATCCCTGTTCAAAAGGGCACTATGTATGGCAGTTGAAAAAGCCGGTAAGACAGAAATATCTGCGGTTAAATGGCTGAAAAACAGTCTAAAAACTGCCTTTGAAAACGCAGTTGCTTGCATGCCGGCTGTAATGTTTATCGGAACAGTATCACTGGTATTGTCAACATATACACCTGTTTTTAATTGGTTGGGCTACCCATTCCTGCCATTGCTGAAGCTTTTACAAATACCGGAAGCCGCTGCGGCTTCACCATGCGTTGTTGTAGGCTTTGGAGATATGTTCATACCGGCAATTATAGCATCGGCAACGATTGAAAGTGAATTCACCAAATTTGTGATAGCTGTTATTTCTATTACTCAGCTGATATATATGTCTGAAGTCGGTCCATTATTGTTGAGCTCCAAACTATCAATCAAATTCAAAGATTTAGTTTTCATTTTCCTTGAGAGGACTGTCATAAGTCTGGTTTTTGCATCTTTGATTGCCAGATTCATAATACAATTGTAACCTTGAAAGGGATGATATTAATGAGGCATAAGTTTATAGCAAAGAGATATTGGAAAGATATTACCACACCAATGGGAAAGGTAAATGAGCTTGCTAAACAATTTGACGACGTTATCAATTTGAGCTTGGGGGATCCTGACCTGATAACTCATGAATTAATTATCGACAATGCCATGAAGGATGCGAAGGCAGGACATACCAAGTATACTGATTTCAGAGGGGATCCTGAGCTTAGAGCTGAAGTTAGAAAATACTACTCGGAAGAATACGGGATAGATTGTGCAGATGAAAGCATAATGGTGACGGCAAGCGGCTGCCTGGCGATGTATCTGGTACTTGAGGCAATTTTAGATGACGGGGATGAAGTCATAATACATGCGCCTTACTTTACCCCTTATCCGCAGCAGATAGAGCTTGCACGAGGGGTACCCGTAATATTGGATACCTATGAAGAAGAAAACTTTCAGGTTAATGTCGACAGATTGGAAATGCGCATTTCAGAAAGGACAAAAGCTATAGTCATAAATACGCCCAACAATCCTTCTGGGAGCTGTTTTACAAGAGAGACTATGGAGAGAATCGCAAAGATTGCGCAAAAATACGACCTGCTGATTATTGCAGATGATATTTATGGTTCATACAGCTTCGAACAGCCTTTTATACCAATGATAACTCTTAAGGATATGAAGGACAGAACTATTACAATAAACAGTTTTTCGAAGGATTTTACTATGACCGGGTGGAGAATAGGGCATATTATAGCACCCGAATATATTGTCAGGACTATTAAGCAAATAAATGAAAACGTGGTGTTTACCGCACCCTCCATATCCCAAAGAGCAGCAATCCATGCATTAAGAAATAGAAAAGAGATACAGCCGAATATGGTGGAAGAGTATAGAAAAAGAGTAGAATATGCAGTAGACAGAATCAACAATATCCCCAAAATGTCTGTGCTTCCTGCAAGAGGGACATTCTATCTGTTTATAAATATAAAAGAGATGGGACTCACTTCAGTTGAAGCTAGTGACTTAATACTTAGAGAAGCCCATGTTCTTACCATACCGGGGATATCTTTTGGTGACTGTGGTGAAGGCTATGTAAGGATTGCCTGCACCGTCGGAATAAAAAAGCTGAAGGAAGCATTCGACAGAATAAGTGAAATGACAATGATCAAATGATCATCAAGTCCTTCGATAGGCTGTAAAATGTGATCTTTAAAATCTTTAGGATTATCAGATTACAGAAGTCCTCCAGTATTATGCAAGCAGCATAGTGTTGGAGGGCTTTCCTATAATCCGTAATATGAAAGCAAAAAGGACCGCCACCTATGTTTTTTAAGCTTGCTTTTCCAGCATCTGCTTAAATATATCTTGGAATGTTTGACCACTATAGTTACTTTGATTGTCGTTTTTATTATCGCCATTACTTGAGTATCCTAATGAGGATGAATTCATTGGAGTAAGTGCTGGTATAGGATTTATTCTTATATTGCCCATAATAATTATCCCCCGTATCGATTTTATTTGTATTTACTATATATATTCGAGAAAATGCTAAATAAATACGGGGTTATTAATATGGCAGAATATGGTGACAGGCCTCGGAGTTATCCAGTTATTTGCAGTCACAGACAAATTTACTGAACAGCTTAGGTGCCTGGCATCTTTATGCCCGATTTGGCTTAATCATATACGTAGTAATATCCGTGCTGCTCCCGCAGAGCGTGTAAGAGGCTTGTCAAGCTCAAAGGAGCTGCCGCTCCCGAGAAAAAGGCTATCCTCCCATAGTGCCTCAGCTGCATAGCCGTATTGCACTTCATAATCGGCATATGGAGTCAGCAGGCATATGGAAAAAAACAATGCAATAACGAGAGCAAATGAGACCATATGGTAATCTCTATTCATACTATAGCCTCCTTGATAACTTTAACAGATTTGTCAATTTTACCATTAATTATAGCATAACCAAATAAAAAAATAGATGTCAGTCTGTCAGCCTGTTGGTTTATTTAGGGAGAAGTCGGCAAGTTTATAGACTGGCACCTATCACAGAAGTTTGTTATAATTTTTATATATTAGTAACCATAAAGAAAGTGGGAGTTTGCTATGAAAGTGATTGATCTGACACATACGATTTCAGAAAACATGCCTGTTTATCCGGGTACGGAGGGGCCTAAGCTGGCAGTTGCAAATACATATGAGAAACATGGCTTTAAAGAAACGCTGCTGACAATGTTTTCGCATACGGGAACCCATATGGATTCACCTGCACATTTATTTCCCCAAAGAACTACTTTGGATTCCTTCCCTGTAGAACAATTTATTGGAAAGGGATTAGTTATTGATTGCAGTAATTTGCGGGAAGGCCAAAGAATTGACATTGGATATATTGAAGCTGTAAAAGAAAAAGCTGATCAGGCAGAATTTATTCTGTTCCGTACCGGTTGGGACAGCCGGTGGGGCACAAGCTCCTATTTCGGAGAATACCCATATATAACAGAAGAAGTTGCCGAATACTTGATCAGGAGCAGGAAGAAGGGAGTAGGCCTGGATGTGATAGGCATTGATCCTGTCTCAGATGAAAATCTGACTATCCATAAAAAGCTTTTATACGGTTCAGAGATAGTAGTTGTTGAAAATCTCACCAGGCTTGGAGAAATAGGGAATGATCTGTTTACATTCTGTGCTCTGCCGATAAAATATGACAACTCTGATGGAGCACCTATCCGGGCAATTGCTATTTTACATGAGTAATTGGGGCCGGGAGAATGGGTTCGTTGCCCTGAAAAGCCTATGAGGAATATGGGATCGTTCTTTTTTGTTTCTCGAAAAAAAGCAGAATGAACCGTCCCCGCTGCTTTGCATTGCTTTGATGAACGGAAAAAATTCGATTAGAGGGGTAGGCTGATTATGTATAAGGTACTACTTGTTGACGATGATAGTTTAGTAAGGCAGACCTTAAAGGCAGTGATAAACTGGGAAAAGCACGGTTTTCAGATTGTGGGGGAAGCTATTGACGGACTGGATGCAATGGAAAAGATCGACGTTTGTAATCCGGATATCCTGGTACTGGATATGAGTATGCCCCAGGCCGACGGGATCGAAGTCATCAAATATGTCCAAAAGGGTGGCTGCAAGACTAAAATATTGGTGCTGAGCTGTTATGATGATTTTAGCTATGTAAAAGAAGCATTGAAGTTAGGCGCCAATGACTATATGCTTAAGCACCTGATGAAAGAAGATTCACTTATTGAATCTCTTCTGGCAATAAAGCATGATATAGAATCGGCAAGAAGAAAAAATCAAGCAATGGATCATATGGAGCAGATAGCAAAGGAAGGTGCTTCATTACTCAAAAATAGACTACTACTTAAGCTGTTATATGATCAGACAAACTCTCAAAAGTCAGAACAGGAATTTAAGCAATATTGTAAAAATCTGCAGCCTAATAATTTGGCCCTGATTTATATCAAAGTGCAAGACTATATCAAAGTGATTAAGAAAAATGATCCTAATGGAAGCGACATATTTTTTACAGCTTTTTCAAATACGGTTTATGAGGTATTTGAGTCCGGTCACAATTATGAAATAGCTAACTGTGAAGACGGAAAATTTGTCATATTGGTCAACATAAGCAATAGCGGGCAGCTGGAAAACAAAAAATACCTGGATTGTGCCATGACAAAGGTTGGACAGGCATTATCAGAAAAATTAAGGATTGAAGTCCAAGCTATCTCAAGTATAAACTGTACATCCTATTTAAAGTTGTGGAAGATATATGAACAGTTGGACAATAAAATAAATCATTTCTTTTATGAAAAATCAGATAAAAAGTATTTGATTGCAGAAGACTTTAGTATAGTCTCCGCTGGAGAAATAAAGGTTGATGATTATCAAATCAGAGCATATAAAGAATACATAAAGAAAAGCCGGTTTTCCTTATTGCGGGAAGCGCTTATGAAAGAATTCAGTGAGATTACCAAGGATAGAATCGTACCGGCTCATCTGAAAACCTACTACATTAGTCTGATAAGTACGATGTACAGTTATATCTACGAGCATTTTGATATGAAGCGTGACTATGTATATATGGAGACAACCACCAGATATATCCTGGACGCGGGAAATATAGGTGAATTATTAACAATTGTAATGGGTATTACCGATCATGCTGAAATGCTGATATCTAATGATCTGATTCCGAAGGTTGAAAATGATTATGTAAAAGAGGCGATACAGTATATACAGTGCCATTATATGAAGGACATTATCCTTACCGATGTGGCGAATCACATCCATGTTTCATCCACATATTTCAGCTATCTGTTTAAACAAAACACGGGCATGAAATTTATTGATTACATTAAAGAAATAAGGATGAAAAAAGCATGTGAATATCTATTGGATGCCAACATGAAAGTGAAAAAGATAGGGGAATTGGTGGGAATGCCCAACCGCAAATATTTTTCCAAGGCATTTAAGGAATATACCGGGATGAGTCCACAGGAATATAAAAAACGAAACATCTAAATATATTGACCCTATTTGAAATAATTGCTTACTTTTTCTTAACTCCACTTTTGATAAAATGATTGTAAATATTTGTTGAAAGGGGAATTGGAATGAAATTAGGACTGATTGGTGCAGGTCGTATTGGAAAGCTGCATGGTGAGATAATTGCCCATCAAATAACGGGAGCCCATATTGAAGCTGTCTCTGATGTTCGCACGGATGGCCTGGAAAGCTGGGCTTCCTCACTAGGAATCAAAAATGTAACAAATGACTACAAGGATATTATGAATAACCCTGAAATCAAAGCTGTTGTAATCTGCTCATCCACGAATACTCATGCGGATCTCATTATTGAAAGTGCGAAAGCGGGTAAACACATATTCTGTGAGAAACCAATAGATTTTGATGTGGAAAAGATTCAATTGGCACTCGATACGGTTAAAAAAGCGGGTGTCAAACTCCAAATCGGGTTTAACCGCCGTTTTGACCACAATTTTAAGAAGGTTCAGGAATCCGTAAAGAATGGTGATATAGGAGATGTAAATATCGTAAAGATTACATCAAGAGATCCGGCGCCTCCACCGGTAGAATACATCAAGGTATCGGGCGGGCTGTTCCTGGATATGATGATTCATGATTTTGATATGGCAAGATTCCTGTCCGGAAGCGAGGTGGAAGAAGTATTCGTAAATGCAGCAGTATTGGTAGATCCGGCAATAGGCCAGGCAGGAGATATAGATACAGCCGTCGTTAATTTGAAATTCAAAAACGGAGCAATTGGGGTTATAGATAATAGCAGGAAAGCCGTTTACGGATATGATCAGCGTGTAGAGGTTTTCGGATCAAAAGGTATGGTATTGGCCGACAATGATTACCCAAGTACAGTAAGGATTTTTACAGACGGGCAAGTAAGCGGCGAGAAACCAGAATATTTCTTTTTAGAAAGATATAGGGATTCATATGCATCAGAGCTGCAGGCTTTTGTAAATGCAGTCAGGAACAATGAAACCCCTATGGTAGTTGGTAATGATGGGCTGCAGCCGGTCCTGATCGGATTAGCGGCCAATAAGTCCGTGAAGGAAGGGCGACCGGTACGTGTTGGCGAAATACTTGCCAAATACAGCATATAGTATCTTCGGCTTTAATGGATATATATATGTTGCAAAAAAGATTTATCATTTGCATAAGCAGTAGAAGCATCTACTTATGCACTATCAGAGATGAATTTTTTGCAATATATGAATCAAGGAAAATGTTTTGCACATCTGAATTCAATGTAAGATGTTTAGTGCAAAACATATAGTATTGAATGATTCTACTGATAAGTCAAAAGGGTAAGGAGACGATGAAATGAAAAAATCAGCATGTATAGAGATGATTTTTACAGAATATGATTTTTACGACCGGTTTAAATTAGCAGGGGATGCAGGCTTTAAGGCTGTCGAGTTCTGGGGTTGGGAAGGCAAGGATATTTTAAGGATTAAGGAATTATGCGATAAGTACCAACTTGAAATAGCAAGCTTCTCGGGAGACAAGGATTTCTCATTGATCGATCCGGCTCATCATAATGCATATATCGATTATGTGAATCAATCAATTGCGAAGGCCAGGATCCTGGGATGCAAAAACCTTGTCATCCATTCAAATGCATTAGGTGAAGGCGGCGTAGTCATTAATAGCTATAGTGATAAAAGTGACTATGAAAAATTCGGCGCTATGGTTTCAACTTTAATAGAGCTTGCTTTAATTGCGGAAAAGGAAGGTGTGACACTTGTACTGGAGGCACTCAACACCGAGGAGGATCATGTAGGAAACTTCCTGGCTTATACACGGGACTCTGTTCAAGCAATAAAATGTGTTAATAGTCCAAATATCAAAGTGCTGTATGATATCTACCACATGCAGCTGATGGAAGGAAAAATCATTAATATTCTTAAAGAGAACATTAATGAAATAGGGTATATCCACGTTGCAGATGCGCCCGGACGTATGGAGCCGGGTACGGGAGAGATCAATTATTCCAATGTATTTAAAGCTCTCAAGGAATTGAGGTATGACGGCTTTATCGGCTTTGAATTATCTCCTTCAAGGGATTCTATTATAGTAGCCAGGGAACTGACAGAACTTTTTTAAATGAACATTGTATGCCACGATTGGAGTAATTTTAATTTTGGAGGCTATGATGAAGGCTTGGAATCTGTTTTATAATATAAGAACGCGCTTAATTTTAGTTATTATTCTTATAATAGTTTTTATTGCCACTTCAATTTCTTATGCCCTTTACAATTACTCCAATCATTTTCTCGAAGAGAAAATGGCAAACCTGACAACCGATAACCTCTTAAAATATTCTAACAGCTTGGGCACCATGCTGCAGGAGATTTATCATGCAGCCATAAAAACCGTAGCAGATCAGGAAGTCACTCAATTGACTGAAAGCATTCGATCCACCTCTGATCCCGAAATAATAGAAGTGTTGCATAATACCCTCCGGGATAAATCCAGAAGCAATTCATACATACATTCGATGTATGTCTATATAGAAGGAAGAAACCAGATTGTGACTTCCAATTCATTAAGAAAAGCGAAGATGATCACCAATTATGAAGATTATCCCTGGATCAGCCACTTAAGCAAGGATAGTCTATATACCAATCTTCTCTCCTTAATAGAGTATAGGGATCATGTCGGAGTCTTCAATAACTTTTTCTATTCGGTCGTAAAGCCCATAAGGAATGAAAACAAAGAAGTCATTGGAATTCTGAGTGTAAACATTAATGCGGATAAAATATATAATGACTTTTTAAGCAATATAACCTATGAGGACGAATCCAGCGTAATGCTCATTAATAAAGACCAGTACATCATTTATCATAGCCAGCCGGAAATGATGCTGGGCAATGTCAGTGAAGATCCATCATACAAACGTATCAGCGATTATAAAAAAGGATATTATGTTGACGAAATAAATGGCGTCAAAACCTTGGTGGTATTTGTTTCGGAAGAGAATTCGGAGTATAAGCTGGTTTATTCCATACCAATGGAAAAAATATCATATGGGATAGCTGATCTGAGACGGCTATCGGTAATTCTTTCTGTCATAAGCATTTTATTTGGAGCAGTTGTTATATTGTATTATTCAAAATCATTATATGACCCTATTTTAACCGTAAAGCGGGCTATGATCAGTTTCGGGCAGGGGGATTTTAAAGTAAGGATCAACGAGGAGCGAAAGGATGAGTTTCAGGTCCTTTACAAGGGTTTTAACAATATGATCGAGGAATTGACCCGCTTAATCGATGAAACTATTGTTCAGAGGATCAAGATTAAGGAAGAGCATTACAGAACACTTCAATCACAGATCTCACCGCATTTTATTTACAATACACTAAACTCAATAAAATGTGCTGCTATCTTACAAAAGGATATCAAGGTAAGTGAAATGCTGGAGGCTTTTATAGATCTTTTACAGCTTAGCGTGGATGATAAAAGGGATATGATTTTCCTGCATGAGGAAATCAAACAAGTCTCCAACTATTTATTACTGCAAAAGCACCGGTATGGTGATTTGTTCAGCGTTCAATACGAAATAGATGATAATATAAAAAACTGCCTGGTACCAAAGCTTGTTTTGCAGCCATTGGTCGAGAATTCCTTGAATTATGGTGTTAACCTGAGGGAAGGAAAAGGTCTGATTCATATTAAGAGTTACAAAGTGGATAAGGGTATTATACTCGAAGTATATGATAATGGAAATGATGCAGATATAAATAAAATAGAGCAGATTATGAGAACAAAGGGTAAATCGAAATTTAGCGGGATCGGTATCTACAACATTAATGAAAGGATAAAACTGATCTATGGAGAGTCCTATGGACTATCTTATGAAAAGGGCGAAAATGGAGGGCTCAAGGCAATTCTATACCTGGGCGATTCAACACTTACGGATTATCATACGCCATACGGCAATTTATCTGAATTATAGAAAAAATCGAAAGATTCTAAAGAAAAGGGGACGGTTCGAAAAAATTGCCCCCTTTTTTCTATGGGCATAAGATTGGATAATGAAGGAAAGCATCACCCAAATAGGGTGGTGAAAAAGGAGGATGAGTATTAGTGAAAAAATTACTCGCTGTAGTTCTTGTTCTATCTTTGGTACTGTCTTTAGCTGCATGTGCACCAAAAGCCGAAAGTGCGCCTGAAGCAGCTGCAAGTACAGGAGAAGCCGAAAAACTGACTATAGGTTTTGTTGTAAAAGGTTCAGATGAACACTGGATTCAGGTGGAAAAAGGGGCTAAACAAGCTGCGGTTGATTTTGATGTAAATCTCAATTTCAGCGGACCTGCTAAAGAGACATTAGTCGAAGAGCATACTTCCATGATTGAAAACAATATTACAAATGGTGTTGATGCACTTTGCGTAGCACCTGTGCAGCCTGCAGCCCAGGTTAAAATCCTTCAGAAGGCAGTCGACAAGGGAATTCCGGTTCTATTAGTAGATACGGACGCTGACTTGGCCGGTAAAACTACTTTCTTAGGAACAGGTAACTATGCAGCAGCCGAATTGGCCGGTAAGCATATCTTCGAAAAATTGGGCGCCGGTAAAAACGTCGTTATTATCCGAGGTGCCTTAGGAGATAAAACCCATGATGACAGGACGGCAGGAGCAAAAGAATTCATGGAAAAGAACGGTATGAAGGTTCTTGACGTTCAACCTGCAGATAGTGATAGTGAAAAAGCTACAAACGTAATGGAAAATATGATGCAGACCTTTAGTGAAATTGATGCAGTATTTGTTACTGCCGACCAGATGGCTTTAGGCGCATTAAAAGCCGTTACGCAATCGGGCAGACCGATCATGGTCGTTGGATTCGACGGTTCACCTGGAGCCCAGGAAAAGATTAAAGAAGGCACAATGGAAGGATCAGTAGCCCAGAACCCATATCAGATGGGATATTTGGGAGTAGAAAATGCTATAAAGGCTGTTAAGGGTGAGACTGTAGAAAAACGTATTGATACAGGGGCGAATCTGTTGACCAAGGATAACTTAAAATAATAGCTTCTTTTGTAAAGAAAAACCAGACTGGAATTGTCTACTCCAACGGAGTAGACAATTCTAATGTCATCAACCGACATCCCGTTGGTTTCTATCAAAAGCAATCCGGCGTTGACATTAATGGAGCAGACAATTATTGAAAGAAGGTCGTGCTATGAAAAGTATATTTATGGAATTGAAAGAAATTAGCAAGCGGTTTCCCGGCGTTCTAGCCCTTGACAAGGTTTCGATGTCTATATGCTCCGGTGAAGTCCATGGGTTAATAGGTGAAAATGGGGCTGGGAAATCTACTTTGATTAAATGTATGGCTGGTGTTCACATACCTGATGAAGGGACAATTCTGATTGGCGGAAATCAGGTTGTTATTAAAAACCCAAAGGCAGCGATGGAGACAGGAATTAGTTGTATCTATCAAGAATTAAATATTATAAGGGAGCTGTCTGTTACTGATAATATTTTTCTGGGTCAGTATATTAGAAAGCCATCGGGCATTTTAGATTATAAGACAATGGATAAAAAAGCTGCGGAAATAATGAAAAGATTAGGACAGGATATTGATCCCAAAACCCAAGTAGGAAAATTAGGAATAGGGCAGCAGCAAATGGTCGAAATAGGTAAAGCTATTTCGCGGGATGTTAAATTTCTTATCATGGATGAGCCTACATCTAGCTTAAGCGAAAAAGAAGTAATAGAGCTTATGAAGGTCGTTCGATATCTTAGGGAAAATGGTGTTGCAGTTCTATTTGTTTCACATAAATTAGAAGAAGTCTTTCAGATATGTGATGTTGTAACAATATTGCGGGATGGCCAATTGATTACCACAGCACCTGTTTCCGGGATGACGAATGATTCACTGATAGAAAATATGGTAGGCAGGACACTGGAAAACTTATTCCCTAAAGAAGCTGCACCTCTTGGAGAGGAATATTTAAGAGTCAATGGGCTGACACGGCATGGTATATTTAAAAATATCTCATTCGGCGTAAGAGGGGGAGAGGTTTTAGGAATATCCGGCCTGGTGGGGGCAGGAAGAACTGAAGTAGTCCGGGCTGTATTTGGTGTTGATCCTGTTGATATGGGTGAAATCTATTTACATGGTAAACCTGTGAACATTAAAAACCCAAGACAGGCGATTCAAAGCAAGCTGGCATTTGTTACTGAGGATAGAAAAGGAGAAGGCCTGATATTAAATGCTTCTGTTATCCATAACCTTACACTTGTGTGCATCAAAAGGTTTACCAAGCTTTCCATCCTGTTAAAAGATAAGATAAGAGAAGCGGCAGAATCCAATATCCATTCTCTAAAGATAAAAACGGCATCCGGTGATATACCTGTGGGGCAGTTAAGCGGAGGCAATCAACAGAAGGTAGTAATCGGTAAGTGGGTTAATACAAATGCGGATGTTTTTATTTTGGATGAACCTACAAGGGGAATCGACGTTGGCGCTAAGGTGGAAGTGTATAAACTGATCAATCAGCTGGTGAAAGCCGGGAAGGCTGTAATCATGATATCCTCTGAATTACCGGAAATATTAGGAATGAGTGACCGGGTCATTGTTATGAGAGAAGGCAGGATTACGGCGGAGATAGACCGGGATAGTGCTGATTTTAATGAAAATGATATTATGAAGGCTGCGTGGGGCAGTCAAATTCAAAGCTGTATTGGGGGGACAAATTAATGAAAAGCAAAGTATTACCGGCATCATTAAGGGAACTATTGTTTAAAATAGCACCACTATTAACATTGATCCTGCTATCCATATTTCTATCGATAGTATCAGATAATTTCCTTAAGTTTGATAATATAATGAATGTCCTGAGACAAGCATCAACCATTGCCTTAATCGCTGTAGGCATGCTTATTGTCATTATAACCGCAGGAATCGATTTGTCTGTTGGACCGTTGATGGCATTATCAATATGCGTGATGGGTATTGTAATGAAAGCAGGAGTTACCAGTCCTTTCTTGTTGATCGTGGTCTGCCTGCTGGTAGGATCCGGTATGGGGGTGTTAAACGGCCTCTTATTAACCAGGCTGAATCTGCCGCATCCTTTTATTTCAACCATAGGAACCAGAAATGTCGCAACAGGCCTAGCTCTCATTATTACAGGTGCAGCACCGATTTTAGGTTTTCCTGAAGCAATTGAAGCACCGGGGTCAGGGGATATAAATGGATTTCCGATCAGCTTTCTTATAGTCATTATTGTTTATGTATTGGTTCACTTTTTCTTAAATAATACTGCTCTGGGAAGAGAGATATATTCTATCGGCGGAAACAAGGAAGCTGCTCTATTGTCAGGCATTAATGTTAAAAATGTATTGACTTTTGTTTACGGTTTTTCCGGATTTATGTGCGCATGTGCCGGAATCATTTTCGTTGGACGCGTTGGAGGGGCATTGCCGTTAGCAGGCACCACTGCTGACATGGACGCTATTGCTGCTGTAATTATCGGGGGTGCTTCCTTCTTTGGCGGAAAAGGTACCGTATGGGGAACAATGATCGGTGTTTTGTTGATCTCGGTTATCCGGAACGGTTTGAACCTGCTCAGCGCATCCTCCGATCTCCAGTTTGTCGTTATGGGTATCGTCATAATAGTGGCAGTCTTTATCGATGTTATACGAACCAAAATTGAAGAGAAGGCAAGAAGAATGGCTAAAGCAGAGTAAATTTGCATAATCAAGGGGTTTGACATATTTTATTCATTAGATCCGGATAAACCATAGGGAGGTCAATATTATGAAGAAAACCTTTATATTAATATGGATAACCCTTCTATTGCTAAGTTCAACTACTGGATGTAATAAAGACGAAATAGTAAAGAACGGACAGGCAGACCTTAACGATGCCTATGAGAAATTAAGAGTCGGAGTTGTTTTGAAGGCACTGGATAGTGAACACTGGCAAACAATGAAAAAAGGTGCGGATAAAGCAGCTAAAGATCTTGGCGTAGATGTGATCGTTCTGGCGCCTGACAAGGAAGCAAATGTTGACATGCAGTTCCGGATTATTGAAGACCTGATCCTGCATCAATTGGATGCGATCTGTATAGCGCCATGCGATTCAGCGAATGTTACTCCGATTATCAAAGAAGCAAATACAAAAGATATCCCCGTATTTACTATAGATACCAATGCAGATACAGAGGTTATTTCGTTTATTGGAACCAATAACTATCTGGCAGGTAAAATGGCAGGTGAGAGGATGCTTGACATCCTGGATGGCAAAGGAAGCATAGTTTTGATTACAGGAGTGCTTGAGCAGCAAACTCATAGAGACCGATGCCTGGGTTTTAAGGAAGTGCTGGAAGGATCAGAGATCAAGATTATTGAGCAAAGACAGGCAAACAGTGAAACCGAGCTGGCAATGAAAGTTATGAACCAATTGATAAAAGAACATAATAATATAGATGCTGTCTTTGTAACAAACGCCTTAATGGGATTGGGAGTTTTGGAAGCCATAAATGATAATGGAAAAACCGACGAAATAAAAGTAATCGGGTTTGACATCCAACAGGAGCTTTTGGAGAGCATAAAAAATGGGAGCGTCGATAGTGTAATTGCACAAAATCCCTACAGTATGGGTTACGACACAGTCAAAGCAGCAGTGACTTACCTGAGGGGCGGCTCAGTTGAAAGCTACATTGATACAGGAACAGAATTAGTAACTAATCAGAATGTAAACAAATATATAGAGCTATTTGGTTATTAGACTAGTATTTTGAGTGCCGGACACCGGATTTACCCAGTTATTATATTGTAATTCTAAAATAACTGGATAACTTGGGTGTCTGGCACTTCTACTTTTGAACTTCTCAGAAAGGTTCAGTGGATTGTCCATTATAGATTAAATAAATGATTTCGAAATCTGTTGATTAATGGTATAATTTAGTTATAGTGCATAAAATGTGAAAATGTAATGGCAGGTGAAGCTAATGTATAAAATCAACAGTGAAAGCATAGGAGATGTAAAAAAATACGTATGGCATTACAGGAAGGACAATAAGGAGCATGGACCTTTTACCTATGAGGATATAGTTGAAATGGTCAAAAAAGGGGAAATTGGTCCTGAGGACTATCTGTTGAAGTTCGGCAACAGGAAATTCTTCAAAGCCTCAGAGGTACAAGGGCTTTTTGATGAAATTGGACAGCCTGAGCCAGAGCAGGAAGAGCAGAAAGAAGAGGTACTGGAAGAGCAGACCGCTGTGATCAAGGAAGAACCTAAAGAAGATACCCATATGGTGTTTGAGAACAGAACTGTATATCCACATACAAAGCAGAGTAACGAATCCTCCGGAAGCAGGATAATAATGATTGCTGCCGGTTTGCTGGGCTTATGCCTGGCAATCTGGGTCCTGATGCGATTGTTCTAAAATATGAAAGCCTCGATACATCGGGGTTTTTGATTTTTTCCCTATTATTTCGATACAATGCACAGAGCTCACTTTTTTTATTGCTCATTGTTTTGGTATAATATTTTACATAAGTGATTTGAGTGCTGATTTATCATATAGGTCTATGCACATAAATCCAGTCAGGAGATATATATTTTGGATGGTTTGGAAATTCAGGAAGCTCAAGTTGTCGTGCTTGATAGGAAAAAGCTGAATAAGAAGATCATTTCCATGATTGTACCCATAACCATAGAAAACCTGCTTCAAATGATAGCCGGGATCGTTTCAATGGGGATGATAGGAAGGATAGATGCTATGTCTATCAGTGCCCTGGGGATAGGTATGAGGATAACGCAGATTATATTTGCGTTGTTCAAGGGAATTACCACAGGAGCAACGGTTTTTGTAGCACAATACTATGGCGCGGGTGAAATGTGCAAGGTCAGGAAGGTCATCAGACAGACACTCCTTTCTGGTGTTGCTTTGGTTGTAATTCTGCAGCTTATTATTTATACCCAGGCGCCAAGGCTGCTTATGATTTTCAACCCCCAGCCCGAACTCCTTGGGCTTGCAACTGAATATGTCAGAACTGTTTCCTTCGGATTCCCCTTTCTTGTAATAATGCTGGTAATCGGAGGCTCCATGCAGGGAATGGGCAATTCGAAAGTTCCGATGTTCATTACCATGCTGATGAACGTGGTCAATATAGCGGTAGGCTACACCGTTATTTTCGGAAAGCTTGGAATAACTCCAATGGGTGTCAGAGGTGCAGCCCTGGCGACGGTCGCGTCTCAGGCGACTGCTGCAGCCCTTGGACTGTTTATCATATTTAATAGAAATGGAGTGCTTAAAGGTTCCTTTAATAAGAAATATCTGTCTGTAGATAAGCGCCGGATCATTGATGTATACAGGGTTGGGCTGCCTACCTCCATGGAGTCGATATTCTGGCAGTTTGCAGCAATCATACTTACAAGGGCTATACTGACCTTCGGAGAAACGGCTTTTGCAGCCCATCAGCTGGGCTTGCAGGCTGAATCGATATCCTATATGCCTGCTGCAGGCTTTGGCGTGGTTGCAACTGCACTTATCGGCCAGGCATTGGGTGCAAAGGATAAGGAGCTTGCACGCCTTTACCTGCATCAGATACTGAAGGGAGCTCTATGTATCACTGCTTTAAGCGTAATTGTGCTGATCGGTTTCCCGAAGGTGATGATGTCTGCACTGACAGACAATAAGGAGATAATTGAGCTGAGTGCCATATACCTTATTTTAATGGGTATGGTGCAGTTTTTCCAGAATACTACCGGGGTTCTGGCAGGAGCTATGAGGGGAGCGGGCTATACCAAGGTACCAATGATGGTGGCAGGAGCGGGACTGTGGGGTGTGCGTGTACCCCTTGCACTGCTTATGACCTATGTATTCAAACAAACTATTGTTGCTATATGGATAGTAATGTGCATAGATCTGATATTCAGATTTATTGTATGTCTGACATACTACAGGAGCAAGAATATATATGAGAGCCGCCTGATGGCGGAGGAGAAATAAGATTATGGGGGAGTTAATTTGAATCAGGTTATTGAGTCGCTATTAAGCAGGAAGTCGGTCAGGGCATATGAGGAAAAGGCCATACCGGAGGAGCTCAAGCAGATAATAATAAAGTCGGCCATGAGGGCTCCGACAGCAGGTAACCAGATGTTGTATTCCATAGTGGAGGTTGCCGGTCAGGAAGCCAAGGAGGTATTGGCAAGAACCTGTGACAACCAGCCCTTTATTGCCAGGGCTCCTCTTGTACTGCTGTTTCTTGCCGACTATCAGAGATGGTATGACTACTTCATGGCCTCAGGAGTACCGGAAATGTGCGGCAAAAAGGGCGAAGAACTGCGAAAGCCTGAGGAAGGGGACCTGTTCCTTGCTTGCTGTGATGCTCTGATTGCAGCTCATACTGCGGTAACAGCGGCGGAGTCCATGGGGATCGGGACCTGTTATATTGGGGATATAATGGAGAACTATGAAGAGCACAGAGAATTGTTTGACCTGCCACAGTATGTTTTTCCAATTGCATTGATATGTCTGGGGTATCCCACTGAGCAGCAGAAGGAAAGGCCGCAGCCGGAAAGGTACAAGCAGGAATACATCGTATTCAGGGATAAGTATAAGAGGCTCAACAAGGAAGAGTTTGAGGATATGTTCAGAAGCACAAATGACAGATTGTTCGGGAATAGGGGCTCTATAAACGGAGCGGAAAATTATGGGCAGCACATGTATTTTAAGAAGTTCAGCAGTGCCTTCTCAAAAGAAATGAGTCGGTCTGTCCGGGAAATATTGAAAAATTGGAAATAAGAAAGAAATCCTTCGATCCTGTTTATGTACAGGATAGGAGGATTTTTGTTTCGTCACTAGAATATCATGTTAAAAATAGCTATGGCACTGTATAAAAGCAAGAGACTCATTGTTATATTGAAGGCTTTCCTACGCTTTGACAGGAGCATTTGGAACATTGCGCCGAATAGGGCCCAGCAGGTTGTTGATATAAAGCCTATAAATGCAAGGAAAAACGAAAACAGTATAAGCGCAGCATGGCTGCTGTAATAAGGTATAATGAAACTCGAGACAGTAGTGATTCCATACATTATAACCTTTGGATTGACAAATTGCAGCATAAGTCCTGTAATAAACGAATTCATATGGGTACTGTCACTTTCTCCATCAACATGTTTGCTGGTGCAAAGCTTGTATGCGAGATAAACCATATATGCTGAGCCTATGATGCCCATAAAGGCTTTTATCCGTGGTATCAAATTGAACAGCAGAAGGTTGAAATAGCTACATGCCAGCATTATGACCATAAAGCCTGCAAATACTCCAAGATTGAAATTGACTGTTTTTCTAAATCCATCCCGGTTGGCATTTGTCATGGACATTATATTGTTAGGACCAGGAGTAAAGGTAGTTACAAACACATAAGAAAGAAAAGGGACCAAGTTAATCATCTTATTTACCTCCTTAAGTATGATATAATATACATATAGTGCGTTATATTATATGTACGTTATAATTATACAATATGTGCGTTATACAATACAATAGAAGGAGGAGGTTTTTCTGGAAAACTTAAACGTTATAGTGGCAAGAAACCTGAAAGGTATACGCGAACAAAAGAAATTGAGCCTTGATAAGGTAGCAGAGCTTACAGGTGTGAGCAAGAGTATGCTTGGGCAGATTGAAAGGGGCGAGTCAAACCCGACAATAACGACAGTCTGGAAAATAGCTAACGGCTTGAAGGTTTCCTTCACAACATTGATCAATACTCAGAAGCAGGATACTGTTATTATAGAACGGAAAGATATTGAACCTCTGATAGAGGATAATGGCAAGTACCGGCTTTATCCGTACTTTCCATATGAGGACGGACGGCACTTTGAGGTATATTCCGTGGAAATTGAAAAAGGTGGATATCTGAGTGCCGATGCCCATCCGGAGGATACTCAGGAGTTCATTACGGTATTTGATGGTGAATTGACCATTAGGGTAAATGAGCAGGAGTTTACAATAGAAGAGGGAAACTCAATCAGGTTCAAGGCTGATAAACCTCATGTCTACCATAATTCAGGAAATAAGCCTGCAAGACTGAGTATGGTTATATACTATCCGGTCTGATAGTCGGGGAGGTATGTTATGATTTGCAATAAGCACTCTTTACTCGTATTTATTAGAATTACAGCTGCCATACTTCTTTGTGCCTATCTGATATTCATAGCCTGGCGCATGTTCTTCTACGCTTTCGGCTCATACTACCGCACATACAGTGCATTGCCGGAATATAACCTGATTCCTTTCAAAACTATAATAAATCTTATTGTAAACTTCAGGTACTATGAGCTTGATGTCTGGATATATAATCTTTTTGGAAATCTTGCAGCGTTCATACCTCTTGGACTTTTGCTGCCTGCAGCTATTGGCGTGAAAAGGAAGTTCAGGGCCACTGTCATATTTTCAGTGTTGCTCCTGCTGACTGCTGAAACCGCTCAATTGATGTTCAGAGTAGGTGTATTTGATGTGGATGATATTATTCTGAATATGATTGGAGTAGTATCAGGATATATGGTATATATTCTAATATTAAAGCTTAACAGGATTAAATAGTGCACTATAAGCCGGAAGTAAGGGAAAAATGCATAATTTGTATAGTTTTTTATAAATTGCCTCATGATATTTGTGAGGTGAGAATAATATGGAAATATTGAAATATACACATATATTTTACTTTGCCATTACGTGGCTTTTCGTGTTCATATTTATCAGGCCGAAGCGTATCCTGGAGCTGATTCCTATCGCCGTTTTGGGAGTAATAACATTAACTATTGTGGATATCTACATTACTTCACTTAATTTGTATCAATACAACAAACCACTGATCAATGTGCTTGGCGCTCCCTTATTTCATTTACTATGGGGGGGAGGAGCAGGAATTGTGTATATACACTACATGAAACCCGGATTTGTTCATAAATTTGTAAATGTAGTATTATTCACAATAATCACCCTGGCGCTTGAATTCATATCGGAACAGGCAGGAGTAGCACAGCGGCTGGGCAGCTACAGTTTTCTTCACAGTGCACTGTTGGATTTTGCTGCTCTCGTTGTGCTCCTGTGGATTGCTGAGGGTTTGTATGGCAGCAGGATATATAAAAAACAGTAGATAAAGCATCTATGAATGTCTTAAATACCTAAATAAAAAAATAGTTTTCGGAAAATTTGCTCGGATATGTTTACATGAATAAATTTCTATGATAAACTCTAATTGTCGACAATCGGTATACAAAACAAAGGGGAGAGCTTAATGAAAGATAATTGCAAACAGAAGGCATATGATTATTTGTATGACGCTATAATTACAAATGTGATTCAACCCGGGCAGCCCATTATTGAGCAGGAGATATCCAGCACCCTTGGGACAAGCAGGACCCCGGTGCGTGAAGCTCTTAAACAGCTGGAGTCAGAGGGATTGGTGCGCCATATACCCGGGAGGGGGACCTTTGTTTCTGAAGTCACCACACAGGATGTGGAAGAGATATTTACATTAAGGAGTATGCTTGAGATACTTGCATTGCAGTCAGCTTGGAAAAAGATCAGTGATAAAGAATTGGAGGAAGCATCACAACATCTGGTATCATTGGATTCCAATTGTTCTGCTGATGAATTCTACAAGAGCGACAGAATGATTCATGACTTGATAGTACGTAATGGAGGCAACCGCAGGCTTGACAGCTTTCTAAAAAATATTAACGCTCAAATCGAGAGGATCAGGATAATCTCGTCATTAACTCCCCAACGCCTTGGTAAATCTAAAGAAGAACATCTTGAAATAATCAGCGCTTTAAAGGAAAGGAATTTGGAGAAAACTGAGGAACTGTTGCGTGCCCATATTAATAATGTCAAAGAGAGTGCAATTGAGGTTTGTAGAAATATGAGGTTCGATTGGTAAAACCGATTTCTTTTACCTTTAATTGCCGACAACGTGTATACAATCGGTCGGCAAACGATATATTTTGAGAAGGTACTGCTTGGCGGTGCTGCTCTAGAGCTATTTTATCTGAAGTTCAGCAGAAAAAGGAGGATTATGCATGAGATTAACGTTTGAAGAGAAACAGATGTTGGAAGGGAAATATGGCTATCCGACACAGAAAGCAATGGAAATACTCATACAGCTTGGAGAAATATATAATGCTGAAGAGATGCTTCCGGTATCTAATGTACATATGCCAGGGTCATCAGTAGTAGTTGCCGGTGAGGCCGGAACCAAGTTTGTTGAGATGATGGCTGAAAAAGGAGGGAAATTCAGAGCCTTTACAACTTTAAATACTGCAGCTGTTGATTTTGATTTGTGGAAAGAGCTCGGTTTCCCGGAAGCTACATATAAATTACAGGACAGGCTTACCCGCGCCTATGAGGCCATGGGAGGAGTTGCCTGCCATACATGCACACCATACCTGATTGGAAATACTCCCCGCTTCGGTGAAAATGTGGCCTGGGGTGAATCATCAGCGATAGCCTTTGTCAATTCAGTGCTTGGAGCCCGGACAAACCGCCATGGCGGTCCATCGGCTCTTGCAGCAGCACTTACCGGCCGCGTTCCTGCATATGGCTATCATCTTCAGGAAAACAGGTATGGTCATGTATTGGTTAATGTAACAGCAGAATTGAATGGTATAGAAGACTACGGAAGCCTTGGCTACTGGGTCGGCAGAATAGTGGAAAGCAAGGTGCCTGTACTTACCGGTATTCCAAAGGATGCATCAATTGATCAGCTTAAGATGCTTGGAGCTGCTCTTGCGTCATCAGGCTCAGTCGCATTGTTCCATGCAGTAGGGATTACACCTGAAGCACCAACTGTTGAAGCAGCTTTTGGAGGAAGACAGCCTGAGCAGGTTCTTGAGTTTGGTAAGGATCAGCTGCTTGAAGGGCACAATTCTCTGAATAAACATCAGGGACAGGAAATAAAGCTGGTAACAATCGGTTGTCCTCATGCGTCAATCTCTGAAATTGAGACAATTGCTAAAATGCTTGAAAATAAAAAGCTGCATAATGGAGTGGATTTATGGGTTATTACTGCAGTACCGAACAAGGCTTATGCAGAAAGATGCGGTTATAAGGGGATCATAGAAGCTGCAGGCGGTCATCTCGTAAGCGATACTTGTCCTATTCTTTCACCTATGGTTTATGTAGCCAAAGAAAGAGGGTATTCAGCAATAGCCACAAATTCAGCCAAACTGGCACATTATGCTCCGGGACAGTGGGCGCTCCCAACCTATTACGGCAGTGTGGAGAGATGTATAAACGCCGCTTTAACCGGTAAATTTTAAGGATGCGGAGGAGTTTACTATGCAAATAATAAAGGGTAGGAAAGTAATTGGCGGCAAAGCAAAGGGTGAAGCTCTGGTAACCTCTGAACCAATTTGCTTTCTTGGCGGTATAGATGTAAAGACCGGACAGGTTACGGAAGTAGGACATCCCCTGCATGGAAAAAGCATTGCAGGAAAAATACTGGTGTTCCCTACGGGAAAAGGCTCTACAGGCGGTTCATACCTGATATATGAGTCAACATACAACGGTGTAGGCGCTGCAGCCATGATAAATTATAATGTTGAACAGGTTACGGCTATTGGCTGCATAATGGCGGAAATTCCTCTAATTGACCAGCCGGAACAGGATCCCATCAAGCTTATAAAGGATGGAGATCTGGTAGAGGTGGATGCAGACGCAGGAACCATCACCATATTATAAAGCGAGGTAGAAAGTAATATGTCTTTTGAAAAATATAGGGCACGATTGGAAAAGCTGTCATCGACAAATATTTCAGATGCATTGGATGCATATGGCCTGAAGGGCGCTACATACGGAATCCGTCCTATTTGGGAAGGTGCAGGTAAAGTAGTCGGGGAAGCGGTTACGGTTAAAATAACTGCAGCAGGGCTTACAAAGGGAAAGAATCACCTGGGGGTCAAAGCCATTGATGCTGCAAAAGCAGGAGATGTAATAATAATTGACAACGGCGGCCGGTTGGATACTTCCTGCTGGGGAGGGATCCTGGCCAATGGAGCTCAGATGAAGGGGATAAGCGGCGTAGTCATTGATGGAGCCTGCCGTGATGTGGATGATTATGTCGACATCAAATTTCCCGTATATTCAAGAGGTGCTGTTGTAGCAACCGCCCGTGGAAGGATCATGGAAGAGGCGACTAATGTGATGATTCAGTTTGCAGGAGTTCAGGTAAGGCCTGGAGATATAGTATTCGGAGACCGCAGCGGAGTTGTCGTTATTCCCCAGGAAAAGCTGGAGGAAGTAGTGGTGAAGGCAGAAGAGCTTTTTGAAAAAGAGGAAGCTATGGTTGCTGAAATACGTTCCGGTAAATCAATGCTTGAGGTGGATAACAAATATAGTTATGAAAAGATGCTCAGCAAGTAAATAAAATACTTAAGGAGATGAGCGCATGTTAAGTAAAGATGAGATACAACAGTTCGGCAAGCTTCCTACGGGCAATGTCTGCGATGCCAATAATAAAGGCGGAAATATGGATTTTCAGATAAAGCCTATAGACAAAAGAAGCAAGCTGGTTGGACCTGCAGTTACGGTAAAATGCCAGCCGGGGGATAACCTGATAATACACCAGGCCATATATAAGGCGGAGCCTGGTTCGGTGCTGGTAATTGATACCCATGGCTATACTGGTGCAGGACCCATGGGAGAAATAGTGGTTATTGCCTGCCAGGAGAGAGGCATAGCGGGTATTGTAGTTGACGGCACCTGCCGTGATGCAAATGATATAGAGGAACTGGGCTTCCCATTTTTCTGCAGGGGCTTCAATCCCGGGGGTACAGTGAAGGAAAGCTGGGGAACCATCAATGAGACCATTCAGTGCGGTGGTGTTGTGGTCAATCCCGGGGATATTATCGTCGGGGATGTGGATGGAGTGGTAGTAGTTCCACAGGATAAAGCGGCAGAAGTATTGGAGAAGGCAAAGGCCATAGCAGATAAGGAAGTAAAAGTAAGGGAAATGCTTCGCCAGGGGAAAACAACACTTGAAATATATGGTTTTGACAAAATCATTGAGCAAAAAGGCTATAAATAGGAGGAGTAAGATGAATAACGTACCCAAACTTGATCCGTCAATTGTTGAAGCTTTCAAAAAGCTTGATACAACCAGCGTGTCTGATGCATTGGACCGCCTCGGCATAACAGGAGGACTTCTGGGCATCAAATCGGTAGTAGCAGATACTACGATCTGCGGACAGGCATTTACAGTGCACTACGTTCCATGCGGCAGTGTAAAAGGGACTGTGGGAGACTTCCTAGATGATGTTGAGCCCGGCCAGGTAGTGGTGATCGATAATTCAGGCCGCGATTACTGTACTGTATGGGGTGACCTGATGTCCATTACAGCTACCCGTATGGGTGTGGCAGGAACTGTTATAGATGGCGTATGCAGAGACATACCTGCCATAAAGAAGATAAAATATCCGATTTTCACAAAGGGTACATATATGGTAACCGGTAAGGACCGTGTATTTGTGGATGCTGTAAATGTGCCGGTATCTGTCTCGGGAGTTCAGGTAAAGCCTGGAGATATAGTTCTCGGAGATGAGACAGGAGTTCTGGTGATTCCTGTAGAGAGGGCGGAGGAAGTACTAAAAGTATCACAGGAAATAGCGGAGAAGGAAGCCATAATAGAAGAGGCTGTTAGGACTGGAGCAACCTTGAAGGAAGCCCGTGCCAGGGCAGGCTATCATCAGCTGCAGACACGCAAGGCTTAATGAGTGCAATTGTATAAAGTATTGAAAGACACAGTAAGGGGGTATTTTAATGAAAGATCTTAGTGTAAAATTAGGAAGCTTAACGCTGAAAAATCCGATAGTCGCTGGAGGCGGACCTCTGGCAGGCACAGTTCAGCATATCAAGGACTGCGTGGATGCAGGCTTCGGAGCAGTGGTAACAAAAACTGCTTCTACAGTATGGTATCTGCAGAGATATCCAAGACCATTATATAAATTGATCGATTACAAAAAAGACAGCAGTAATCCGTACTATACTCCGAATGATTACGGCTGGATGCACAGAGAGCATAACTCAGTTTATCCGCCGGAGCAGTTCGCGAAAATAATTAAGGAAGCCGCTCCATACGCTAAAGAACATAATTGTGCAATCATAGGAAGCTATTCTGCAAGATTCATGGAAGAGTGGGTCGAAATAGCGAAACTCTATGAAGAAGCAGGTTGTGCAGCATTGGAAATCAATTTCTGCTGTCCTTTCCCGCCGGAAGGCTTGGCTAAGAGTGAGGATGATGTCAGAATAGGCATCTACTATACAAAAAATCCTGATGAGGCAGTAAAGGTAATCAAGAAATTAAAGGAATTTGTAAAAATACCAATGTTCGTAAAAATGAGCCCCGACGGCTCCAACTTCGAACAGGTGGCTAAGATGCTCGAAGAGGCAGGCGCTGACGGTGTAACAATGTTTGCAAATAACAAGACTCTGAGAGTTGATATTGAGACAGGAAAACCTGTCGCATACGGCCCGGCACCGGGTACAGGCCCGGGAGTCAAGGCTCTGGCTATCAGATGGGTGGCAGAGGTTTCAGCCAAGTGTGATTTTGCAGTAATGGGCAATCGTGGAGCGTCGACCTGGCAGGATGCTATTGAGTTCATAATGGCCGGAGCTTCAGCGGTACAGTACTGCACACCTGTTATGATCCGCGGCCTGGTATATGTAAAAGAGCTTCTTGACGGAATAGAAAAATACATGGAAAGAAGAGACTATAACAGCATCAGTGAGTTCCATGGTATGGCAATGAGACAGATATACAGCAACCAGGACCTTGTAGACAACGTTAAGGCTCTGTATGCCGAGGTTGATTACAGCAAATGTACAGGCTGTAAACGCTGCAGTCAGGTATGCTGGTATGATGCAATAAAGGTAGTGAAGAAGGCCATAATAAAGAAACAACATTGTGCAGGCTGCAGCTTGTGCAGCCAGGTATGTCCGGTGAATGCAATCAATATGCATGAAAGAGATAATGATCTTGAGCACTTCCAGGCTATGGCTTCCGCACATCCGGAGCTGCTGCCGGAATACTTCAAAGATGGAGATAAATAATAATGAGGAAATATTCTATTGCGCTTATTCCGGGTGATGGAATTGGAAAAGAAGTAGTCGCATCGGCTAAAGAAGTCCTGGAGGCTGTACAGGCCGCTTCGGGAGAGTTCAGTCTTGAATTTGAGACATATCCTGCCGGACAAGAGGTGTTTGCAAGCACAGGCAGTGCTTTACCGCAGGAGACCCTGTCCGGGATAAGAAAAGCCGATGCAGCTTTGATCGGCGCATTGAATGCAAGTCCTGTACCTGCACCAAGCCCTGTAGGACAGCTGCGGAAGGAACTGGGACTGTATGCCGATGTCCGCCCGGTTAAAGCCTGGCCTGGGATATGGAGTATAAAGCCTGGCCTCGATATCATCTGCATACGTGAGAACACCGAAGGTTTTCTTGCGGACCGCAATTTATACATGGGTAATGGCGAGTTCATGCCCACAGAGGATGTTGTAATGTCTGTCAGGGTACTGACAAGGCAGGGCAGTGAAAGAATAGCCAGATATGCTTTTGAACTGGCAAGGAAGCAGAGCCGCAAAAAGATCACTGTGGTTCACAAGGCCAATGTTCTGAGGCGGGGCTGCGGTTTCTTCCTGGAAATAGTAAGGGCTGTGGCAAAAAATTATCCTGAAATAGAGCTGACAGATGAATATGTGGATAATGCAGCAAACAACCTCATACTGCAGCCTGAAAAATATGATGTTTTACTGGCTACGAATTTATTCGGGGATATAATTTCGGATGAGGCGGCAGCCCTCGTATCCAACCTGGTACCTTCAGTCAATATCGGAGAGGATTGCGCTGTTTTCTCACCAATAAATCATTCCGGGAAAAACGATGAAGCAGGCAAGAATATTGCAAACCCGCTAGTACATATAGTCTGCGCCGGCATGATGCTGGAGCACCTGGGTGAAGCGGAGGCCGGACATAAAATATATCAGGCTGTAAGGGATGTTCTTAAAGAGGGAAGCATTAAGCCGCAGGATCTGGGCGGCAACAGCAGTACCACCGAAATAACATCGGCAGTATGCAGCAGAATAACCGGAAATTAACGAGGGGGAATCTGCAATGGGAATGACGATAGTTGAAAAAATACTTGCTAAGAACAGCGGTATGGCAGAAGTTAAACCAGGGGACATTATAGAGGCAAAAGTAGATGCTGTAATGCTGCATGACATAGGAACCCCAGGGATACAAAGACCACTCAAAGAGCTTGGACTGGACAGGATCGCGGATAATGTGGAATGTGTGATCATACCGGATCATTTCGTTCCCGCACCTACAGTCCAGGCTGCTGAAAATTTGAAAATCACCAGAAATTTTGCTGTTTCAATGGGTGTAAAAAACTTCTATGATATAGGCCGCGGCGGTGTATGCCACCAGGTGATGGTGGAAAAAGGGCATGTCAGACCGGGACAGATTATTGCGGCTCCTGACTCCCATGCTACGACCTACGGCTCCTTTGGTGCTTTAGGGACAGGTTTTGGAGTTACTGATGTAGCTATTGCCCTGGGAACCGGACGGCTTTGGTTCATGGTGCCTGAGACGGCTAAAATTGTTTTAAACGGAAGGCTGGGAGCCGGTGTAAGTGCAAAGGATGTGATCCTTCACCTTCTTAAAACCTTCGGAGAAGCAAGGTTCATATATAAAGTAATCGAGCTTTCAGGACCTGTAATTGAGAATATGAGCATGGAAGGACGTATGTGCATTGCAAACCTGGCTTATGAGCTGGGAGTTAAAACATGCATTATCCTCCCTGATAAAGTTACGAAAGATTACCTGACAGAGCGTACTGACATTGCATTTGAACCGGTTCTGCCTGATCCGGATGCACAATATGCAGAAACACTGGAGCTTGACTTGAGTGACCTTGCACCTATGGTAGCAGCACCGCACAGCCCATCCAACGGCAAAACGGCGGCTGAAGCGGCAGGTACAAAGATCCATCAGGCTTTCCTCGGATCCTGTACAAACGGTAGAATCGAAGACCTGCGCATAGCAGCGGACATACTGAAAGGGCAGACTGTGCATCCTGATGTACGTTTAATTGTGACTCCGGCTTCCCAGGCTGTATACCTGCAAGCTGTAAGTGAAGGTATAGTAGAGGTGCTGCTTAAAGCAGGCGCCTGCATAACCAATCCCGGCTGCGGAGTATGCCTGGGCGGACATCTGGGGGTAATAGCCTCCGATGAGGTATGTATTTCCACCTCCAACAGAAATTTCAGAGGGAGAATGGGCAGCGTAAACGGAGCAATTTACCTGGCCTCACCTGCAACAGTTGCAGCATCGGCAATCAAAGGTGAGATAACTGATCCGAGAAGTCTGGAGGTGAAGCAGGCATGATAAGCGGGAAGGTATGGAAATATGGCAAGAACATAGATACTGAAGAGATATACCCGGCAAGATATCTGGTTCATTTTGAACCACAGGAAGTGGCTAAACATGCTATGGAGGATATAGACCCCAAATTTGCGGAACGTGTGAAGCCCGGGGATATAATCGTCGCAGGACATAACTTCGGATGCGGCTCCGCCAGGGAACAGGCGGCCATGACTTTAAAATATGCAAAAGTCGGCGCCATAGTAGCAGATTCAATTTCGAGAGCCTTTTATAGAAATGCTGTGAATAATGGACTTCCTGTATTGGCGATGGAAGGGATCTCAGAGCAGGTCAATGAAGGTGACGAACTTGAAGTCGACCTGGAGCTTGGGATAATAGTCAATCTTACTACAGGTATGAAGTGGCAGTCAAAACCTGCACCAAAGCTGATACTTGATATCATATCAATGGGTGGGGCTATAGCGTATTACAAGAAGACAATGAAATAATGTTCTGTATATAAATATCAACTTATTCATGAAAGGGAGGAGTCAAATGCCAAAAAGTTTGGGAAGTTACATAGAAACGCTCAGAGCACTATGTCCTGAAGAAATTGTTGATGTAAAGAAAGAGGTAGATCCTAAGTTTGAAGCTACAACATTTTTGAGAAAATTGGAGCTGGAAGGCCGTCAGCCGATGGCAGTCTATCCTCATGTGAAAGATCTATACGGTGAAAAGTCCGAGATACCTCTGGCGCTTAATGCTTTTGCAAGCAGAAAGAAGCTTGCTGTAGCTCTTGACCTTAAGCCCGAGCAGTACAAGATGGAGCCGGTAATGGAATTGGCAAAGCGTTACCGCAACCAGGGCACAACTGAAGTAATAAAGCCCGAGGATGCTCCGGTGAAGGAAGTAGTGAAAAAGGGTGAAGAAGTGGATCTGTTCAAGCTCCCTATCCCCACTCATAACTCAAAGGATGGCGGACCATACATATTAGGTGCATGTACTGCCATGAGGAATCCGGAAACAGGTGTATACAATCTGGCTATGCTGAGACTCCATGTAAAGGACAAGGATAAGACCACTATACATGCGGAGCTTAACCACCACTCAGGCATGATCATAAAAGCGAACCGCGAAGCGGGGAAAGAGACTCCTATTGCATTGGTAGTAGGGCATCATCCTACCTTCTATCTAGGCAGCCTGTGGGAAGGACCCTATGGGAAGGATGAATATGAAATAGCAAGCTCAGCCATGGGCGAGGCACTGAGAGTAGTTCCATCTGAAACCTGGGGTGAAGATTTCATGGTTCCTGCGGATGCCGAGATGATAATCGAAGGTGTCGTATTGGCTGAAGAAGTTGATGAGGAAGGCCCTGTCGGAGAGCATACACGCTATTATAAAACCATACGCGGAGGCAAAATAGACAAGAGATTTGACCCCGTGGTAAAAATAACCGCTATTACTTACAGAAAAAACGCGATATATTTATCTAACAATATGGCTCATGCAGATCAAGGCTTTATAGGAGCACTTCCAAAGGAAGCTGTTATCTATGAAAAAGCAAAGGGCTGCTGCCCGGGAGTGAAAGCCGTATATCTGACACCGGGCGGAGTCTGCCGTTATATATGTTACATATCGCTTAAGCAGCGTGTCGCCGGTGAGGCAAAGGATGCAATAATGGCTTCCTTCATCAGTGACTGGCATATAAAGTTTGTTGTTGCTGTTGATGATGATGTGGATATCTTTAGCGATCAGGAAGTACTTTGGGCTATAGCCACAAGGACTCAGCCCCATCGCAGATTCTTTATAATTCCTGAGGCCATGGGAGCCAGCCTGGACCCGACAGTAAGCATGGAATCGTCAAAGCCCGTTACATCGAAGATGGGTATAGATGCAACTAAACCGTATGGCGAGCCTTTTTCCGAAGTATGTGAAGTTCCTCTTGACCTGCTTCAGGAAATCCGCCTTGAGGATTACATATAGACTTTGGTACGGTGAGAAAGGAGGGAAGAAAACAGGTTTTTTACGGGTAGATCTATCAAATGTCAGATTATAAATTAAAGGGAGGTCAAAATAATGAAGGTTAGCAAGAGAAGAATAGCTTTAATTACAGTGTTAGTATTTTTACTTAGTTCCATCGCTTTAGCAGGTTGTACACCAAAACCGGCCGCAGAAGGAGCTGCACCGGCAGCCGCAGAACCTGCAAAAAGCAACTACCCTTCCCAACCGATAACAATGTACATACCTCATAAGGCCGGAGGCAGCACCGATATGGTAGCTCGTGCCCTCCAGCCATATCTCCAGAAGAATCTTGGGGATAAAGCATCTGTTGTTATAGAGAATGAAGGCGGCGGAGGAGGAAATGCTGCTCACCTGAAGACCTACAAAGCAGCTCCGGATGGATACACTATTGAAATGACACCATTCCCTTCCATGACACTTGGTGAGATAGTAAAGGGCGGCGAATTCAAGGCCATGGAGTACACATATCTGTATAGTGTAACCGGCGGCGATTATAACGGTATTTACGTAAAATATGACTCCCCGTACAAAACCCTTAAAGACCTGGTAGAAGCAGCAAAAAAAGGTAAGATTACAATGTCAGGCTCCGGCGTTGGTACAAACAGTGATATGTCCATGAAACTGCTGGAAAAACCGGCAGGCGTTAAGTTCGAATATGTATCTTATGACGGTGGAACAGAAGCTGCTGTTGCTGTTGCCGGCGGACATACCGACAGTGGTGTAGGTAATGTAGTTTCCCTGAAGCAGATGGTTGATGAGAAGAAGCTCAGAGTTCTGGCTGTTATCGGTAAGAACAGACATGCAAATTACCCGGATGTACCAACTGCCGTCGAAGAAGGCTATGAGGGCGCAGCAATGGATGTATGCGTTGGCGTAATTGCACCTCCAAACATGCCTGCTGATATAGCTAAAGTATTGGAAGATGCTCTGAGCAAGGCCGTTGCTGATCCGGAATTCAAGGCACAGGCCGATAAGCTGGGTGCAACTCTTGTACCTTTGAGCTCAACAGAATTCAAGGCCGTTGCTGAAAACATCTATAATCAGGCCAATTCAATGAAGGACGAGCTTAAAGCCGGACAATAATCAGGGAATACCATAAAGAGAAAGGGGTATTATCTCCCTTTCTCTTATCCAAATATTAGAGGCACTATAGAAGGGGGTATACGATGAATACGGCATCTGGTGCAAATAAGAAAAAACTATCAAACATGTTGTTCACAGCTGCAATTATCATTGTTTTTGCAATGGTTCTTGTGATGTCCTTCTCACTCTCCAAAACGGCTGGAAGTGTACCGAGACTGATCAGCATAGTCGGAATCATACTGTCCGTTATTTCGCTGATTACAGACTCAAAGAAAAAGGATGGCAAAAAGGAAGGCAATAATGCTGATTCATCTGAGAATCAAGGAGTGCCTTTTATGAAGACTTTTGCGTTTATAATAGCATATCTGGTGGCAATGGTCGTATTGGGATTCTTAGTATCTACCATCCTGATACTGTTCTTAATGACAATACTAATGAATTATAAGAACTATAAAGTTAGTGCGATTTTTTCGGTTATAGCAACAGTAATGCTTTATGCCAGCTTCAAATACCTGTTCTACGTCCGCTTGCCTATTGGCATTCTGTTTGAGTTATTTTTATAGGGTGGTGAGATAATGGAAAATGTAGTAACTGCATTAGTCAATATATTTTCTGCAGCTAATTTTATGTATTTGATTGCAGGGTCAGTAATCGGACTGATCATAGGCGTGCTGCCGGGATTAGGTCCGACCTTCGGTACAGCTCTGGTACTTCCGTTTACTTTTGGAATGAGCCCTGACTCAGCATTAATTCTCCTGAGTGCAGTATATTCATGTACTGCTTACGGAGACGGTATCACTTCAATTCTCTTGAATGTACCTGGCGGCCCGGGAGGGGTGGCTCTCACCTTCGACGGTTATACCCTTACACGTAAGGGTAAGGCTGCTGAAGCCCTGGGGGCTCTTGTTGGCTCATCCTTTGTCGGCGGTATAGTCGGAGTTCTGGCTCTTATGTTTATTGCACCTCCTATGGCGGAGTTCTCTCTGAAGATCGGCCCGGCGGAATACTTCATGCTTGCTATGTTCGGTTTATCAATGGTAGCAGTAGCCGGTAAGGGTGATACGGCAAAGGGACTTATTCTCGGCTGTTTGGGTCTGCTCTTCTCCTTTGTAGGAATTGATGTAATTACAGGAGCAGAAAGATTTACTTTCGGCAGCACTTTTCTTGAGGACGGGTTATCCACTGTAAGTGCCACAATCGGCTTGTTTGCTCTTTCTCAAGTGTTCATACTCGCAGAAGAAGGCGGCAGCATAGCCGGTGAGTTTACGCTGGTAACCAAGCCCTGGAGCGGAATCCGTGCTACAATAAAGTACTGGTATGTTACATTACGCTCTTCCATACTGGGTGTTTCCATAGGTATGATACCTGGAATAGGAATATCTACGGCCAGTATCCTGTCTTATATTGCCGAGAAGAGAATTTCAAAAAATCCTGAGTCTTATGGAGAAGGTAATATAAGAGGTGTTATTGCCCCCCAGGCATCTTCAAACGCTTGTGTAAGCGGGGAGCTTATTCCTGCTTTTGCACTGGGGATACCGGGAGGTGCCACAGCTGCCATATTCCTGGCTGCAATGACCTTACACGGCCTCAGACCTGGTCTCAGCTTCTTCTCGACGGGCGGAGCCCTGGTTGATACTATCTTTATGGGAATGATAATGGCGCAATTTGTTATATTGTTCTTCGGACTGACATCTACACCGCTTCTGGCAAAAATCACAAAAGTACCGAATGCAATCCTGGTACCGGTAATTATGGCTCTCTGCTTTGTAGGAGCATTTGCAGTAAATAATTATATCGAAGATGTGATTGTTGCTATAGTTTTCGGAGTTATCGGATATGTGATGTTTAAGAACAAATGGCCGATGCAGTGTCTTGTTCTCGGACTGGTGCTGGGTGAGATCGCTGAGAGCAACTTCCACCGCGCAATGCAGATATCAGGCGGGTCATACGGCATATTTGTTCAGAAACCGATCTCTCTGGTTTTACTTATTTCAATTGTTGCAATTTTATTCTGGACTTATTTTGGCGATGTAATCAAAGCGAAGCTGAAAAATGCATAATACAAACATTAAGGGTGATGTATAATGGGGTGGCATCGGAACAAGCCCCAATTTCATCACCATTCTGTTATTAAACGTTATAAATATAGATTTTACAGTAAAGGGGTATAAAGAGTGAAAAGACAGTGGGATGATCTGTTAACAGATGTAGATAGAATTGTAATCGAGAGAAGTAAATATGGACAGCCCAGGGGTTTTGGCAAAAAGCCTCTGCTCCTGGTCATTGATGCACAGCCAAATTACGTTGGCGCAAATAAGCCTATTGAGGAGCAAATAGATGAATGGCCGGCCGGCAGCGGTGAAAAGGCCTGGGCAGGAGTAAAAAAGGTTTTATCCTTGAGAGATGCGGCCAGAGAAGCAGGGATACCTATTTTCTATACAAGAAATGTTCAGAATGCCACTACAATGTTTGACAGCTTCGCTACAAAGACAAAAAGGGACCAGACAAAGTTTGTTGACGGTAATCCGGCAGCAGACCTGCTTCCTGAGATAAAGCCCTTACCTGATGAACTGGTTATTCCAAAAGGTTATGCCAGTGTATTCTATGGTACTCCGCTGCAAAGCTATCTGGTCAAGCTGGGGATAGACACCATCATTATCGTCGGCGGTACGACAAGCGGCTGCTGCCGTGCAACAGCAGTAGATGCTGCAACAAGGAACTATAATGTGGGCTTCGTGGAAGACTGTTTGTTTGACAGGATTACAGTATCACACAAGGCTGCTCTTCTGGACATCTGGATGAAGTACGGAGATGTCGTAACAAGTGATTATGTGAAGGAATACTTTAAGACCCTTGGAAAATAATCAGGGGTCTCCTATAAAGAACCATTTACGATCCGGACTTGCACCTCAAATTTATTTTTCTTTATCAAAACAGTTTACTTCGTCGATAATATATTCAAGGTCTTCAAAATCAGCATGCTGGATTTCTTTCAGGTACTTTTCCCTGAGCTTTGGCTTTTCGAGGTCCCCACTTTTTATCCGGGGATTGCCCCTTAAGGTTGTCTCGAAAGGCGTCCTTTCCAGTTCTGTATTACCTTTAGCTTTAAGAATATTGAGGAGCTTATCGCCTTTTTCATTATTGCTCAGGATCAAAGATACTCCAAGATCATTTTTGTATTCCTTCGGGACACCCCAATAATCTGCCAGTGTCAGGTCACCCTGCCGGGGCGTACTGCAAAAGGTGCAGTTGTAGCAGGCGTCATTTAAGTACAGGTCGCTAAGAAAACCGACCATGAACGGATCCTTGCGGAAGGTTTCCGAATAACTGCTTCCATCCGTAAATTCGATATACATTCTGAATTTGGACCAACCAATGTCTTTATTGCGGAAATTGATGGCTTTGACTGTACGGGAATCCCTTATATATTCCAGGTATTTATGGAAAACAGCTGCAGAGGGTGTGCCGTGACAAACCAGGTCGAGGGTTATGAGGTTTTCGCTATTTACAAAATTATGAAGAGCGGCTACCTGACAGGGCAAACCGGAGAATAATACAAGCCTGCCGCTTTTGATCAGCTTATCGATTTGCGTATATGACAAACCGACGTTGCTCTGCAGATACTTTGAACCGCGGAAAGGAAGAAGGCCACTACTGGATTCTGTTTTTGCATGACAGAGGGTCCAGTCAGATTTCCAGCATACTCCATAAACAATGCCCTTTGAATCCAAAACAGTATTTGCTAATTCCGTAAATATTCCGCCTGAGGAACTGTGTTTCCGGAGTGCTTCGTTCTTAGACCAGGCAGCATATGAAATTACATCTTCAGAAGACCTGTTATTGGTATGGGAAGATGAGCCTGTAAGCACAGGGCAGCGCCTGGAACAAAGACCGCAGTTGCTGCAGCGGTTTTCCATCAATTCAGGACGATAAAAGCCATATGATGACAATTTCATTTTTATTGCATTTTCAGGGCATGCATTGTAACAGGCAAAACAACCTGTGCATTTATCATAGGGTATTGTATGGATTATACTATTATTAAAAGACATATAAGGCCTCGCTTTCAACGGTGTTGCCACTAACATTATTATACAGGATAAGTTCGGGACTAGCTATGGTATACTAGAAAAAGATATAAAAATCATTTGCATTAATTTTTATTTATGTAAAGGAGTGTCAGGCTTGAAAATCATTGTAGGAATAAGCGGTGCTTCAGGCGCTATTTATGGTATAAGACTGCTGGAGGAATTGAAAAAGAGGAAGGTTGAAACCCATTTGATAATGAGCAGGTGGGGCGCGGTAACAATTGCCAAGGAAACGGATTATACGGTGGAGCAGGTAAATGCCCTTGCCGATAAAATATATAGAGAAGACGATGTCAGTGCTGCAATATCCAGCGGCTCTTTTCAGACCGGAGGAATGATAGTTGCACCGTGCAGCATGAAGACTCTGAGCGGTATCGCCAATGGATATGCAGAGGACCTTATGACAAGGGCAGCCGATGTATGCATCAAGGAAAGACGAAAGCTTATTCTGGTGGCAAGAGAAACTCCGCTAAATGCCATACACCTGGAAAATATGCTGAAGCTCTCGAGGATCGGAGTTGAGATCATGCCGCCTGTTCCGGCCTTCTATTCAAGGCCGCAGAGTATAGATGACATTGTTAACCATACAGTAGGACGCATCATGGACCATATAGGCCTGGAAAACCGGCTGTTTACAAGATGGGGGGAGTAATATGAAGTCCCAGATTCATGAAATGCTAGAAGACGGGAAATATTCTCTGGAAGCATTGCTTGTACTGACAGATGATGGAATCGCAATGTTTGTCGGCGGAGGAGAAAAACCGCATATAGGCACAGTAGTCATAAGCCAGCCCCGGCCGGGTATGAAGGCCGGCAGCGGTATAAGCTGCACTACCTCGGTAACAAACATGCTGTCACATAAGGACGATCTGATAATAATCCCCATAGCTGAGGCTGTCTGCAAAAAAACAAGCATGGTTGTTGCAGCTTCAGGAGGGGTTCATATTGATAATGCTGATGAGTCAGCCATAAAAAGGCTTATGAGCAATATGGAGGAGCTTACAAAGAAGCTGCTGGAGAGGCTGTAATACTGGACTTTATATTTTGGGGCTATGTCTTCGGTCATACTAAAGACACAGCCCCATATCCGTTTTTAAAAGCAGGCATTCACTCTTGACAGTACTTCCACTAAAATATCCTCATCAATTTTTTCTATAAATTCAGCCTGCCTTGCCGTGTAATCGAGAGATTTTAAGTGTTCTATCCTTGACAATCAAGCCTTACAGAGAATATAATTGAAAATGCAGTCAGTTCGAGACCATCCTGACTTAAAACAAAACTACGGAGGTATTAAAAGTGAAAAATGTTCGATTCATGGTGCAAGGGGCATTGATCGCAGCTATCTATGCGGTTTTAACCGTTGCATTTGCTCCAATCAGCTACGGCCCTTTGCAGGTCCGCATTTCCGAAGCGCTGACCGTTCTGCCGTTTTTTACTCCGGCTGCGATTCCGGGGCTTTTTATTGGCTGTATCATTGCCAATCTGTACGGCATGCTGATGGGGATGGGCGCCGGTATGCTGGATGTCGTCTTCGGCAGCCTGGCAACCTTGCTGGCGGCTTATCTTTCCTACAAGATGCCGAAGAAATGGCTTGTGCCTCTTCCGCCTGTTGTCGTAAACGGAGTTGTTGTCGGTTTAATGCTGTACTATGTGCTTCAGCTGCCGCTTCTGGCTACTATGGGCTGGGTTGCTCTGGGGGAATTGGTTGCGTGTTATGTAATCGGTTATCCTTTGATCCTGGTGCTCAATATATATAAGGACAAGATATTCAGATAAAAAATTCTCGCTGCCCTTTAAACAGGCAAGCGAGTTTTTTTATCTTTTATCTACTGATTCACGGATCCGTTTAAGTCCTACTTCAAGCAGGCTCCTGGGACAGGCTATGTTCATGCGCATAAAGCCTTCTCCACCTTCTCCAAAAGCACTGCCGTCATTCAATCCTACCAGGGCTTTACTGATAAAGAAGTCTGCAAGATCCTTCTGATTCATTCCCAATTCCCTGCAGTCCAGCCATATAAGGTAGGTGCCCTCAGGCTTGAATACTTTTATTCCCGGTATATTATTCCTGAAATAATCCAGCAGGAAGTTAAGATTATCTTCCAGATAAGCAAGGAGCTGATCCAGCCACTCGGCTCCATGGGTGTATGCGGCCTCCAGTGCGGTAATGCCGAATAAATTGCTCATTTCTACACCGAGACCCTTTATCGTGTTATTGAACTTTTTACGTAAAGCCATATCGGGAATGATTGCTACGGAGGTTGACAATCCGGCTATATTAAAGGTCTTGCTGGGAGCGAGGCAGGTCACGGTACGCTTTGCCAGCTCTTCAGATATTGAAGCTGCAGGTGTATGGACATTGCCGCTGTAAATAAGGTCTGAATGTATTTCATCGGAGACAAGTATTACATTATGCTTGATGCACAGCTTTCCGACCTTTGTTAGTTCATCCCTGCTCCACACCCTGCCGACAGGGTTGTGGGGGCTGCATAGTATCATGACTTTTACACCGCTTCCGAGCTTTGTATCAAGATCTTCAAAATCCATCAGATACCTGCCGCCCTCCTGTTTCAGCCGGTTGTTCACAATAACCCTTCCGTTGCTTTCTATTGCTGAGAAGAAGGGGTAATACACCGGCGTCTGCACCAGTACCTTGTCCCCCGGCTCTGTGTAGGAGAGGACACTGAAGCTTAATGCAGGAACTACCCCGGGGCAAACCCATATCCAGTCCTTTTCTATATGCCATCCATGCCTTTTCTCTGTCCAGTCCGCTATGGAAGCATAAAAACTATCAGGCCTGTTGGTATAGCCGTAAATTCCATGCCGGGCCCTTTTTACGACAGCATCAATTACCGGCTGAGGGACTTCAAAATCCATATCCGCCACCCACATGGGGAGTACTTCGGAATTACCGAAAACCCTGTCAAGGTAGTCCCACTTGACTGAGCCGGTACCCATGCGGTCTATGCTTTTATCAAAATTGTAATGCATATTTCTATCTCCTTTATAATAGATACTTTATAGTGAAATTATATATCATTTTATTATACTATATATTTAAATAAATGAATTTGTATTAAAATAGAGAAAAGATTATTAAACTAGTTTGAGTGAAAGGGTGGGATTGATATAGTAGACAAATTGAATGATGAGCTTATGGAAGTAAGCCTGAAGCTTAGGGAAAGGGACAGATTACGTAATAACCTGAAGAAGAACCGGGATGTCCTGGCCGATAAGACAAAAAAGTTGACTGAATGCGGAATCATTATGGAAAAGGAGGGCAAGGATTTAAAGAAGTATGAATCCCTGAGCCTGACAGGACTTTTCCATACGATACTGGGAAACAAGGAGGAGCAGCTGGAAAAGGAGAGACAGGAGTTTCTTGCAGCAAAGCTAAAATATGATGAAACAAAGACAGCGGTCAAGGATCTGGAAACCGGCATATCGGGGCTGATAAAAGAATTGGCTGCTTATGGAGAGGTTGATGACCAATATAATAGAATAATGAGGGCAAAGGAAACCTATATAATTGAACACAACGATGAAAACTCCAACAAGCTGATGGATTTGATTGAGGAGCTTGCCGGGATCAGGTCCAGCATAAAGGAGATTAAAGAAGCGATGTCTGCAGGTCATCTGGTAAAGGAGAAGCTGCAGCAAATGATAGGTTCCCTTGAGAGCGCAGGCAACTGGGGTACATGGGATATGCTCGGCGGCGGATTTCTGGCGACGGCAGTCAAGCATTCAAGGATAGACGATGCGCGAAGCCTCGCCTATGATGTTCAAAAGCTACTGCGGGAGTTCCGCTATGAGTTGGAGGATGTGGATGCATATATCGAACTGGATGTGAATATAGGCTCCTTTGAGACCTTTGCAGACTATTTCTTTGACGGCCTTATTTCCGACTGGATCGTACAGTCCAGGATCAATGACTCGCTGAATAATTCATTGATGATGCGTGACAATATTGATGACATTCTGTCACGGCTCAGCAGAAAGCTTGACGAAGCACAAAAGAAGAGTGTCAGCATGGAGCAGGAGAAAAAGCATATTATAGAAGAATTATAGAAATAGAACCGGGCGAATATGCCCGGTTCTATTTCTATATAACTAAAAGCTCTTATGCTCTGTCCTGGTGATTATCTCCTCCTGAAGGGCGACCGTCAGATCGCAGAAATAGTCACTGTAGCCTGCTACCCTCACTATAAGGTCCTTGTACTGTTCAGGATCTTTCTGAGCTTTTCTGAGTGTGGCGGCACTTACAATATTAAACTGTATATGATGTCCATCCAGCTTGAAATAGCTTCTTACAAGCTGTGACAGCCTGTTGATGCCCTCTTCGTCCTTTACAAGGTCGGGAGTAAACTTTATATTCAGCAGGGTGCCGCCGGTTCTGATATGATCCATCTTACCCGCTGATTTTATTACTGCCGTTGGTCCATACACATCAGTGCCTTGTACGGGTGATATGCCTTCTGACTGTGGCTGTCCGGACTTCCTTCCATCCGGGGTCGCACCCGTGACAGAGCCGAAATATACGTGGCAGGTGGTCGGAAGCATATCTATCCTGTAAACTCCGCCTTTAACCGTTTTTCTCCCGTTCACTTCATTGTAATATGCATCAAAAAGCTCCTTCATGATATCGTCGGCATAATCATCGTCATTGCCATACTTGGGAGTACTGTTCATAATGAGCTGCCTCATGCGGTCGCTGCCTTCAAAGTTGTTTCCGAGGGCTTCGAGGAGTTCTGCCATTGTATATGTCTTATTATCAAACACATGCTTTTTAATAGCCGCACAGCTGTCTGTCAGGGTGCCTATTCCCACACCCTGGATGTAGTTGGAGTTGTACCTTGCACCTCCTGCGTTATAATCCTTCCCGCTCTTGATACAGTCGTCGGTAAGTATCGAAAGGAAAGGCGAAGGCATAAGATCCGCATATAGCTTTTCTATTACATTGTTTCCCTTTATTTTGATCTCGATAAAATGATGAAGCTGCTTTTTAAAAGCATCCATAAGCTCTTCATAACTCTTGAATCCAGCCGCATCGCCGGTATCCAGGCCTATTTTCCTGCCTGTTCTTGGGTCTATTCCATTGTTCAGGGTTATTTCAAGAACTTTTACCAGATTGAAATAGCCGGTGAGTATATAAGCTTCCTTGCCGAAGGCTCCTGCCTCTACACAGCCGCTGGTTCCGCCGTTTCTGGCATCCTCAACACTCTTCCCGTGGCGTACAAGCTCTTCCACAACAGAGTCGGCATTGAATATTGAGGGTTGACCCCAACCCTTACTGATTATCCTGCAGGCCCTCTTCAGGAATCTGTCGGGATTCTTCTTACTGAGCTGTATGTTTGAGCTGGGCTGCAGCAGGCGCATCTCGTCTATGACATCAAGCACCATATAGGTAACATCGTTGACTGCATCGGATCCATCAGTTTTGAGCCCTCCGCTGTTTATGTTTGCAAAATCGGTGTAGGTGCCGCTTTCCTGAAGGGTTATTCCCACCTTGGGAGGAGCAGGCTGGTTGTTGAACTTCACCCAGAAGCACTGCAGCAGTTCCTCTGCTTTCTCGGACGTCAGTGTGCCGTCCTCTGTGCCCTTCTTATAGAAAGGATAAAGATGTTGGTCCAATCTGCCCGGGTTGTACGCATCCCAGGTATTGAGCTCGGTAATTACACCCAGGTGGACGAACCAGTACATCTGTAAAGCTTCCCGGAAATTCCTCGGAGCGTTGGCCGGCACATGAGAGCAAACCTCTGCAATCTGTTTGAGCTCTTCCTTTCTCCCCGGGTCGCTTTCCTTTTCTGCAAGCTCCAGGGCTTTTTCAGCGTGACGCTTCCCAAAGCTTATTATAGCATCTGCACAGATGCTCATCGCCTTAAGCTCCTCCTGTTTGCTGTAAGCATCCATATCATTGACAAAATCAAGGGCTGCAAGCTGAGCTTCAATATCCTTCTTAAAGCCCAGGAAGCCTTTGGTATATATTTTGCCATCCCCGACAGTGTGGCCGGGAGCCCTTTGCTCCATGAACTCGGTATAGATCCCGCTGTTGTAGCAGTCCTGCCATTCCCGGGTCATTTGGTCAAACATCAGGTCCCTCATGGATCTGCCCTTCCAGTAAGGTATTATCTCATCCTTCTGTATTTGTTTTGCTTCTTCGCTTACTCTGAAGAAAATCTTCTGTCTTTTGTCTATTACATCAAAATCCTCAACCGTATGACAGCACAGCTCCGGATATGTCGGTGTGGCTTTTGGAGCGGGCCCCCTTTCACCGACTATCAGCTCCCCGTCATTAATACAGATGGTCTTGCTCTCCATCAGCGCTTTGAAGGCCAATGCCCTGAGCACCGGAACAGATACCTTGCCCGCGTATTCTTTATATGTTTCCGTTACTATCCTGGCTCTTTCAAGAGACATGGTGGGAACTGCATCAAGGCTCTTCTGTCTTAATAGCTTCACTCTCTCATTCATTGCTTTATCCTCCTATCTTTACTCGGATTCCATATTCCAAAAACATTCCGGCAACAGTCTCCATATACTCCTTTGAAGGTACGGGTATATCCATAAGACTGCTGCATTTTCCCAGTCTGGTATATTTATCAGCGGCAATATTGTGATAAGGCAGAATATTGACCTGCTGCACAGCGGGTGTGTCCTGTATGACTCTTGCTGTCGCCCTTATATTGCTCTCATCATCATTGATACCGGGTATCAGGGGTATTCTGATATAAACCTTGTTTCCAAGCTGCGATATTAAATTGAGGTTGTCAAGTATCAATTTGTTGGATACACCGGTATACTTTATATGTTTGGCGTCATTTATAAGCTTCAGATCATAAAGGAACAGATCCGTCATACCGCTGACCGCCCTCAATGTTTCTGCAGTTCCATAACCACTTGTATCCACAGCTGTGTGATACTCCCTTTTTTTACACTGCCTGAGAAGCTCCAGCAGGAATTCCGGTTGTGAAAGGGGTTCTCCGCCCGAGAAGGTAACGCCACCGCCGGACTCGTCATAAAAAATGCTATCCTTCTCAAGCTGAGTAATGATCTCCGGTACTGTTACAAGTTTGCCCGCAAGCTCCCTCGCCTTCGAATAGCATACCTCTGCACAGCTGCCGCAGGAGGTGCACTTGCTCCTGTCAAGCAAAGCGTCATGCCCGCATACCTCCGTGCACTTTCCGCAGCCGATGCACCTCTTTTCATAAAGCATGAGCTCAGATCCGAAGGCCTGGCTCTCGGGATTGTGGCACCAGCTGCAGGTGAGGGGGCAGCCCTTAAGGAATACAGTAGTGCGGATGCCAGGCCCGTCATGTATTGAATATTTTTGAATGTTGAATATCGTTCCTTGTATCAAATTATCACCTCGCTAATATGGCAAATAAATATAGCAAATTGCATGCCATATTTGGGAGCTCCACAGGTACTGCAACTACATAACTGATCATGGACAGAAAAAGTGTGTACCAAAAATGGTACACAAACGTACTGATTCTGATATAAAGTACCAAAACAGGGACTATTCGATTTCTTTTATAAGCTTTATATTATGCTTTTTAATTTTGTTGTGCATCGTCTGCTTAGGCAGTCCAAGGGACCTGGCAGCCAGGGATATATTGCCCCTGGAGGCCTTGAGGGCTTTGATAAGAAGACTTTTTTCATATTCATCAACAGCAGCATTCAGATCAGCAGGAGGGGTATCAGCAGAAAGTGTTTTTGAATCCATAGCCGCAAGCTTCTGCCTCTTATCGAAGTAGTACCGGATATCATCAAGAGAGATGCTGTCTCCCTCAATAAGATTCATTGTGCTTTCCACCAGGTGTTCCAGCTCCCTTATGTTCCCGGGCCAGGAATAATCGTGAAATACCTTCATAGCTTCCCTGGAAGCACCGGAGACGTTTTTGCCCAGCTGCTCATTATTTTTTTGAATGAAATGATGTACCAGGATATCTATATCCTCCCGCCTTTCCCTTAATGGGGGCAGCTCCAGATATATGACATTGAGCCTGTAATAAAGGTCTTCCCTGAGGAGCTTTTTTTCTACCAGCTCTGAGGTCGGCTCATTTGTAGAGGCTATTATCCGGACATCCACATCCTTTGTCTTTGATGCCCCAACCCTTCTTACGATCCCGTCCTGTATAACCCGAAGAAGCTTGGCCTGTAGTTCTGTATTGAGAGAGTTCACCTCATCCAGGTAAAGGGTGCCGCCGTGGGCCAGCTCAAACAGCCCGGGGTTGTCCTTGGCACCGGTGAAGCTTCCGGCAGCTGTCCCGAAAAGGATTGACTCAAGAAGGCTGAAGGGAAGTGCCGCACAGTTCTGAGCTATGAAGGGTTTGTTCCTTCTTTTGGGGTCTGCGTTATGTATTGCCTGAACCAATAGCTCCTTGCCTGTGCCGGTCTCTCCATATACCAGCACCGGAGAGCTGCTCCCGGCTATCCGTCGGGCTTTTTCCTTCAGCCTGAGAATAGGGCTGCTGCTGCCGATTATATTATCAAAGGTATATTTTGCTCCACTTTTGTTGTAATCTTTTTTTCCTGTACTGCCTTTATACAACTGCTCCTGCAGGTGCATTATCTTTTCGGACAGATCCGTAACCTGTGTCAGATCCTTGAAGATCTCAAAGCAGCCTACAAGTTCTCCATTTTCAATTATGGGTATGGTGGAGGTTACTGTAGAGACCTTTTTCCCCTGATAGTTGGTATAGTGCTGTATATGCTCTATTATGGGCTTCCTGCTCTTTATGACACTGTAAAAGGTGCTTGTTTCCGGGGTAAGGTCAGGAAAAACATCAAGTATATTTTTACCGATGGCAGTATGGGAGTCAATACCTCCAATATTGGTTGCCGGCTCTTTGTAAAAGGTTATACCGGCTTTTGCATCAGTTACTATTATTCCTTCATCAAGGTTAAGGAGTATAAGCTCCAGAAGTCTTTTGTAGTTCATAGCGATCCCCCATACAAATTTATTCTTTATTATAATGATAAAGGACTCTTGACGGTTAATCAAGAGTCCTGACTGTTTACTATACATTATAAGCTACATATATCTTTCTGCAATCTGTGCCAGCGGGCTTCGTTCCACCTTGTTCAGCGTTACATGGCCGGTTATCTGGAAAGGCTTCATTTTCTCTATGGTATAGACAAGGCCGTTTGAACGTGCATCCACCAGCACATTGTCTATCTGGCTGTCCGTCGGGTCTCCCAGAAATACGAATTTAGCACCGAAGCCTGCACGGGTAAGCATCATTTTAGCAAGATGAGGGGTTATCTCCTGTGCCTCATCGACCACTACAAGAGCATCGGACAAGGTCCTTCCGCGCATATAAGTGAAGGTCTTGGTCTCAATGATCCCATGCTGCCTGTAGTCCTCAATAAAGGAATCCACGGTAAAGGTGGGCTTGATCGAACTGTCCGCCTTGCTCCCTTTTTCCTTACGCCTGTATTTGTTTCCGAAAAGATTGTCTACCGCATCGTAGAAGGAACCCATCCAGGGCTTCAGCTTTTCCTCTTCGGTGCCCGGAAGGAAGCCTATATCGTTGCCTGCCGGAACAACAGGCTTTACAAATACGATTTTCCTGTAGACCTCTTCTTCTATAACCTTCTGAAGGGCTACTGCAGTGGAGAGTATGGTTTTGCCTGAGCCGGCGCCCCCTGCAAGGGTAACAAAATGAATATTGTTATCCATCAGGAGTTCAAAGGCCATTTTCTGTTCTCTGTTTATCGGCACAAGGCCCCAGGCGGAATTATTCGCATACCTCAGGGGAACTATTCTGTCCCCGTTGAAAATAGTAAGAACTTCATGACTTGAGGTGTCGTTGCTTTTAATATGGATAAACTCATTGGGATAAATCGTCTGGTCAAGCTGCTTGGGCAGCTTCAGCCCATCCTTGAAAATCTTCTCAATATCCTTGGAGGGCAGCATCAGCTCTGTATAACCGTTGTATACCGATTCGACGGTAACCTTATCGTTTTCATAATCCTGCACGATGATTCCCAAACTGTCACCTTTAATAGACATATATACGTCTTTTGTGACAAGTATGGTCGGATGCTCTGTATCCTCCTTCTGGAGATTTTTTGTAAGAGCAAGTATCTTGTTGTCAACCTTGGAGAGATCCAGTCCATCAGGAAGCTCCATTGTATCCAGATGGTCCAGTTCAATCTTAAGCATGCCACCGCCGGGTAGGTTTACCCCTTCACTTAGACTGCCGTATTCACGAAGTTTGTTAATTTCTCTTGCAGCACTTCTTGCGTGAAAACCTAGCATACCCTCCCTCTTTTTCAGACTATCCAGCTCTTCAACTACCATGATCGGGATTATCACATTGTTATCCTGGAAATTGGAGATACAATAGGGGTCGTGTACCAGCACATTTGTGTCAAGGATAAAGTTCTTTATCATGCTTTTACCTCCATAATTATACATAGATGCTTCCTGGTATACGGCTCTATCAACTGGAGATAAACTCCTTGGCGGTCCCTAAGATCGTTATATATTAATTCTGCCAGAAGGCCTCAAAATCCTGCATATGTCGATTAGAATTTACATAAAAATTACATTAGGGCAGGTAAATATTTTATTTTGCTGTCAATATGTATTATAATATTTTGTGGGCAGGATTGTTGAATACAGGAACCTTGTGAAAATACCTGCGTATACTGAATTAATTACATACTTGATGGGGTAAAGGCCGAAAAGCTGCACAGAATAATATAGGCTTATTACTTTATATGCTGTGTTATTGTTTTTGAGCATAGTTTATAGTGTATGGGAGGATATAAATTTATATGCTTCAATAGAAACTGCAGGTGTGAAAAAAGGGGGTTATGCATATGGATATAAACACAATTCTGATTGCATTCGGGTTGACGCTGATCGCGGGGATTTCCACTGGGGTAGGCAGCTTATTGGCACTCTTTGCAAAAAAGACAAATACAAAGCTCATAACTGCTGTCCTTGGTTTTTCTGCAGGAGTTATGATATATGTTTCACTGGTGGATATTCTTCCTCAGGCCGACCAGATACTGACAGCCACAATGGGGAAGACGGCAGGTAGCTGGATGACTATTGCAGCGTTTTTCGGAGGTATACTGCTGATTGCTTTAATAGATAAACTGATTCCCTCTTTTGAGAACCCTCACGAGACGAGGAGAGTGGAAGAAATGGGAGAATGCTGTGATGCCAGAGCAAGCGGTATAAAGAACCTGATGAGAATGGGCATTCTCACAGCCTTGGCAATAGCAGTCCACAACTTTCCTGAAGGGATAGCCACCTTTATTGCAGCACTGAAGGATCCCAACCTGGGAATAGCAATAACCATTGCTATAGCTATACACAATATTCCTGAGGGTATCGCCGTATCAGTGCCGATTTTCTACGCTACGGGAAGCAGGCGCAAAGCATTTGTATATTCCTTGATGTCAGGCTTGTCGGAGCCGGTAGGAGCTTTGCTGGGATACTTGTTCCTGCTGCCTATAATGAGCGACAAGGTATTGGGAATAATGTTCGCACTTGTTGCGGGTATAATGGTATTCATATCCCTGGATGAGCTGCTGCCCACCGCTAGGGAGTACGGAGAGCCTCATCTCGCCACATATGGTCTTATGGCGGGTATGGCGGTAATGGCAGTGAGCATATTGCTTTTTATTTAAAATTTTAAAATGAAATTGGTATAAAAATGCCGGAATCATGAGATTATATTGCTGTAAAAGACTTAAGAACATTTACTCAAAATGCATGATTCCAAAATTTGCGATTGACAAAACTGTTATTTTTATATAAAATTCTTATGTGAGTCAAGAATGCACCTATAGCTCAGCAGGATAGAGCGACGGTTTCCTAAACCGCAGGTCGGGGGTTCGACTCCCTCTAGGTGCACCATGTGTGATTATAGACACTGCAAGAGATTGTGGTGTTTTTTATTTTAACTAATAAAGTTTACATAATGTGAGTATGGGGACTATTTGGGGACTATTTGGCTCGAAAGTTACAAAAGGACACCTTAATTTATAAAAAAATAACAGGCGATTAGGCCTGTTTGGATTTTTCGGAGTTATCTTTTTTCTTGAACAAATCTTCGAGTTTATTTGCTGCTTCAATATCCGGTTTTCTAAGTGCATGGCTGTATATGTCTGTTGTTGTTGATGTTCTTGCGTGTCCTAACCTAGAACTTACTGTTGTTACATCTACTCCCTGACCGATTAAGAGAGTAGCATTTGTATGTCTTAGCCCATGAAAGTTCACTTCCGGAAGCAGGTATTTTGGCTTATCTTCCTTTGAAATCGTCTCGTCTTTCTCTATCTTCTCATTATGTCGCTTGATAAATTTGTGAAACCATTTCGAGGGGGTATCCGGGAACATTGGCTCTCCGTTCCACTTTGTAAATATACGGCCGCTGTCTACCCATAGATCATCTTGCTTTGCTTTCTGCCCGTTCTGCCAGACTTTGTATTCCCTTAGCAAATTAGTAACCGTGGCTGGAAGAGAGATCACTCGCTTGCTGCTTTCGTTCTTAGGAGATTTAATATATGTACCTTCAGTTGGGATGTATTGCCCGGCCTGCTTTATCCTAAGAAGATTATTCTCCGTATCAACATCATTCCATTCTAAACCAGCAAGCTCTCCTAAACGCATACCACCAAATACGGCGAGATTTATCATAGTTCTATATTTCAGAGGCTCCTCTTCCATCAATTGAAGTATATATTCTGTTTGCACATCATCGAAATGTTTGGCTTCTTCTTTTTCGGGGGTGGGAGGCTTTACTCTTTCTGCAGGATTGCTCAGAAGGCATTGCCATTGCACTGCACACGTCAGAATGCTTGATATTAATCGGTGGTGATGCAATATTGATCTTTCCGATAAGCCTCCAGGTTTTCCAATCAGTGAAAATATACTGTTAAGCTTTACTTCAAGGGCTTTTGCTACAGATTGAGCAGTTTTGTGAGATATGGATTTCCCGGATAGCATACCGTTTAATGTCCTATCGCTTATACCGGATAACTGAGCTATGTCCGTAGATAGGAGTCCTTTATCACTTATCAAAGTATGTAGTTCTGGCTTAGCAATATATTTGCCGTCTGTTCGAATACCATTTTCTCGAAGATTGTTATAAAATGATGTAAGGTGTGGTGGTTGAAGTTTTGATAGTTTAACGTGTCCCAGTGCCGGTATTATTCGGGTATCAAGTAATTCTTTGTAGCGGTATAGTGTTTTGGCGGCAAGGCCAGGCTCTGCATAGTCTTTAAGCCAACGATCAACAAATTCATCAAAAGTCATTTTACTGCCGTCCAAATACGTACCATTTTCAACCTCTCGCTCGAACAGAGCTGCTTGCTTTTGGAGTTCCTTTTCTCTCTGCCTCTCAGTCAATCCCGGGTCCAGATTAATAGTTTTTGACTTCCGGAGCTTCTTACCTTTTGAATCATAGCCACAGCTGCAGGTGATCCGGTAACTGGTATCTGACCGCTTTTCAATATGCGCCATCGACATTCGCCTCCATTCGTTATGCGCCAAACCATTTTGATAGGTCGTGCAATAAATCACAAGTCCTATCTGTGTCTTTAGTCATCTCTGAATATTTATTAATAATATCACTTAGCTTTGTACCACTTGATAAATACTCTGCCACTGCGCTATAAACATTAATTCTTGCCTGTAATTCCCCAAATAAGTGATGACCAACGCCAGGATGAATGTGTGGCTCTCTATTATTTTTCAAATCGTTTTGATAATAATACTTTTCAAATTTCGACAAGCATTCAACCAACTGTCTATATATTTCTATTGAAGCACTTTGTGAATATGGGCAAAGGGTTTCTTTTTGCTCACTTACATCGGCTATTTTTTGTTCTTCATAGTTTCGATAAGGAGATACTCCAAGAAGATGGTCAACAGTAATATTAAAGAAGTCTGCAATCTTAATAAGCATTTCAATATTAGGTTGAGATTTTTCATTTTCGTAATCAGATATTGTTTGTTTCGCGTTTAAACCCAAGTGATCAGACAATTGAGATTGTGTTAATCCTCTTTTTGTTCTTTCTTTTCTTAAAATTTCTGAGAACTGTTCCATTTGAATCTACCTTCATTTCCTCATTATTTTACTAAAAGGATACTATAAGAATAATAAATAGTCAATATAATTCTTATAAAAAATAATTGCAAAAGAAAAACTCTTATGATATCTTTAAAGTAAGAATAAATCATACCAAATAGAAAGGAGTAATGAAAACAATGACTATAAAAATAGATTCAAAAAAGATGAAGATCGAGCGAATCAAAAAAGGTATGTCAATTGCTGCATTGAGTCAGGCGTCTGGGCTCAGCGTATCTTCTGTATGGAAAATCGAAAATGAATTTACGGCGCCTACTCCATCAAGTGCAAAAAAAATATGCCAGGCTCTCAATGTTGACTTTGATCAGCTATTCATGATCGTAGATGAGAAAGGAGCATAATTATGGCTGCAAAACGTGTCGGTATAAAAGCTGCAGCGGAAGCAACTGGGCTTAGCGAGTGGGAGCTCCGCCAAGGGGCAAGGTCTGGGCGGTATCCGCACTTCAGGGTGGGTGACCCTGAACACGGACGAATAATTTTCGATATTGATCTTCTTGAAGAACACTTACGTAATGTAGCGCTTAATAATATTAAGCAGCCGGATAATATCAAAACTTATGGAGTTATACGCAGAGTTGGTGATTAATAATACAAAGGAGGCGGATTACAGTACAAAGAAGGTGATAGAATTGGCATCTCCACAACTTGAGTCGGGATACACACGTTTAGCAAATTCCATATTAGAGGCTTTAGCTAAGACACAACTTAACGGTACGGCATGGCGTATCATTATAGTGGTCTTTCGTTATACATATGGGTTTGGACGAAAGGAAACTGAACTTTCTGAGTCATTTATTGCAAGAGCAACTGGTGTACACCGTAAACAGATAAATAGAGAAATTAATACTTTAATATCCTCTAGGGTACTAATTGTAAAGCGACCGGCTACTTTCAATACTCCTAGAATAATAGCTTTCAATAAAAATTTTGAGTCATGGAAAGTGTCTACTAAAAAGTTGACAGGTAATGAATTAGATGCACTCAACAAAACTGAGGACACGACAGCCAACGAATTAGTGGATACGACAGGCAACGAATTAGTAGACCAAGAAATAAATACTATAAAAAAAGAAGTAAATAAAATTACATATAGTCCCGATCAACTTGAAATTTTAGAATTATGGAATGCACAGGATATTGTCAAGCATGGGCAAACAGCAGAGATTCAGAAGTCCATTAAGAATGCACTTAAAAAACATGGGAAAGACGCTGTTGTCACTAGCATAATTAATTACGCTAGAATATTGCATGATCAAAAGTACTTCTATAATCATATCTTCAGGCTAGACAAATTCTTAAAGCAATCTAATGGTTTGCAGAATTTTTTGGAAGATGGGCAGGCATGGATAAATTATGAAAACAGGGTGGTGAAGGGAAATGATGAAAGCATCGGAGATAATGCAAGCGAACCTAAAGGTAATAGCGAATATGCAAAACTCCTCGATGGTATATAATTGCTCAGAATGTGGACGGCCTGTGGTAGATGCTGAGATTACTTTGCCTATATCTGGTAGGAAAGTATTGGTTAAGAAATATGGCTGCTTCTGCTATCAAAGTAATGAGATAGAGCGGTGTTTAGGACAGGAGGGAATAGCTCGTAACAAAGATATTTTTGAAATGTCGGGCATAGGCAAGCGATTTAAGAATTGCAGCTTTGAAAACTTCAAGCCATATATTGAAGTAAAACAAGCTTTTGAAACTGTTGCAGAATACACTGAAAAGTTCGAATTCTATAAGGAAGCTGGTATAGGTTTGATATTGAAAGGCGGACCCGGCTGTGGGAAATCACACCTTGCCGCAGCATTGTGCCAGGAACTCATTTTCAAAGGATATATTGTAAAATTTGCATTAGTACCAATTATCTTGGACGATATGCGAAAATCATATGGGAAAAAACCTACAGAAGGAGAACAGGATATTTTAAAGCAAATGGCAGAAGTTGAGCTCCTTGTACTTGATGATATGGGGGCTGAAAAAAGTACTCCATGGGTGATAGAGCAGATGTTTATTCTAATAAACCGTC
>Ga0196971_1000129_pt1 | contig 74146 bp, 60 predicted proteins | sample S1v_1013CmetaG_FD_148660 | JGI IMG/M metagenome (GOLD analysis project Ga0196971, IMG submission 148660) | Soil microbial communities from Anza Borrego desert, Southern California, United States - S1+v_10-13C | ecosystem: Environmental > Terrestrial > Soil > Desert | place: USA: California... | reverse complement strand
GATCCATTTCACCCCGACGTACGCCAGTTGGCTCAATCAGGTCGAGCGCTTCTTCGCCCTCATCACCGACAAGGCGATCCGGCGTGGCTCGTTTGTCAGTGTTCGGGATCTGGTCAACAAGATCGACCACTTCATCTCCCATTACAACCAGTCCTGCCGACCCTTCGTCTGGACCGCCACGGCGGATTCCATCCTGGCCAAACTTCAACGATTATGTCAGCGAATTAATGGGACAGGACTCTAGGGAACAGGTTCAGTTACGCAAAGACATAAGTCCCGTAGCTGACGACTCGGTCCTTGCTGCCAGCGGTGTCTCCCGAATTGCGTAAGTCCAGCGTTCGAGCCGTAAGTCCCTTTTTGCGGGCTAAATCAAGTAAGCCGTTGACCGGTATCCGCCCGCAAGCCAATTCATAATCGACGTCTTCCGGTCGAAGGTTTTCAATGGCGACGGATGTGGGCTGGTCCATTTGTTTTGCAGTGGCGTAATTATAAGCAATGGCTCAAATCGGAGCTGATGACAATCAAGCTTTCCGGGCTGCCCCAAAGCCGTTCGAGCACTTTACTGACCTCGGATGGTGCGGCGTCGCCCGCGACCAAAGGAACCAACTTAAATTGGTCCAAAACCTCTTGCAGAAATGGCAGATGAACTTTCAGGCTATGTTCGAGTAGGTGTGCCTCATCGCGCATCTTAACGAACGGTAGATCGAGAATCTTTTCGATGACAGCATGGTTCTATAGGGCTATCGCCCAAGGGGATGGCATAACTGTCCGCGTGGCTCCGCGATATCGTGGAAGCCGACTCTATATGGGAAGGTCCCATTAATATCACGCGACTAATGACATCCCGGTCCTGTTCAGCAGGGCATGGGCACTGGTGATTGGGCCTGAATAAATGTAGCCGGCATGCGGCGCGATAATGGCCTTCAGTACTCGCCCGGTCGTGTTTGCATCCCGCAAAATTCCCTGGATCATGGCGTGAAGCTGGTGTTCGTCGGCCGGGTAGAACATTCCGGCGACGGCAGGTTGGCGTATGCTTCTCATTGTGATGTCCTCTTAGGATAGAGGCCGGCCGACTGCTAAGCGTTAACCGGCGCCCAATGAGTCTTATTGTACAAGTACGAGTTTGCTTAACGAGTGTGGTGTGAATTATGGATCCGATTATCGATGCAGCAGCGGGTTTCCCTACGCGCTACTGGCGTATGCTGGAAGATGGTCGTGTGGAATGTACGATGTGTCCCCGGTTTTGCAAGTTGCAGGCAGGACAGCGAGGGCTTTGTTTCGTCCGCGGCAATGTGGACGGCAAGATTGCATTGCTATCGTACGGGCGGTCTAGCGGCTTCTGTATCGATCCTATCGAGAAAAAGCCGCTGAATCATTTCCTTCCCGGTACGCCGGTCTTCTCGTTCGGCACGGCCGGGTGCAACTTGGCCTGCAAGTTCTGTCAGAACTGGGATATCAGCAAGTCGCGGGAGATGGATTCCTTGATGGATCAGGCTTTCCCCGAGGCCATTGCGTGGACGGCAAAAGAGCTGGGTTGCCGTAGCGTAGCTTACACTTACAACGATCCGGTGGTTTTTCATGAATACGCGGTGGATGTCGCCCGCGAATGCCGAGCGCAGGGCATCAAATCGGTCGCTGTCTCGGCCGGTTATATGTGCGCCGAACCGCGCGCTGAGTTTTACAGTGTGATGGATGCGGCCAATATAGATCTGAAGGCGTTCACCGACGAGTTTTACCGCAAGATCTGCGGCGGGCATTTGCAACCGGTGTTGGAAACGCTGCAATACATCAAGCATGAAACGCCGGTGTGGCTGGAGATAACGACCTTACTGATCCCGGGCGAGAACGATTCGGACCAGGAGCTGGAGGCTTTAACTCAATGGGTGGTCGAGAAGCTGGGGCCGGATGTTCCCCTCCATTTTTCGGCTTTTCACCCTGACTGGAAGATGATGGACAAATCCTCCACCCCGCTGGATACGTTAATACGCGCCCGACGTATTGCCGTGAAAAACGGTCTTAGGTATGTCTATGTGGGAAACGTTCACAACAAAGCCGGTGACAGCACTTATTGTCACCAATGCGGACAGTTGCTTATCGGACGTGATTGGTATGAGCTGTCGGAATGGAATTTGACGTCGCAAGGAACCTGCAATGTATGTGATACACCGTGCGCCGGTGTTTTCGACGAGAGTCCTGGCGACTGGGGAGCTAAGCGCATTCCGGTTAGTATGTACCGGCGAGCCGTTATGCGGCATTGAGCCGGACGTGAAGAATCGTTTGAGCTTGATCGGGCTTCGAGGCTCTCTTAGAGCCACTCAAATATCGCGATGATCAAGGGCAGAGTACGGTATTTTCGGGCGACTTCTGTTCGTTTGCGCCCGAATAATCCAGTGTGAAATGGAGTCCCCGGTTCTCCTTGCGCAACAAGGCCGAGCGGATGATCAGTTCGGCTACGATGACTAGGTTACGCAGCTCCAACAAATCACTAGTAACCCGAAAGTTGCCGTAGTACTCGGCAATTTCCTGTTTTAACAGCTCGACACGGCGCAGCGCCCGCTCTAAGCGCTTGTTGGTCCTGACGATGCCCACGTAGTCCCACATAAACCGGCGGATTTCATCCCAGTTATGGGCGACAACGACTTCCTCATCGGAGTCGGTGACCTTGGATTCATCCCATTCCGGCAGATCCGGAGGGGAGTGGATCTCGGGCAGCGCCTTGATAATATCCTCGGCCGCCTGCTTAGCAAATGCCAGGCACTCCAGTAGCGAATTGCTGGCCATGCGGTTGGCTCCATGGAGGCCGGTACAGGCGGTTTCTCCAACCGCATAAAGGCCCGGTACATCAGTACGTGCGTGGCGGTCGGTCCGCACGCCCCCGCAGGTATAGTGCGCGGCCGGAACGACCGGTATCGGCTGCATCGTAATATCAATGTTGAACTCCAGACACCTTGCGTAAATGGTGGGAAAGTGGCTCTTGATGAAATCGGCAGGTTTGTGGCTGATGTCCAGGTAAACGCAGTCGACGCCCAGGCGCTTCATTTCATGATCAATAGCCCGCGCCACAATATCGCGGGGGGCCAATTCTTCGCGAGGGTCGAATCGGTGTATGAAGGACGAGCCGTCCGCCAAGAGCAATTTCCCGCCTTCTCCGCGAACGGCTTCTGAAATCAGGAATGAGCGGGCATGCGGATGATAGAGACAGGTCGGGTGGAACTGAATGAATTCCATATTGGCGATGCAGGCGCCGGCCCGCCATGCCATGGCAATGCCATCTCCGGTGGCGATGTCGGGGTTGCTGGTGTATAGATAGACTTTGCTGGCGCCTCCAGTGGCTAGAACGACGACGCGAGCCCGGAATGTTTTTACTGTATTGGCATTGGTATCCAGTACATAGGCGCCCAGTACGCGGTTCTCGCCACGGCCGATCTTTTTTGTGGTAATCAGGTCGACTGCATTGTGGAATTCGAATAGGTCGATATTAGGGTGCGCGCGGACATGTTGTTCCAGCGATGTTTCCACGGCCCGTCCGGTGGCGTCGGCCGCATGGACTACACGGCGATGGGTATGTCCACCCTCCCGGGTGAGGTGAAGTTGGTGAGCGCCGTTCTCCGAGTCCATTTCAGTGAACGGAACGCCTCGTTCCAGCAGCCAATCGATACATTCCCTACCCTGCGAAACGACGAGTTGGACGATGTCCGGATCGCAAAGGCCGGCTCCGGCATTCAGCGTATCTTGTATGTGCGACTCAATCGAGTCCTCGGCATCCAGTACCGCAGAAATACCGCCCTGGGCATAGAGCGTATTAGTTTCGCTCAGGGCCGTCTTGGATAAGACGGCGACACGCGCGTGGTCGGCGATACGTAGCGCAAGGCTTAAACCGGCTGCGCCGCTGCCGATGATCAAAACGTCATGAACGGAGGATGACATGAACTAAGGGCGTTGTAGTAGTTCTGTCATCGTACTGTAAAACCATGCCGTCTAAAACAGGTGGCGTTTAATTGGGCATTGAGAAGGCACCGATACTCGCAGGGTATAGTGGGTTGGATATGAATGGGTGCTGATGGGATAACCGAAAGCAGGACTGTTGAAGGATAAGGCGAAATACGCATTGAATGGTGCTTATGAAACTACGATAATTCTTCTTGTAGAATCAAGCCAATGCAATTATGCAGCATTCCTCGGCAGTATTTCTGTCAAAGCCACGTGTCTCGCTCTTAATGAAGCTCTCTAATAAGCCATATTTTTCATCCGCTCGTTGCGTTCGAACAAAAGCCGGAGTCTTTTGGTCACGCGTGTGCCCTTTTAAATAGAGGGAAGGGTTTCCCGCAATGGGAGAGCAACTCGATGAGGAACTAGTTCGGAGGGTGCAGCGAGGCGACAAAACGGCGTTCGATATTCTCGTTCGAAAGTACCAGTACAAGATCGCGCAGCTGATCAACCGCTACATCAAGGATCCCCATGAAGCCTTGGATGTCGCTCAGGAATCCTTCATCAAGGCTTATCGGGCGCTGCCGAGTTTTCGCGGCGAGAGCGCTTTCTACACATGGTTGTACCGGATTGCGATCAATACGGCGAAGAATCATTTAGCGATGCGGTCGCGCCGTCCCTCCGAAGACGAAATCGACATCGAGGAGGCGGAACAATTCGAGTCCGCCGTACGTCTAAAAGATCAAGAAACCCCTGAGGGAGTGGTGTTAAGTGAAGAACTCGCTCAGGTTATCCAATTTGCGCTCGACGAACTGCCCGAAGAACTCCGTACGGCGATAAGCTTACGCGAGTTCGATGGTTTGAGTTACGACGAAATTGCCCAAGTAATGAATTGTCCGGTGGGGACCGTGCGTTCACGCATTTTTCGTGCGCGCGAAGCCATCGATAAGAAATTAAAATTTATACTCGGTTAGGGGACAACTCCATGTCGGATGACGATCTGAAACAAAAATTGTCATTGTTGCTTGACGGAGAATTGAGCAAGAGTGACTCGCTGGCATTGATGTCTCGCGTTGAGGGTGATGCCGAGCTTCGTAAGCAGTGGCATCGCTACCGCTTGATCAGCGAGTTGATGCGATCGGAGAAGACCTTGCTCGTTGACGATAGCTTTGTAGATCGAGTTCGGGATGCGCTGGCCAGCGAGCCTACGATTCTTGCTCCAAGATCGGGAAAACATCGCTATCGTGAAAAGGCGGTTACGGCAGCGTTAGCGGCTTCTTTGGCGATTGTGGCGGTTTTAGTCGGAAAATCCATAAGTGAATATTCTCCGGTGCGCGGTCCCGAGCTATTGGCGCAAACAGAGTTGACTGGGGCTGGTAACGCTCGTTCAGGGGGCGATCCCCAATTTCAGGATTACCTCGTTATGCACAATGAAACGGCTTATTTGGTAGGGGCTCCGGGTGTGTTGCCTTATGCCCGCCTGGTGACCTACGACTCTTCTCGCTAAATTCGAATTGATGGCTTCGCTTTTTACTCGCTCTGTGGATATGCTCCGCATACGCCGCGTTTTAGCATGGCAAATTTGTTTGATGTTGCTTGCGGCCGAGGCTTTTGGGGCAACTGCCGAACTCCGTCAGAGTGACGCTATTCGGTGGCTAATGGATATGCGTCAAGGGGTGATTCATTTGAATTATCGGGGGGTAGTGGCTTATCTCAAAGATAAACACGTCGAGAGCTTTCAGCTGTTTCATGCCTTTGCAGAGGGCATAGAGCAAGAACGGTTAGTGTCGATGAATAGCCCGCTCCGCGAAGTCGTGCGGAATGCAGAAAAGGTGGCGTGCTACTTTCCCGATACCAAGACTGTTTTTGTAGAAAACAAACCGTCAAGACGCTCGGTTTTGCTGGAATTGCCGGAGGATCTGGCGCAGCTCTCACGGCATTACGATTTCAAGCTTCTGGCGCAGGAATATGTCGCCCAACGTTTATCACAGATAATCAGTATTGAGCCGCGTGACGACTTTCGGTACGCTCGTCGGATTTGGGTGGACGTAGAATCCAAGTTGCCGCTCAAATTCGAGCTGGTTGGCGAGAATGACCAGGTGGTAGAGCAGATGATGTTCACTTCGCTGAGCATAGAAGAATCGATTCCGCGATCCGAGCTGAATGCGTCCACTAAGGTTGACACCTTCACCTGGCAGATCAATCAACGTAAGGCGCTGCCGCTTGACTCACTGAAGTGGGTGCTTGAAAACGTGCCTGACGGATTTCAGATGATTTCTTATACACGGCTGCTGCGTGCGCCGACGGAACATCCGGTGGAACATATCTTATTGAGTGATGGTTTTTCTTCTGTTTCAATTTATATTGATGAATTGGGAGGCGATGTCGTTAAGGGCCACCAGAAGAAAGTCGGCGCTATAAACGCCCATTCTCGTAAGATCGATCGCTATCTGGTTACCGTGATGGGTGAAGTGCCCGCTAGAACCGTACAGGCCATTGCAGGTGGAGTGCATCGTCAGAATGTACAAAGGCCATGATTGAGGAAGAGGCAGTCGTCTCGCACACGGAAGCCGGGCAGGTTTGGGTTGAAAAGCCGAGAAGGTCTGCCTGTGGCGGATGTTCTCAGCAGTGTGCCTCCGCTGTGGTGGGTCAGTACCTCGGAACACCGATAATTCGTTTACAGGTATTTTCCCCGATTGACGTTCACGTGGGTGATCGCGTTATGCTGGGAATTCAGGAGGACGCCATCGTAAAAGGATCCTTCTGTGCATACTTGATTCCTTTATTGGGCTTGTTTTTTGGTGCGGTATTGGGAGACATCGTCGCATCATCGTTGATACCCGCTATCTCTAATGATGGGGCCAGCGCATTCGGGGGCGTGATAGGCTTAATTTTGTCTTTTGTCTTTTTGAAATCCACCGGGGCACTTTCTCGCGGCAAACTGCACCCCGTGGTTCTCCGTAAACTTAGCTGACATCAAATCCGCTTTTAGCTTTTAAATTCATGCTTAGGTCCGTGAAGACTTGGGAGTTTCGTATGCTTAAAACCAGGTGGTTAGCCCTCGTGCTTTGTTTTTCCCTTATGGGGCTTTCGTCACAGGGAGTCCTTGCTCAGCTTCCCGACTTCACGGGCTTAGTCGAGAAAAACAGTGCGGCGGTAGTAAACATTAGTACCTCGCAAAAGGTAACCGCCACCGAGCCGCAGTTACCAGAGGGCATTGAAATACCGGAAGGGACCCCTTTCGATGATTTCTTTCGGCATTTCTTCGGGGAAGGTGGTGGCCAGCCGAGCGAAGTAAAATCCTTGGGATCGGGTTTTGTTGTCTCTCAGGATGGTTATGTCCTCACCAATCATCACGTCGTCAAGGATGCCGATGAGATCATCGTGCGACTGCAAGACCGCCGGGAATTGGTGGCTAAAGTGGTGGGGTCGGATAAGCGCAGCGACATCGCGTTACTAAAGATAGAGGCGGATCACTTGCCGGTCGTGAGAATGGGCTCGGCCGACAAGCTCAAGGTCGGCGAATGGGTGTTGGCTATCGGTTCGCCTTTCGGCTTCGATCATTCAGTCACGGCGGGCATAGTTAGTGCTAAGGGTCGCAGCCTGCCGAGCGACAACTATGTGCCCTTTATTCAAACCGACGTGGCGATCAATCCGGGTAACTCGGGTGGTCCCTTGTTCAATTTGGATGGCGAAGTGGTCGGGGTCAACTCGCAGATCTACAGCCGTACCGGCGGCTTTATGGGATTATCGTTCGCTATCCCGATTGAAGTCGCCATGCAGGTGGTTGAGCAGCTGAAATCGCAGGGCCACGTGTCGCGGGGTTGGCTAGGCGTGCAAGTGCAGGACGTCACCCGGGAGTTGGCCGAATCTTTCGGGATGAAGAAGCCGCAGGGAGCCCTGGTATCAAGAGTCTTGCCGAAGAGTCCCGCGGAGGCGGGTGGTATCCAGATCGGCGACGTCATCACCGAGTTTAATGGGCAGGAAGTCGTTGGTTCGTCGTCGCTACCGCCGATGGTGGGCATGACTAAGGTGGGCGAAACGGCAGCGGTCAAAATTATCCGCCAAGGTTCTACCCGGGATGTGAAGATCAAGATTGGCGCATTGCCCGAGGACGAGGGAGCGCTCCTGGGTGCCGAGGAGGCCCCGGGTGCCCAGACTTTCGACCGTTTGGGGCTTAGCGTATCCAATTTGACGGTGGAGCAGCGGGAACAGTTGGAAATTTCGCAGCATGGCGTGCTGGTACAGGCGGTCAATCCTGGTCCCGCTTATGATGCGGGTATACGCCGTGGTGATGTAATTCTTCGTATTCAGGATCAGATTATTAAAGACGTGAACCATTTCAACGACGTTGTGAAGGGATTGCCGAAAGGCAAATCGATTGCGGTATTGGTGCAGCGACGCGGCGGGTCATTGTTCTTGGCCATGAAGCTCAAGGATTGAGACTGTGACCGATCAGCAGCATATTCGTAACTTCTCCATCATCGCTCATATCGATCATGGCAAATCAACTCTAGCAGACCGTTTCATCCAAATTTGTGGTGGACTTAGTGACCGCGAGATGCTTAACCAGGTGCTCGACTCGATGGATATCGAGCGGGAGCGCGGCATTACCATTAAGGCCCAAAGCGTAACGCTCAACTACACGGCTAAAAACGGCGAGACTTATCAGCTCAATTTGATCGACACGCCCGGCCACGTGGATTTTTCCTACGAAGTTTCTCGATCACTGGCGGCTTGCGAGGGTGCCTTGCTTGTGGTCGATGCAGCGCAGGGGGTGGAGGCACAGAGCGTAGCGAACTGCTATACGGCGATCGAGCAGGGGTTGGAAGTGATTCCCGTGCTGAACAAAATCGACCTGCCGTCGGCGGAACCGGATCGGGTTTGCAAGGAAATCGAGGAGATCATCGGGGTACCGGCCGACGAGGCCTTAAAGATCAGCGCGAAAACCGGTCTCGGGGTGAATGATCTTCTCGAGCAATTGGTAAGCAAGGTGCCTTCGCCTAAGGGCGACACTGAAGCGCCTTTGCAAGCGCTGATCATCGACTCCTGGTTCGACAACTACCTAGGGGTTGTTTCGCTGGTGCGAGTGGTCAACGGTTCCATCTCCCGCAAGCAGAAGATTGTCATCATGTCCACGGGGAAGAGCCACTTGGTGGAAAAGCTGGGCGTCTTCACCCCCAAGACCTTAGATAAGGAGAGCCTCCAAACTGGCGAAGTGGGTTTCGTTGTGGCCGGCATCAAGGATATCTTCGGTGCGCCGGTAGGCGATACGATCACGGCAACCGATCGGCCTTGTCAGGTGCCGCTGCCAGGCTTTCAACAAGTTCAGCCGAGGGTGTTTGCGGGACTTTATCCCGTTGAATCCGACGATTACGAGAACCTCCGGGAAGCGCTGAGCAAGCTGCATCTCAACGATGCCGCGCTTCAGTACGAGCCGGAAACGTCCCAGGCCTTGGGGTTCGGCTTTCGGTGCGGGTTTCTGGGAATGCTGCACATGGAGATTATCCAAGAGCGGCTGGAGCGGGAGTATGATCTCGATTTGATTACGACGGCGCCGACCGTCGTGTACGAGGTCCTCAAAACGGATGACGAAACGATTCTGATCGACAATCCGTCCAAGTTGCCGCTGCCCAACGAAATCGCCGAAATTCGCGAACCGATTATCGAGGCCAATATTTTGGTGCCGCAGGATTATTTGGGCGCGGTGATGACGCTTTGCGTTGAAAAGCGCGGCGTACAAAAAAAGATGCAGTACATGGCCGGGCAGGTATCACTCAGCTTCGAATTGCCTCTAAGCGAGATCGTGCTGGACTTTTTTGACCGCCTTAAGTCCGTCAGCCGCGGATTCGCTTCGTTCGATTACGAGTTCAGGCGGTTTCAGGCGGCGCCTTTGGTAAAGTTGGATATTCTCATCAATGGCGAGCGAGTCGATGCGCTGTCTTTGATCGTGCACCGGGACATCAGTCAAACCCGAGGCCGAGATCTCGTCGAGCGAATGAAGGATCTTATTCCGAGACAGATGTTCGAAGTGGCTATTCAGGCCGCGATCGGCTCGAAAATTATCGCTCGATCTTCGGTAAAAGCGATGCGCAAAAACGTGCTGGCCAAGTGCTATGGCGGCGATATCACCCGTAAGAAAAAACTGCTGGAAAAGCAGAAAGCCGGCAAGAAAAGGATGAAGCAGGTGGGGAAGATTGATATTCCGCAGGAGGCGTTCCTGGCGGTTTTGCGCGTAAACAAAGATTCCTAATACGGAAAAGCAACAAAAAGACCTAGCTTATGGATTTCGATTTTTCGTTTTTTTTGGTCGTGGCAACGCTTTTGACCGGGATCATTTGGGGTGGCTACATATTGCAGCGGCGGTTGCAAGCGTCCGGAGCTAGGGTGCCGGTTAAAGAGCCGGTCGTCGTGGAATACGCTCGCTCATTTTTCCCGATCATTCTGATCGTACTCTTGCTGCGGTCGTTTTTGGTGGAACCGTTCCGTATTCCCTCGGGTTCCATGATGCCTACACTTCTCATCGGCGATTTCATTCTCGTCAACAAGTATACCTACGGTATTCGCCTTCCCGTTTTAAACACAAAAATCGTCGAGATGGGCGGACCCAAGCGGGGCGACATCGTGGTTTTTCGTTTTCCAAAAGACCCGAAGGTGGATTACATCAAGCGCATCATCGGCTTGCCGGGCGATCGCATCGCGTATTACAACAAGCAGCTTTATGTGAACGGCGAGGCTATCAAACAAACGGCTCTGGCTGAATACCAAGGTGTGGGGCAGGGTAGCGTCATGACCGGCGCACGCCTTTTGACCGAAGACTTGCAAGGGGTTAACCACGACATCCTAATTCGAGAGGGCCAGCCTTCGGTGCAGGGGGAATTCACGGTGCCCGAAGGCCAATATTTTGTCATGGGCGATAATCGGGACAACAGCAACGATAGCCGTTACTGGGGTACCGTACCGGAAAGCCATTTGGTCGGAAAAGCTTTTTTCGTTTGGATGAGTTGGGACTGGGAGAACGGCGGCATCGCATTTAATCGTCTCGGTACTATATTGAATTAGCGGTCTAGTGCCGAAACCATCCGAAAACTCCTGGAGTACGCGAAAATGGCTAATTTCCCTTCCCGGCAGAGAGGTCTGACGGTTACCGGTTTTCTATTCGTCCTGTTTTTGATCGGTTTTTTCTCGTTGCTTGTGTTAAAAATCGGGCCCGTATATCTGGAGCACTATAAGGTTGCGTCATCGCTCGAATCACTCAAGAAAGATAACGATATCGCTTCGAAATCCAGAGAAGAAATCTTGAGCCTCCTGCAGAAACGCTGGGAGATCAACATGGTCGAACGGGTAACGGCCAAAGATGTGAAGATCACTAAGCAGGGGGCTTACCTAAAAATTCAAATAACCTATGACGTAGCTGAGCATCTTTTTGGAAACGTGGATGCTTTGCTGCATTTTAACGATCTCCTTGAGGTCGGATCGAACTGATGAAAAACGTTCCTATTTTTTACTTGTCACGTTCGTACAGTGCACTCCAAACGGGGCGGAGCCGTGTAAATCGGCCGTTTCTCCGAGCTATCACTTTATCGGACGCGTCGTTACGTGCTCAACTCTTATCCCGGTGAAGTTGTGATATTGGAACCGGAAAAGATCGCAAAAAGGCTGGGCTTGAGCTTCAAGAACTCTGCCTTGGTCAGAAGAGCCTTGACCCATCGAAGCGCCGAAAGCGAGAACAATGAACGGCTGGAATTCTTGGGCGATTCCGTGCTCGGTTTTGTGATCGCGGAGAGACTTTACGACAAATTCACGGAGGCCGACGAAGGCGTGCTCAGCCGGCTACGCGCCACTCTGGTGAATCAAACCTCTTTGGCGGAATTGGCGCGTAAATTAAATTTAGGGGATTATCTGGTTTTAGGCTCGGGCGAGCTGAAAAGCGGCGGATATAGGCGCGACTCAATCTTGTCCGACGCGTTGGAAGCCGTGATTGGCGCTTTGCTTATCGATCAAGGCATAGACGCGTGCCGAGAGTGGATATTAAATCTGTTCGCCGAGCCAATAGACCGTCTTTCGTTACAGGATTGGAAAAAAGATCCGAAGACCCGCTTGCAAGAATTAATGCAAGCGCGAGGACTTGAATTGCCCACCTATACCCTTAAAACGGTCATTGGTCAGCCGCACGACCAAAGCTTTTGCGTGGAATGCCGCGTCTCACTGATCCCGGGCTCGTGCGAGGGTGTCGGCTCTTCCCGAAAAAAGGCCGAGCAGCAGGCTGCAGAGAAGATGTTGGCTGTGCTGGCCGAAGAATTGAGGCTCAAACCATGAAAGCGGGCTTTGTCGCTCTGGTCGGCCGCCCCAATGTGGGTAAATCGACCCTCCTAAACCACCTTGTCGGTCAAAAGATCAGTATTACATCCCGCCGGCCGCAGACGACGCGGCATCGCATTTGCGGCGTTAAAACCACTGCGGAAGGGCAAATTATTTTTGTCGATACTCCTGGCATTCATGCCAGCCAAAAGCGAGCGATGAATCGCTACCTCAACCGTGCGGCGATCTCCGCCCTGCTCGACGTGGATGTGATTATCTGGCTCATCGACAGGCCGACGTGGCTCTCGGAGGATGAATTGGTTCTGGATAGGATCAAGTCCGCGGGGGTGCCCGTAATCCTGGTTATCAACAAAGTCGACAGGTTCGAGGATAAGGGCGTTCTCTTGCCGTTTCTAGAGGGAGCGGCGACTCGCCACTCGTTTGCCGATTTAGTTCCGGTATCCGCTTTAAAGGGCACTAACCTGGATGTTTTGGAGCGGAAAATCATCGAGCTTTTGCCGGAAGGCGAACCGATTTATCCCGAAGATCAAATCACCGATAGGCCGGAGCGTTTTTTTGCCGCTGAGGTTATTCGGGAAAAACTGCTTCGTTCCTTGGCGCAAGAGGTGCCTCATGCGCTGACGGTGGAGATCGAGCAGTTCAAGCCCGAGGGCGGATTGACACGAATCAGTGCGGTTATTTGGGCCGAGCGTGAAGGCCAGAAGGCAATCATCATCGGCCGTAATGGCGAAGTGCTCAAAAAGGTCGGTGAGCGGGCGCGCCGCGAACTGGAACGTCTGCTTGATAGCAAGGTTTACCTAGAGCTTTGGGTCAAGGTAAAAAAAGGTTGGTCGGATGATGAGCGAGCCCTGCACAGCCTCGGCTATACCGAATGAAGCGAGCAAGAGCGCTTCTCCGGATTTCCATGGCCGTATCTCGCTACAGAACGGTTTTGTTCTCCACCGCAGAGATTATCGCGAGTCCAGCCTTCTTCTCGACGTATTCACATTGGATTTCGGTCGGATCCGGCTGTTGGCGAAAGGTGTGCGCAAAAGTAAAAAGGGATTGCTTTCGTTACTGCAGCCGTTCGTTGAATTGCGTCTCTCTTGGGCGGGAAAAGGAGAGCTGCCGGTCTTAACCGCCGTGGAATCTATAGGAACAAGCATTGAGTTGAGCAGGCTCAAGGTGTTCTGCGGATTCTATATGAATGAATTGCTCCTTAACTTTCTTCCTTCCCATGACCCTTATCCCGAAGTATTCCATCTTTATCGGAACACCCTGGGTCAGCTCGCGACAACTGATGGCGTAGAGCGGATTCTGCGGTTGTTTGAAGTTTCTCTTTTAGAAGAGACGGGATACGGCCTGTCCTTTGATCGGGAAACTGCATATGGGCAACAAATTGATCCAGCAAGAACGTATGTCTACAAGATCGAGCAAGGTCCGGTAGAGAACGACGAAGGCGTTGCGGACTCGATTAGCGGCGCTACCTTGCTTGCATTGAAACAAAAGACGCTGAACGATCCTGATGAACTCCAGGAGGCGAAACATCTGATGCGGCGAGTGATTAATTATTATCTCAATGGAAAAGCTCTTAAAAGCCGCGACTTCTTCAAGCAAATTATAAAAAGCAAACCATGAAGCCATCTCGCCCTATCTTGCTCGGAGTGAACATCGATCATATCGCCACCATACGTCAGGCTAGGCATACCAAATATCCCGAGGTGATTCAGGCGGCCTTAGTCGCGGAGCAATCGGGCGCCGACGGGATTACTGCTCATCTTCGCGAGGATCGCAGGCATATACAGGATCGAGACGTTAGGCTGCTTCGAGAGATGATTGAGACCCGCCTTAACTTGGAAATGGCAGTAACCGACGAGATGGTCGCCATCGCAAAAACGGTGAGGCCCCAAGCGTGCTGCCTGGTTCCGGAAAGACGCGAAGAATTGACTACGGAAGGTGGTCTTGATGTGGCCGGAAATTTCGAACGGATTCATGCCGCTTGCGAAGTCTTGGGCGAGGCCGGAGTGGAGGTTTCCTTATTTATTGACGCCGATCTTCGACAGATCGAAGCGGCAGTGAAAACCGGTGCTCCGGTTATCGAATTGCACACGGGTCACTATGCGGATGCGGTCTCGGACGAGGATAGGAAAGAGAAGCTTCGTCGACTGGAGCGAGCGGCCGAGCAAGCTGTCCGCAACGGTCTTAAAGTAAATGCCGGGCATGGATTGAATTACCACAATGTCGCGGAAATATGCCGAATTTCTCAGGTCGAGGAGCTAAATATCGGACATTCTATCGTTGCATGGGCGCTTTTCGCCGGTTTGGGACGGGCGGTGAGCGAGATGAAGCGGTTGATGGAGGCGGCGCGCTTATCAATTGACCCGTAAGGGTTATTCTGCCATAGTTGAAAAAGCTATTGAATCGAAGGGCCTGCGGCCTGATATAACGACAGTTTGCGATGGCTTGAGCGTCGTAGCGGAGGAGATGGGGTGTACGAGAGGTATCAGAGCGAGTCAACGACCGCGCCCGCACTGCGCGCCGAGGCTTCGGTTCGGTATCCCGTGCCGGCCGCTCGGCAGCGAAGGGCGCGAGTGCTGTTTATCCTGTTCGCGATATTCTTCGGTTCGTTTGTCCTCGTTCTATTTGATTTTTCGACTCGTCTAGAGTCCACGCTAGTCAGCCCATCGGAAGGGCACGCCAGGATCAAGGCAATCAATCAACAAATGGAGGCGCTGCAAGGCAAATTCGGCGTTCTGCTGGCGGAGTCGGTCGAAATGAGACTCAAAGCCCTTCAGCGGAACATCGAGATTGGAAAAGTCAGCTCCGCGGATATTGAAGCTTTCGAGCAGCTAAAGAACGACCTGGCGCTTTTGGAAGGCTATGCGGAACGCGCTTCAGCTAATGCCTTCGACGATACTCAGGTTGAGCATTCTCGCTTCCATAGGTTGCCCGATTCGAAAGTAATCCGTAACGAGGAACTTATGGATGAGGTTTTGCAGGTAAAGAATCTGCTTTACTTTTGCGCTGCCAGTCTCGCCACAACCACAGTTCTCATAAGTGGTTATTGGATACGGCAGCGGAGTCGCGCGTGCCGTATCCACTCGGAGGTTGCTGCTGTTCCGATGCTGGCAAAGAGGGCTGGCGGCGACTTCAACGGTTAACGCCTCTTCCGTATTTTCAAAACATTAATCATTTGATGAGCCAAGATTTCCTTGGTTTCGCCTTTTGACGTTTTCCGTTTCGATCCTGTTTTTTCCTAACCGTTTCGCACGATACATAGTGGCATCAGCCCGCTTGACGAAGGTGTCGGCCGACTCATTTGATGCGTATACGGTAACGCCGGCAGAAAAAGTCGGTAAAGCCATAGTCAGGCTGCCAGTTGAAAACGTACTTCGATGGACTTGTGCCTGGATTTTCTTGAGTGCCCATAAGGCGCCGTCCAACTCGGTATTGGGAAGCAGTATGATGAACTCTTCGCCGCCGAAACGTGCCACGTGGTCATGACGGCGAAATGTGGGCAAGATTTTTTTGGCGTAGATTCTGAGAACTTCATCGCCGGCAGCGTGACCGTAGCGATCATTGATCTCCTTGAAACCGTCGAGGTCCATCATCGCCAAGGCCAGCGGAGTATAGTAACGTTGCACGCGCCCGACCTCGTCTTCCAGCCGGTTCAGGAAGGCTCGCCGATTGGGGAGTCCGGTTAGCTCATCAGTAAGGCTTAATTGATGGACTCGTGTGAATTCCAGGTCGATCTTCCGATTGTTCGTCTCCAGCAAGTCCAGATAATTCTGGATAACGTCAATTTGTTTCGTCTGGCGTTGCTGCTCTTCTAGCAGGATATGTGTTTGTTTTAGAAGATCCTCCCGCGTCGCGCCGGTTAATATGAAATTATCCGGATGGGTCAGCATCTGAATAATATTCTTGAGTAGCTGTCCGGAATGTAGGTTGGCATCGCCCGTTTCTTTAAGGCATGCAGTCAAAGACTGGTGGATTTCCACCATCTTTACGCCTTGTCCTTCGAGAAAAGGCGTGGAGCAGTCTGAAAGAGTTGATGTTTTTTCCGGGCGCCTCCTATTTGTTTCCTTTGTCTCCAATTTTTGCTCTGTGGCCTCCGCTTCCTTGGACGATGGATCATGGTCGCCGATGATTCGGTCGGAAAAATCAAAATGAGGACGAAACAAAGATTGTTTGAGATCTTCGACGCCTTTAATTAACGTGTTCAATTCGGCTAAGGATAAAGAAGGGCTCAACAAAGTTTGGAGAAACTCGATTCGTTTCGCCAATTTTTGGTTTCTGTCCGAAATCAGTAGTTCAACATAATGGAGAAGTTGTTGAATTACGGCGCGGTACCGACTCTCCCTCGCGTTATGAATTTGAGTCAGCGACTCAACGCTACTTTGAATATGCTCTATAAGAAGAGGTTCTGACGGGTAACGTCTTAAGGCGTGTAAATTAGAGAGTATTCGTTCGAAATCGGCCGGTCGCGATTTCATGAGTTACCGATAGTCAACGTAAGACAAGGAAAATTCCCATAAGGTACCCTTTACGCCGAAAGCGACAAAGTGAGCGCAACAAGATTTGCTCCGGCCGGAAACAAGAAAGGTGGCTTTCATATGCCTGATCCTGGAAACTCCTAGGGTTTCGTGTGTCCAAAAAAGCCGCAATGAAATTCATTCTACTGGGAATCGCTCACTAATCAATCCTTGCGACAACGGCGCATTTCCCGCTTGTTAAGATGATTATCCGTATGCAAAGAATTTTGAGCATCGCCCCCATGCTGGATTGGACGGATCGCCATTTTCGCTATTTTGCACGTCTAATTTCTCGGCGGGTGCTGCTTTATACCGAGATGGTTACAACCGGTGCGATTTTGCATGGAAACCGCGACCATTTACTGAAGTTTCATTCGGATGAAAAGCCCTTGGCGCTTCAGTTGGGCGGCAGCAGTCCCTCCGATCTTGCTGAGTGTGCAAGGATTGCCGAGGGTTATGGGTTTAATGAGATTAACCTTAATGTGGGATGCCCGAGCGACCGGGTACAGAATGGGCGATTCGGTGCTTGCTTGATGGCCGAGCCTGAGTTGGTTTCTGAATGTGTGGCGGCTATGGCCGATGCCGTATCGCTTCCGATAACGATCAAGACCCGAATCGGTATTGACGAAAAGGACTCGTATGAAGATCTCGCGCACTTCGTCGACACGGTATCTTCCGGCGGTTGCCATACTTTTATTATCCATGCCAGAAAAGCGTGGCTTAAGGGGTTGTCTCCTAAGGAGAATCGCGAAATACCACCATTAAGATACGATGTGGTCGATCGAATCAAAAAGGACTATCCGGCTCTCGAAATTATCCTAAACGGCGGTGTTGTCGACCTGAACCAGGCGGAGCAGCATCTTAAACGATTTGACGGCGTGATGATGGGGCGAGCTGCCTATCATCAGCCGTACTTGCTTGCGGAGGCTGACCGGCGTTTTTTTGGCGATAATCGTCCCGTTCTCTCTCGACACCAGGTTGTTGAAGCGCTGTTTCCGTATTTGGAAACGGAACTGGCGCGGGGCGTGCGCTTGCACACCATCACCCGGCATGTTCTGGGGTTATATCACGGTATGCCGGGTGGGCGAGCATGGCGGAGGTATCTTGGCGAACACGCGGTAAAACCAAGTGCTGGAGTGGATGTGCTCGTGAACGCTGCTCGCTATTGTGAGGAATCAATGCATGTCTGATCGTGAAAGACATGGCGTATTCCTGCGCGATATACTTATCTATTCCCATTGGTGACATTAATCATGCAAAGCGTAATGGAGCATCTTTTTTCCCAGATCATACAATCTCTTGGAGAGGACGTTACCCGTGAGGGATTGATGGATACGCCCAAGCGGGCGGCAGCGGCTTTTCGCTTTCTCAATAGCGGCTACAATCAGCGCCTCGAGCGTGTTCTCAATAATGCCATCTTCGAGGCGGATACCGAGGACATGGTGATCGTAAAAGATATCGAACTATATTCATTGTGCGAACACCACCTTCTGCCTTTCATCGGTAAGTGCCATGTGGCTTATCTGCCTCAAGGAAAGGTGATCGGACTTTCCAAAATTGCTCGTATTGTGGAGATGTACGCTCGTCGTCTTCAGATCCAAGAGCGGTTGACCAAACAAATTGCGGACGCCCTCCAGACGGCAATTAATCCGGCGGGCGTTGCCGTGGTGATCGAAGCTAAGCATCTGTGCATGATGATGCGAGGTGTGGAGAAGCAAAACTCGGTTATGACTACTTCATCCATGCTGGGTTTATTCCGTAAGCAAATCAGTACTCGCTCGGAGTTTCTCAATCTCATCAATCGAAAATAGACCAGGGATTTCATTCCGTGGCAGAAACAGGAAAATCCCGCCGTTGGGGTGTGCTTCTAGTTAACCTAGGTACGCCCGAGGCCCCGACTACGGCCGCGGTTAGGCGGTATTTGAGCGAGTTCCTCTGGGACTCGCGGGTCGTGGAAATACCGAGGCCGATTTGGTGGATGATCCTCCGTGGTGTGGTTCTGCGGGTGCGCCCATCGAAGTCGGCACGAGCCTATCGTTCGATTTGGACTGACAGGGGCTCCCCTTTAATGGTGTTCAGCACGGATTTGACTCGTGCGGTGCAAGCCGAGGTTTCGGCGAGAACCGGGGGACAGGCTGTCGTAGAAATTGCAATGCGTTACGGAAAGCCCGGAATTCGGGAGAAGCTGGACGAGTTGAAGAGCGCCGGGGTCGATGGAATTCTAATTTTGCCGTTGTATCCCCAGTATTCGTCGCCAAGTACTGGAACAGTATTTGATGCGGTTGCCTCGGTTTTGAAAAGTTGGCGACATGTTCCGGAGATAAGATTCGTTAGCGACTATCATGACTATCCGGCTTATATTCGGGCTGCGGCGAAACGAATCGAATATTTCTGGCGTGATAATGGCCGAAGTGAATTTTTGCTGATCTCATTCCACGGTTTACCGGAACGAAGCCGCGTCTTAGGCGATCCCTACTATGAACAATGCCATACGACCGCCAAGCTAATCGCGGATGAATTGCAGCTTTCGAATGATGCTTGGCAACTGGTTTTTCAGTCTCGATTTGGGCTAGGGCGCTGGTTGCAGCCTTATTGCATCGATGTGCTAAAGTCCTTGCCGCAAAGGGGATTTAGAGAGGTTGATGTGGCTTGCCCGGGATTTGCCGTCGATTGTTTGGAAACCCTGGAGGAGATTGGGATCACCAACAAAGAGGTTTTTAAAGAAGCTGGAGGCAGCCAATACCGATTAATCCCCGCCCTAAACGATAGTCCGGAGCATGCTCGCGTTTTGGCTGATTTGATAATTAAGCATCTTGTGTAAAAGGCGGTGGCTTAACCCGGGTAAATAAGCTTGAAAACTTCGTTGAATTGTTCGTTGACTTGCGGGATTAGTTCATTTAGCTCAGTTACGTCAATGCCGATAAGGTTCCATTTGGCAATATCGGTCGCTGGCGCATCGTCCGATATACCGCAGTTAAAATAATGTGAATAGACAAAAGATTGCGACTGAGCGACCAGGGCGGTTTCGCGACTGAATACCGTGGCGTTTTCTGGTGTGTCATGATGTTCGATGGTTACGGCGATGATCTCCGGCAGTCGCCATAGCCGAGCCAACTCGGCCCCGACCTGGTAATGGTCGAATCCGATAATCCGTCTTTCTCCTTCATGGTAATTTATATTTTCGGATCGTGCCAGGAGTGCCGCGGCACGGGCCAATTCCGGAAGGCGATGATAAACGATTAGTCGCCCTATTTCATGTAGTAGCCCACAAAGAAATACTGCTTGCAGACGTTCGCCATTTGGGTAGAAACTCGCGAGTAATTTGGCTGTTAGTGCGCAGCGCACGCTCATGCTCCAAAATTCTCTCATTGTCATTAAGCTATTGGTGAAGGACGAAAATTTATCGACCACTAGCGTAGTTAATACCAAGTCCCGAATTTCCTGAACGCCGATAATATTTACTGCATGGTGGATAGATGTGACTTTAGATGGGATTCCGTAAAAGGCGCTATTGACGATTCTTAGCAGCCTTGCGGAGAGGCCCGGATCGCTTTCAATCAGCGCGCCGGCATCGTGCAAGTTTGCCTCTGGATTCTCAAGCACTTCATTGAGTCTCAAAAATAATTCAGGGGGAGAGGCTAAGTGCACGTTTCCGGTCAGGATTACGCGGATACTAAGCGGGGTAGAGGCGTATTGCATGGTTTTAGCTCTTGGCGTGCATACCAAACGCTATTCTGCCTTTAATTTAATTTGACTGATACGCTAATAAATGGCATCTATATTTATCTTAGCTCAAGGAAGATTTTATACGTGATACGAGTGGCGATTGAATCTTTTATCATAACTAAGCTTCGTGCTTTTGATTGGATGCCATGACGCCAACTAACCAGCTCGGCGAAAAGTTAATTATTATCGGTGAGCATAACGAGCGTCACCGTGCCCAAGTCGAGTTAATTCTGTCAGAAGCCGGCTTCCTGAATTTCGTATCCGTCTCTAATGGAAGAGAAGTCCTTGAACAGCTGAGAAAATTCCAGCGGAGCCTCGAAGATGTTGGTCTCATTATTCTAAATAGCAACCTCCCTGAATGTCAGATTGACGAGTTCTGTTTATCTTTTTCCTCAATAGATGAGGGAGTTGGCATCCCCGCCATTATCTTCACTGAAGAATCGACTGAAATGGACAGCAAGCAGGTGCTCCGTCTCGCTCAATTGAGCAGGCAAGGCATCAGCCTGATTACTAAGCCTATCCGCGGTCGCGATTTTATCCCCTTGGTAAATATGAGTTTGATACTCAGAAACGAGCGTCACCTGAGACGCAGCCAGGAGGAGCAACTATTAAATGAACTCTCCGAGCGCAAAATCATGGAGGCCCGTTTCAAATATCTCGTGGCCCATGATGAACTAACCGGCCTCGCGAATCGCCGCAGCCTGGAGAAGAAACTTCAGCTGGCCATACACCGATGCCGGAATTTCGATCAGGAAGGTGCCTTGCTGTACCTGGATCTGGATCGGTTCAATATGATCAATGATCTTGAGGGTCACGAAACCGGTGATCGTCTGTTAGTGGAGACGGTCAGCCTGCTGCATGGCACTCTCGATTTGGATCACATCGCAGCCCGGATTGGAGCTGACGAGTTCTGTATTTTTTTGGAAAACGTAAAGCAGCAGGAGGCATTGGTTATTGCTGAACGGCTTCGCCAAGCCTTGGATGGTTTCCGCTTTGTCACTGGACAAGACAGTTATCATATCTCGGCCAGTATCGGTATTGCTCTACTCGAATCGCGAAGGATGGTGAGTCATCCGAGTGTATTGATTGCCGAGGCGCATCAAGCTTGTTACGCAGCGAAAGCGAACGGGCGTAATATGGTGCAGTTGTACAACGATAAAGACACGCAGGCTTGCACGCGTCGAAGCGATATATTGTGGGTCCCGTTGATTCGTGAAGCCTTGATGGAAAACCGGTTTTTTCTGGTTTTTCAGCCGGTTGTCAGGGTTAAGGACGGTGCCATCACACACTATGAAGTCCTGATCCGAATGAGGGGTAAGCGTTCGGATATATTCTCGCCGGGTGAGTTCATCCCGGTCGCCGAACGTATGGGCTTAATTCACCATATTGATCTTTGGGTGGTAGAGAAATCGATAGATTTTCTGGCTTCACTGCCGGAAAACCTATCGCATATCAGCCTAACGATAAATTTGTCGGGTGTTGCGTTTCAGGATCAATCCCTGTTACCCCTAATTAAGCAAAAACTGGAAATAACATGGATATCCGCGTCTCGGCTCGCATTCGAGATCACCGAAACGGCAACCGTCGCGAATTATCAGCAAACTCGGGAAATGATTGCACGCATAAGGGCGTTGGGGTGCCATTTCGCCTTAGATGATTTTGGTGCGGGCTTTAGTTCTTTCGATTACATCAAGAAGTTTCCAGTAGATTACTTGAAGATTGACGGACAGTTCATTAAAAATCTGCTTCATGATGAAACAGATAGGGTGCTTGTCAAGGCAATGATCGATATCGCCCGCAAGCTAGGGAAAAAGACCATCGCCGAATACGTCGAAAGCCCGAAGGTTCTTTATCTTTTGAAAACACTCGGTGTAGATTATGTACAAGGTTATCTAATCGGTAAGCCGGAACCCCATCTGCTCGACAAAACAGCAATCTCCATCGACGATATCGCCAGTTCCGTACAGTCGACCCAAGCCGCCTAATCGAAGTTGCCGTTTAAATTTACGGTCCTTTTGCTTAGCCCTGACGGGCGTTATTCCTTTATCCCATGCAAAATACCAGACGCGGCAAGACATCGCGTAAAAACCGATCACCCATCCTGTCTTTCCTGAACGCGTCGTTCCGACGCATCTTGCTGTATCTGTCTCCGTTTGTCATTGCGATCGCTGTCGGTTATCTGGCGTATGAGGACTACATCGTCCGTCAACAATTCGAAGGAAAGCGCTGGGCTTTGCCTGCCCGTGTCTACGCCAGTCCGGTCGAGTTGTTCGCCGGTTACGAATTGGATGCCGGTCGGCTTGAATGGTTGCTAGAGCAGCTGAAATACAGAAGCGACCCGGGCTTGTCGTCGCAAGGAACTTATTTTAGGAAAGGCGATGTCTTTGTCCTAAAGACACGCGACTTTCGATTTTGGGATAAAGTGGAGGCTTCTCGGCACATACAGGTGCGATTCGATGTTGGACAAATAAGCTCGGTCACTGACTCTGAAGAATCCAAGCCGCTGGCGCTACTTCGTTTAGATCCAGTCCAGATCGGCACTTTCTACCCCGCTTTGAAAGAAGACCGTGTCCTGATCAAGCTCGGTCAGGCACCGGAGCTTCTTTTAAAGGCGTTATTTTCTGTAGAAGACCGGGATTTTTACGAGCATTTCGGAATATCGCCTCGGGGCATTCTTCGTGCGATGTGGGCTAACATTCGCGCCGGGGGAATCGTGCAAGGCGGCAGCACCTTAACTCAGCAGCTTGTGAAAAACTTTTTTCTAAGTTCTGAACGCACATGGTGGCGCAAGCTCAACGAGTTGGTCATGGCTTTGGTGTTGGAGGCGCGTTATTCGAAGGACGAAATCCTGGAAGCCTATCTTAATGAAATTTACCTTGGTCAGGACGGCGCCCGAGCAATACACGGATTCGGTTTGGCGAGCCAGTATTATTTCAGCCGATCGCTGGAAGAGTTGGAGCTGCATCATGTTGCTCTGTTGGTTTCTCTAGTACGGGGACCTTCGTATTACGACCCTTTTAGATGGCCCGCCAAAGCAAAGAAACGCAGGGACTTGGTGTTGGACGAAATGGTTGAACAGGGGCAAATTCCACGGGGTCAAGCCGACGAGTCTAAGGCTAAGCCTCTGGACGTCGTAAAAAATCCGCATCAAGCAATCAGCCGTTATCCTGCATTTTTGGATCTGATCAAGCGCCAGTTGCAGCAAGAATATCGTCCGGAGGACCTGACGTCGGAAGGACTCCGGCTTTTCACTACACTGGACGTATTTGCGCAGCATTACCTCGAGTCCGCAGTCGAGACTACGTTAAGAAAACTTGACAGGCAAACTCGGACGACTCAGTTGGAAACCGCCGCAGTGATCACTCGCCGGGCTACCGGGGAAGTCGCCGCTTTGATGGGGTCTAGAGATCCGCAGGATTCCGGGTTTAATCGCGCGTTGGATGCCCAACGCCAGATAGGCTCGCTGTACAAACCAGTTGTTTATTTGACTGCGTTAGAGGACCCACAACGGTACACGCTGATGTCGCCGCTACAAGACAGTGAGATTCGCATAAAGAATCCCGGGGGAGGGCCGTGGGCACCGAAAAACTACGATAATCAAGAGCATGGCATAGTTCCTTTGCACAAGGCCTTGGCCCACTCCTTTAACCTCGCGACGGTCCATTTAGGCATGGATGTGGGCGTTGCCAGTACCGCGGAAACCTTGCGTAAGCTGGGTGTTGAAAAATCGGTGGAACTCGTTCCGTCGCTTTTGCTGGGAACCGCCACGTTAACGCCGTTTGAAGTCGCCCAAATGTATCAAACCTTAGCTAGCGACGGCTTTGTGGTTCCATTACGGGCTATTCAGGCGGTCGTTTCACAAGAGGGAAAAACCTTGCAACGCTATGGCCTTAGTGTTCGGCAATCGATAGATTCTGCTGCGGTCTATTTGGTCGACACGATCCTGCAGGAAGTCATGCGAGACGGTACCGGAAAACCCGCCTATGCCTATTTGCCTTCCCATTTCGATACCGCGGGAAAAACAGGAACGACCAACGACCTTAGGGATAGCTGGTTCGCGGGATTCACCGGAGATTACCTGGGGGTAGTGTGGGTTGGGCGTGACGATAACCAGCCGGCTAAGCTAACCGGAGCCCAGGGAGCGTTACCGGTTTGGGCATCTACTATGGGAAAAGTGAGCAGGGAGTCACTTGAATTGGAGCCGCCCGAAAACGTCGAATTGGTTTGGATAGATCGTGTAAGCGGTTTACGGTCGGATGAGAATTGTGCCACGGCAATCCGATATCCGTTTATTGCTGGCTCCGCCCCCACGGCGGTGTCTTCTTGTGGTCAGTTGTCAAATCCAACGGAAAGAGTCGATTCCTGGTTTAGGCGTTTATTTTAGATGCGGCCGCCGGGGCTAGCGATAGGAGCCGGCTCCGGTCGCGCTTCCTGCGCGCTCAATTTGTCTATCAGCGCTTTTGCCTCCGTTTTCTGTTGCTCGTTTCCCATTTCCAGAACTTCCTCGAGTATTTCCACCGCCGACTGTGTGTCCTCCATGTCCGCGTAAGCCTTGGCCAAATCTAGTTTAGTTTCCAACTGGTCCATATCGGTTAACGCAGAGTACTGATCCTCACCTTCGTCCGAGAGGTTTTCCAAAAGACTCGTGTCCAGTGTCTCGCTTTCGGCTTGGATAGGCGATACCAAGTCGAACTCGAAATCCGGTGTTTCGGTGTTTGAAGTTGGCGTGACGCTGCGCGGTTCTGATACTTCATCTTGCAGCAAGTCGTTTCTGCTCAACTCGCGCAAGATATCGTCTATGGATTGAGCGGCTTCTTGTTCCGGGTATTCATTTTGAGGACGAGAGTTCAGCTTGTCCGCATCAAAAGCAATCAGATTTTCAAGTTCCGGCAGCTCGTGCTCGGGTTCCGGTGTCGCGGGTTGAAAGTTCTCGACCTGAAAAGAATTAACATTGAAATCAGATATTTCATTGCTGGCAATCGACGTGGCAGTATCCGACTCAGACCTATCCTCGTGCCGTGCATTTCCCTCTAACTCGCGCAAGATCTCGTCTATGGTGTTACCTGATTCTTGCGGCGTGTATTCGCTTTGAGAATTAGACTCCGATTTACCGGAATCAAAGGCGATTAGATTTTCGAGTTCAGGTTGCTCATCTTCGGGTGTGACCTTGACGGTGGGAACGCTCTTACCCCGGAAAGAGTCAACGTCAAATTCCATTGTAGAGCGCTCGTCAGTCATCACCAGCGGTTCATCTGAACTTTGCGCATCAAGATTGAAATTCAGAGGAACGAGCTTTTCCTCGGTAGATGTGGACGTCTCTGCCACCTCGCTGTCGAAGCGCTTTAAATCCTCAATCAATTCGTCGGTGAGGTCGATGGAGCCCAGGATATTTCCTGGATTTGAACCAAAATCCAGAATCGGACCGGAAGACGGCGACACGGCAAACAGCGGATTGTTGGGACACAATTCCCTTCCCATTTCAACCACTTTTTCCCATAACTCTGGCTCGTCATCCTTGTCTTGTGCCTTAAGTTCCTGGGCAAAACGCTCAAAGGCCTCTCGGTTCTCAGTGGCGTAATGGATTTCTAGGAGCTTAAGCTTGCACTCGTCTCGTTCCGGGTGCTGTTCTATGGCGTTCCGAATTAAATCCTCCGCTTGCTTGTAGCGGCCGTAAGCCAGATAAACATCGGCTTCCGAAATGGGATCAACTTCGTCGGACTCGGCTCCTAAGGCATCAAAATCACTCGGTGTGAATTCGCTCAAAAAAGAGCTTTTTGCAGCGGCCGCCGGTTCTGAGATTGTGGAGTCGAACTTGGATTCGACAACTTTGGTCTTTTGCAGGTTCTCTTTTTCGGTCGCAAGTAAGATGCTCTCGGTTTCTTCTATCATTGCCGCACGGCGGCGGGCGATCAGCCACGGTATCAGTGCCAGCAGCATCAGGCCTCCGGCAGTACCGAGATATGTCGGTTGATCGAAGAATTCGTCCAAGAAGCCCGGCTCCTCGGGTGGCGGAGAAACAGGAACGGGTTTAGGCGGTGCGACCGTCGGCTTCGCCGTTGCAATAGTGGCGGGTTGGGCGGTTTCCGGGCTGGGTACTTGGGAGGGCTGCGCGTTCTCAGGCTGAGTGGGCGTCTCCTCTACCTGTGGTGTTTCCTGGTCGGGCGCTGTTTGAGCTGCTAACTGCTCCGGATGAGAGGGGGCTTTCTCCGAAGATGCCGTCGAAGGCTGTTGTGCCTGTGGTACCTGCAGAGTCGCAATTTGTTCGTTCTTGAGGGTTAGGAGACGATGCATCTCGTTCAGTTGCTGCTCAAGTTGAGTCAGGCGGGAACGGAGATCCTCGTTTTCCTGCTTAACTGTTTCTGCAACCTCAAGAGCGATATCGCCCTTGGACTTTCCGGCTCCATCCGTGGTCCCGGCTACCGCTTCTTCGCCTTTGGTATCGGACGGGGCTAGCAATTTGAGCTGACCCTGCGCCGACTGCTGCGCAATCGCGGGTGCAGCCGCGGCTTCCGAGTTCTGCTTCTCTGTGTCGCGGTTCGCAAGCTTTCCGGTTCGGCGATTGTTTTGTTGATAAAGCTCGTCCCGTGCCTGTGCATTCGTGATTTGCAGAATGAACTCACGATCCGGAATTCGCAAAGTTTCCCCGGCCTTTAAAGTGTCTGGGGTGTTCCCATAAAACGCCTGTGGATTGTGCCGGAAGAGGGCTATTACCATTTGTTCCTGCGTAATGCCGGGATCCTGGTTTACCAGTTTGGCGACTTCCCAAAGTGTGGTATCTCTTTTAACCGGTCCGTATTCGGAACCGTTAAATGGGGTTTTGGATTCAGACGGAGAGCGCCCGGTTGAACGCCGGGAATGGAACTCGCTCGGTGAAGATTGAGTCTCCGCTGTTCGCTCTGAACTGCGGGTCGGCCGCTCGAATACCGATGGAGAGGTAGGTTCGGCAATCGTTCGGTCGGAGAAAGTGGCCGGCGGATCCAGCAATACGGTGTATTCGCGGACCACACGCCCGCGGGGCCAGTTGACTTCTACCAAGAAACTTACGAACGGTTCATGCATGACATCGTTCGAACTGACCTCGATGATATAGCTACCGTCGGGTTTCTGAACAGCGGTGAACTGCAATTTGGTGAGAAAAAAGTGCCGCTCTAACCCTGCCTTGGCGAAGGCATCGGGGGGGGCCAAAGAGATTTTGACATCCGCCAAGGAATCCGCGCCGGAGAGGACCAGCGGGATTTCGGCGTTGAGGGACTGGTTCAGAGCGGAACGTAGCTTGATGTCTCCAATACCTAGCGCGCTAGCTCCCATCGGGGCCAGCAGACTCATCATCGCCAAGGTTTTTGATAACTTACGCACTATTTGCCGCTCCTTTGTCCAATCGCTCCCGACATTGACTGCATGGCGGGAGCTGCCTAGATTGCTGAAGGAAAGCTTAGCCTAGATGTATGTTTTTACCAGCACCTCCGCGATTTGGACGCTGTTGAGCGCGGCACCTTTTCGCACGTTGTCGGCTACGACCCAAAGGTCTAAACCTCGGGGGTGAGAAATGTCTTCACGGATGCGTCCGACGTAAACGGCATCGTGTCCGGCCGCTTCGGTAATCGCGGTCGGATAGCCACCGGGTTTATGTTCGTCTATCACCGTCACTCCTGGCGCGCGGCTGAGTAATTCCCGTGCATATGCAGCGGTAATTTTGTTCCGGGTTTCGATGTGGATTGCTTCGGAATGGCCGTAGAATACGGGTACCCGCACCGCGGTCGGATTCACCTGAATACTGTCGTCGCCCATGATCTTGCGGGTTTCCCAGACCATCTTCATTTCTTCCTTGGTGTAGCCGTTATCCATGAAGACATCGATCTGAGGCAGGGCGTTAAAAGCAATCTGCTTCGGATAGACTTCGGGCTTGATCGGTTTGCCGTTCAGCAGCTGAGCCGTTTGGTTGCCGAGCTCTTCGATCGCCTTTTTTCCGGTGCCGGACACCGCTTGATACGTGCAGACGTTAATGCGCTCAATGCCGACGGCGTCATAGATCGGCTTCAACGCCACCAGCATCTGGATCGTGGAACAGTTCGGATTGGCGATGACGCCGCGGGTCTTGTATTGCGCAATGGCTTCCGGATTGACTTCCGGCACAACCAGTGGGATGTCCGCTTCGTAACGGAAACAGGAAGTGTTGTCCACCACCACGCAGCCAGCTTCCGCCGCTTTGGGGGCATAGACGGCGGAAACCGACGCTCCCGCGGAGAACAAGCCGATCTGAGCCTTGGAAAAATCGAACTCGGCCACATCCTGCACGGTGAGATAACTGCCTTTGAATTCCACTTGCTGGCCAGCGGAGCGGGCGCTGGCCAGGGCATACACTTGGCCTACCGGGAAGTTGCGCTCCTCCAGAATGGAAAGCATGGTCTCACCCACCGCGCCGGTGGCCCCTAACACTGCAATGTTGTATGTCTTGCTCATGGGGAAACTCGTTCGGGATTAGCCGTTGAATGATCGTAAAGCGGATACGATAGCGCCACCCATTTCCGCAGTTCCGACCTTTTCGGTGCCTTCCGAATAGATGTCTGCGGTTCGGTAACCTGCATCCAAAGCGGCTATCACCGCTTTCTCGATCCGATCTGCGGACGCGGCATCGTTGAAACTGTAACGCAGCATCATGGCCACCGACAGTATGGTGGCAATGGGGTTTGCGACGCCCTTGCCGGCAATGTCGGGGGCTGAGCCGTGAATGGGTTCGTACATGCCCTTGCCATTCTTGTCGAGTGACGCCGAAGGCAGCATGCCAATGGACCCCGTAAGCATGGCGGCGCAGTCCGAGAGAATGTCCCCGAACATATTATCGGTAAGCATTACGTCAAACTGCTTGGGCGCGCGCACCAACTGCATCGAGGCGTTGTCGACGTACATATGGCTAAGCTGGACATCCGGGTACTCGTGACCGACCTCGATCACGATCTCGCGCCACAACTCGGTGCACTCCAATACGTTGGCTTTATCGATGGAGCACAGCTTTTTGTTGCGCTTTTGGGCAATTTGGAATGCGATGTGAGCGATGCGGCGAATTTCCGACTCACTGTAAATTAAAGTGTTGAAGCCTTCCCGCTCGCCTTTGTCGTTGATGCGGCGCCCCCGCGGCTTGCCGAAGTAAATGCCGCCGGTCAGCTCGCGGATGATCATGATGTCAAGCCCGGAAACCACTTCCGGCTTCAGAGTCGAGGCCGCGACCAGCTGCGGATAGAGGATCGCCGGGCGGAGATTCGCGAACAGTTCCAACTCGGCCCGTATTCCCAGAAGGCCACGTTCCGGCCGGACCGAATAATCCAGCGGTTCCCATTTTGGGCCGCCGACTGCGCCCAAGAGCACCGAATCGGCCGCCTTCGCCAAGGTCAGGGTCTCGTCCGGAAACGGTGTGCCTTTGGCGTCGTAGGCGGCGCCGCCAATCAGTGCTTCCTCCGTTTCAACTTCAAGGCCGAACTCCTGTTTCAGGCAGTCAAGAACTTTTAGCGCCTCGGCGACTATTTCCGGGCCGATGCCATCGCCGGGCAGTACTGCAATCTTCTTTGTCATGCGATTGATGATTCTCTCTTTATTTTTGGGAACTTAGGCATATTCCGGGAACAGCCACGGCGCTTCCTGGCGGCGACTTGCTTCGTAAGCCCGGATTTTGTCGGCGTGTTGGAGGGTCAGGCCGATGTCGTCCAAGCCGTTGAGCAGGCGGTATTTCCGCGAAGGGTCGATCTCGAAATGGATCTTGTCACCGTATACGGTGGTGATCGTTTGGGTTTCCAAATTCACGGTGAGATCAAAGCCGGGACCCGCCTGATTGAAGAGGCTGTCGACGGCCTCGAGTGGGAGCGCGATGGGCAGAAGGCCGTTTTTAAAACAGTTGTTGTAGAAAATGTCGGCAAAGCTCGGCGCGATGATGACGCGAAAACCATGGTCTTCCAAGGCCCAGGGCGCATGCTCGCGGGATGAGCCGCAGCCGAAATTTTCGCGCGTCAACAGGATTCGCGCGCCAAAGTAGCACGCTTGATTGAGCACGAAATCCGGGTTCAAAGGCCGGTGCGAGCAATCCATGTCGGGTTCGCCACGATCCAGGTAGCGCCATTCATCGAACAGATAGGGCCCGAAGCCGCTACGGCGAATGGATTTCAGAAACTGCTTAGGAATGATTGCGTCGGTATCCACGTTGGCGCGGTCCAGAGGCACGACTCTGGACGTAAGGCGGCGAAAAGCTCTCATTGCTTGGATTTCCTCTTGCGCACGGATTGAGTTTGGGGCGACGGAGCGGGTTTGGATTTTTTCGGGGCGGCAGCCGATTTCTCCGGTGCTTTCTTTGTCGATGCTTTATCCGGTTCGTTTGCGGCAGGCGGTGTCGCCGGCATTTGACGCATGTCGACAAAATGGCCGTAGATACCCGCCGCCGCCGCCATGGCCGGACTCACCAGATGGGTGCGGCCGCCATAACCCTGGCGTCCCTCGAAGTTACGGTTCGACGTGGATGCGCAACGCTCCCCCGGCTCCAGGCGGTCGGCGTTCATCGCGAGGCACATGGAGCATCCGGGATCGCGCCATTCGAAACCGGCCTCCCGGAAAATCCGATCCAGGCCTTCTTGCTCGGCCTGGCGTTTCACCAGTCCAGATCCAGGAACCACCAGGGCCTGTTTGATGTTGCTCGCGAGCTTACGGTCTCGGACCACCTCGGCGGCGGCGCGCAAGTCCTCGATGCGGGCGTTGGTGCATGAACCGATGAAGATCTTGTCCACGCGAATGTCGGTAACGGGCGTGCCGGGTTTCAAATCCATGTATTGCAGCGCCCGCTTCATGCTTTCACGTTTTACCGAGTCCGTTTCCTTCTCGGGGTCGGGTATCGCGGCATCGATGGGTAATACCAATTCCGGCGAAGTGCCCCAGGTGACTTGGGGTTTGATATCGGCAGCATTGATCTCGACCACCTTGTCGAATACGGCATCCTCGTCGCTGCGAAGTTGCCGCCAAGCCGCTACCGCCTTGTCCCACAATTCCTCTTTCGGGGCATAGGGCCGGCCTTCCAGGTAAGCGATCGTCACTTCGTCGACGGCTACCAGCCCGGCTCGGGCGCCGGCTTCGATCGCCATGTTGCACACGGTCATGCGTCCCTCCATCGACAAGCCGCGAATCGCCGATCCCGCGAATTCGATGGTATATCCGGTGCCGCCGGCGGTGCCGATCTTGCCGATGACGGCCAGCACGATGTCCTTGGCCGTGACGCCTGTGCCGATCTGCCCGTCCACTTTGATCAGCATGTTCTTGGCTTTTTTCTGAACCAGGCATTGCGTGGCCAGGACATGCTCCACTTCGGATGTGCCAATCCCGAAAGCGAGGGCGCCGAAGGCTCCGTGGGTCGATGTGTGGGAGTCACCGCAGACTATGGTCGTACCGGGCAAGGTCGCGCCCTGTTCGGGCCCGATCACGTGCACGATGCCCTGACGGTCGTCGGTCATATCGAACTCGGTAATGCCGAAGTCGGCGCAGTTCCGGTCCAGTGTTTCGACTTGAAGCCGTGACACAGGATCGCTGATGCCGTGTTCGCGTCCGGTCGTCGGCACATTGTGATCGGCTGTCGCCAAATTGGCTGCGATGCGCCAGGGCTTACGGCCCGCCAGTCTTAGCCCTTCGAAGGCTTGCGGCGAAGTTACCTCGTGAATTAAATGACGATCGATGTAAATAAGGGTCGATCCGTCCGGTTCGGAGTAAACCACGTGATCGTCCCACAATTTGTCGTAAAGGGTTTTGGCGGCCATAGACTCTTGTTGATGGCGAGTTTTATACGGGGAATGTGACGCTCCAGCTAAATCCTCAGGAGGCGTCCCATGGATGTTTCAGTCGAGGCTTGCCCGACAAACCAAAATCATTCCAACAGTGAAAAAATCTTGTCCCGAATGGCTTCAACGCTGCCGACGCCATCGATGCTGGAGAATTTGACGGCTTCCCGTTCGGCTTTTTGCCGGTAGTAGCCTACCAATGGCTTGGTCTGCTCGTGATAAACCTGCAGGCGCTTGCGCACGGTTTCTTCCTTGTCGTCATCCCGCTGAATCAAGGGTTCGCCGGTGATGTCGTCCCGGCCTTCGACCTTGGGCGGGTTGAAGATCACGTGATACGTCCGTCCGGAAGCGGGATGCACGCGCCGGCCGCTCATGCGTTTGACGATTTCCTCGTCGTCCACCACGATTTCGATGACATGGTCGATGGAGACACCCATCTCCGCAAGCCCTTCCGCCTGAGCGATCGTCCGCGGGAACCCGTCGAGTAAAAACCCGTTTTTGCAGTCCTCTTGGGCGATACGCTCCTTGATCAATCCCAGGATGATTTCATCCGATACCAAAGCGCCGGAATCCATGACCTTCTTCGCCTCGATACCTAAGGGCGTACCTTCCCGCACGGCAGCGCGCAGCATGTCGCCCGTCGAGATCTGCGGAATATTGAATTTTTCCATTATGGCTTTGGCTTGAGTGCCTTTTCCGGATCCGGGGCTTCCGAGAAGGATCACGCGCATTTCAGGGACTCCGTGGTTAATTAAACTTGCAATTCTGTCACAAATGCGCAGGGAATGTCACACCGGGGCATTTTAGTCCAATCGCCCGCCATGATCTCCGAGGTTGCGCGGCCGTTTCTAATTGGGGGGCGAAGAAGTGCTTCTTCCAGTGAAATCGACATCGGTTATACCTGCATTTTGATGTTTAATAAGTGCGGCACTTCGATCACCAACAGGTCATTCCAATGTCCGAACTTAACGACCCGCGTGTATTCTTCGCAGCCGAACGCACTCTCCTGGCCTGGAATCGCACCAGTCTTGCCTGGATGGCCTTCGGGTTCGTGATCGAGCGCTTCGGTTTGTTCGTGCATCTGGTTTTTTCAAAACCCGGCGAACCCTTGCAGAAGGGCATTTCGTTTTGGCTGGGCATCGCTTTTGTTTTTTTCGGAGCAATTATTGCGATACTGTCGACTATCCAGTATCGAAAGGTGCTGAAGACACTAAAGCCGGTGGAGATTCCCGACGGCTATCGGGCCGGCATAGGGGTGCTCGCGAACCTGGTCATCGTCCTACTTGGCATTGCGCTGATTGTCTATCTATTTTTGGGCGAGCTTTGAGGCGACTTAGGTGGAGGGCGGCAGCATAGTCAATAGATTAGCCCGTGTGACGCCTGAAGCGCACTCCCGCATGCTGCAGGTCACCACCCTTCCAAGGGGCTGAATCCTCTTATCAATTTAATTTCCCCTTTTTGGGTCCGCTCGTATTCCTTTCGCACAAGGTCGGGGTTGTACTTCCGTTCCAGGCGACGCAGGGTGAAATGGCCGCGCGCAACGTCCTGAAAGTGCTGCATGAATACGAGATTGATTAAGGCACCGCTGACGGCCCCCGCTACCGGCACCATCTGCATGGCGATCTCGTCCGAAATGACGACGCCGAAACGTGCGGCGATTCCGCGAATCAATCCGACGCCGGCCGGAACGCTCAGGCTGGAGGCCCCGCCATAATCAGCGATGCCGGCAAAATGGAAAGCCAACGTTGACCGCAATCCGTAGTAGCCGGTATCGGCCGCATCGTCGTCATTCGATCGCCCACCCAAGGCGAACACTTCCACGCAAGCCAGACGCGCATCGAGCATGCCCAGATTCTCGCCTTCGCTGCGGGCGATGTCGGCAATCGAACGCAGCATCAGCAACGTGATGACCGGCAATTCGGCAACCAAGGCAATTGGACCGAAGAAACCGCCGACCGCTCCGACCGCGAATGCTGCAAACTTGTGGTAGTTATCGTGTGCTCCTGAAATGGCATGCGTATCTAGCGTCCTTGCCGCCGTATGCATGGCTTGACGGATGCTGAATTCGGCCGCTTTGTTCACGCGTTGATGCCAGCTCTTGGGTAGCAGTTTGAGCGTTTGTTCGATCGGAGTGCCGATCACATTGCTCAGCCGAGCGGCAAAGGAAGGGTGTTCCAGATGTCGATACGCCCAGCGAAGCTGTTCCAGTTCCTCCGGCGTTAACGATGCTTTTGCCATGACTTGCTCCACGTTTTGCGGTTTATCCAATCGGCCTTTAACAAGTATCGGGACAATCCTGGTCCCAGACAGTGTGCCACGGATCGGAGTGATTAGGCCGGCCGGAGTTCACGCTTAGGCTCGCCGCAAACTTGTGCCGGTTTGATGATGTTAAACGCAAGACGGCCGAAAGCCGTGCGGCATTCTTTGCTTTTGGATAAATGAGATCAGGGATTGGAAGAATCAAAACGACTTTGCCGCCATAATCGATCCTAACAATAAGTGCGCTCAGCAGCACATAACCGATGTGACAAAAGGAAAAGCATCCTGATTGCCGAGTTCGAGCGTATTGAAGTCTTCGGTAAATTGGACGGCCGTGCCCCCGGCCAGTTCCGCATGATCTATCTTGCGAACCCGGCACGGCTCATGCGGAAAGCGAATCGAGCCTGGCCGGGTTCAAGCTCGGAGTGCTCAGCCGAGGGTTGCGCCGTGAATTGAATCCGCGGTCGCAGAGGCTGCCGATTCACTTGGATTGTGAGCCGGCAGCCGAGAGGGTTAACGGGGAAGTTCCGAGTGCCCCATCAGGTATTCGTCGACAGAGCGGGCGCACTGGCGGCCTTCGCGGATGGCCCAGACCACGAGTGACTGGCCGCGGCGCATATCGCCGGCGGTGAAGATCTTATCCGTCGAGGTGCGATAGTCCAAGGTATTGGCCTTGACGTTGCCGCGTTCGTCGAGGCTCACGCCGAGGTCGTGAAGCATGCCTTCGTGCACGGGGTGGATGAAACCCATGGCCAGCAGCACGAGGTCGGCTTTCAAGGTGAATTCGCTGCCGGGAATTTCGTTCATTACCCAGCGTCCACCGTCCTGTGTCCACTCAAGCCTGACGCAACGAATTTGCTTAACCACACCGTCTTCTCCTTCGATAGACTTCGTGGCAACGCTCCAATGGCGTTCGCAGCCTTCCTCGTGGGAGCTGGATGTACGCAGCTTGTTGGGCCAATTAGGCCAAGTGACGTCTTTTTTCTCTTTTTCCGGGGGCTTCGGCAGGATTTCCAGTTGTGTGATGGATGCAGCGCCATGCCGAGCCGAGGTGCCGATGCAGTCGGAGCCGGTATCGCCGCCGCCGATGACGACGACATGCTTGTCCGTCGCCCAGATGCTGGTTTCCTCGGGAAGCATATCTCCGGCGACGCGGCGGTTCTGCTGCGGCAGGAATTCCATTGCGAAGTGAACGCCCCGAAGTTCGCGCCCGGGCACGTTCAAATCACGCGGCTTTTCCGCGCCGCCGGTCAATACCACGGCATCGTAGTTATCGAGCAGCTTTTTCGTCGGAATGTCCTGGCCAACATGACTATTGGGACGGAACACCACGCCCTCGGCCTGCATCTGGGCGATGCGGCGATCGATCAGGTGTTTTTCCATCTTGAAATCGGGGATCCCGTAGCGCATCAATCCACCGATACGGTCGGCTTTCTCGTATACCACGACGCTGTGGCCGGCTCGCGCCAATTGCTGGGCACAGGCCAGTCCCGCGGGGCCGGATCCCACCACGGCTACCCGCTTGCCGGTACGATGCTGGGGAATGCTCGGCGTGACCCAGCCCATTTCCCAGGCTTTGTCGATAATCGAACATTCGATGGTCTTGATCGTGACCGGCTCGTCGGTCAGGTTCAGGGTGCAGGACGCTTCGCACGGCGCCGGACAGATGCGGCCGGTGAACTCGGGGAAGTTGTTGGTGCTATGCAGTACCTCGATCGCTTCGCGCCAATTTCCTTGATAAACGAGATCGTTCCAGTCGGGGATGATGTTGTTGACCGGGCAGCCCTGGTGACAATAGGGAATACCGCAATCCATGCAGCGCGCCCCTTGTCGGCTGACTTCCTCTTCGGTCAGCGGGACGACAAATTCCTGGTAGTGCTGGAGACGGTCCGCCACCAGCTTATAGCGTCTGTCCTGACGTGAGATTTCCATGAATCCCGTGGGTTTGCCCATTCTGTTTCTACCTCGTTACTGTGCCTTGTTGCACGAGAAAGCTTTAGACTTCGGCTTCTGGGTGCCGAAGCGCCTTCCATTTTTCCAATCGTGGGTCCTGGTCAGCGCGGGGCGCGTTTACACCGCGCCCGTACTTCTAGTGGTGAGCTTCGGTTTGCGTTTTGGCCTTCTGCATCTTTTCGAGCGCCTTTCGGTAATCGACTGGCATAATCTTGACGAAACGTGGTGCGTAAGCCGACCAGTTTTCGAGGATCTGCTTCGCGCGTCCGCTGCCGGTATAACGACGGTGCTTCTCGATCAGGGTGCGGAGGCGCTGAACGTCGTGGCGGGTCATATCGTGCATGATGTCCACCATCCCGTGCGTTTCCAGATCGCCGCCCTGGTGATCCAGATTTTCCAGAGCGATGTCCTCGGCCAAAATCGGTTCCAGTTCGACCATGGCCAAGTTGCACCGGTGTTCGAAATCGCCTGTCTCGTCGAGCACATAGGCGACACCGCCCGACATGCCCGCGGCGAAATTGCGGCCCGTTGAGCCCAGAACCACGATGATGCCCCCGGTCATGTATTCGCAGCCGTGATCGCCGACGCCTTCGACGACGGCAATGGCTCCGGAGTTCCGCACCGCGAAGCGCTCTCCCGCCACACCGCGGAAATAGCATTCGCCCCCGATGGCGCCGTACAGCACGGTGTTGCCGACGATAATATTTTCCTCGGGTACGACCGGAGATTCCGGGGACGGATAGATGGCGATACGTCCGCCCGATAATCCTTTCCCGACGTAGTCGTTGGCTTCGCCCTCAAGTTCCAGGGTGATTCCGGCCGCGAGGAAGGCGCCGAAGCTTTGTCCGGCCGTTCCTTTCATGCGCACGTAGATGGTGTCTTCAGGCAAACCGGCATGGCCATGACGCTTGGCTAATTCGCCGGACAGCATGGCGCCGACCGTACGGTTGAAGTTGCGGACGCCCATTTCAATGCGAACCGGCTTGCGTTCGTCGAGAGCAGGGCGGGCCAGTTCGATCAGCTTATGATCCAGAGCCTTCTCCAGCCCGTGATCCTGGGGCTCGCAATTGGAGATGGCCACGCCTGGCGCAGCTTCCGGCCGGTACAGGATACGGGACAGATCGACCTTGGCGGCTTTCCAGTGGTTGATGGCCTTACACATGTCGAGCTTGTCGGAGCGCCCGATCATCTCCTCGAAGCTGCGGAAACCGAGCTTGGCCATCAGTTGGCGCACTTCCTCGGCGATGAAGAAGAAGAAATTGACCACATGCTCCGGTTGTCCGGTAAAGCGTTTGCGGAGTTCCGGGTCCTGGGTCGCAACACCCACGGGGCAGGTGTTCAGATGGCATTTGCGCATCATGATGCAGCCTTCGACGATCAACGGCGCCGTGGCGAAGCCGAACTCGTCCGCACCCAAAAGCGCGCCGATCACGACATCGCGCCCGGTGCGCATGCCGCCGTCGGCCTGTACGCAGATGCGTCCGCGCAGTTTGTTCAAGACCAAGGTTTGGTGGGTCTCGGCCAAGCCGATTTCCCAAGGCAGACCCGCGTGCTTGATCGAGGTGATCGGGCTGGCGCCGGTGCCACCGTCGTAACCGGCGATGGTCACATGATCGGCATGGGCTTTGGCCACGCCCGCGGCGATCGTGCCGACGCCGACTTCGGAGACCAGCTTGACGCTGATGCGCGCGGCCGGATTGACGTTCTTGAGATCGTGAATGAGCTGCGCCAAGTCTTCGATGGAATAGATATCGTGGTGCGGCGGCGGGGAAATGAGACCCACCCCCGGCGTGGAGTGCCGCACCTTGGCGATGATGGCGTCCACCTTGTGACCGGGCAGCTGGCCACCTTCGCCGGGCTTGGCGCCCTGAGAAATTTTGATTTGCAGATCGTCGGCATTGACCAGATATTCGGCGGTTACGCCAAAGCGGCCCGACGCCACCTGCTTGATGGCCGAGCGCATGGAATCGCCGTTGGGCAACGGTTTGAAGCGTTCCGACAATTCGCCGCCTTCTCCGGTATTGGATTTGCCGCCGATGCGGTTCATGGCGATCGCCAGCGTGGTATGGGCTTCGTAGGAAATGGAGCCGAACGACATGGCGCCGGTGGCAAAGCGCTTGACGATCTCTTTGACCGGCTCCACTTCATCCAGCGGCACGGACTCCCGTTCGTCGAAATTGAAGTCCATCAAGCCGCGCAATGTGAGCAAACGCTCGCTTTGTTGGTTAATCGAGCGGGTGTAGTCCAGATAGGTTTCCCAGCTGTTGGTGCGCGTGGCGTGCTGCAGCTTGGAAATGGTCTCCGGGGTCCATACATGATCTTCGCCGCGAACCCGGTAGGCGTATTCGCCGCCCACGTCCAAGGCATTCCGGTACAGCGGGGCATCGCTGAAGGCCAGCCGATGCCGGCGCATGGTTTCCTCGGCGATCTCTCTCAGTCCCGCGCCGCCGATCGTGCAGATGGTGCCGGTGAAATACTCGTCCAGGAACTCTTCGCTCAAGCCCACGGCGTTGAAGATTTGAGCGCCGCAGTACGACTGATAGGTCGAGATGCCCATCTTGGACATGATCTTGAGCAGGGCTTTCCCGATGGCCTTGATATAGCGCTTGTGCACCTCGTCTTCGGATAGCTGTTCCGGCAGCTTCTCGCGCAGGTCGGACAGGCTGTCGAAAGCCAGATACGGATTGACGGCTTCGGCGCCGTAGCCTGCCAGCAGCGCGAAATGGTGTACTTCGCGCGCCTCTCCGGTTTCCACGACCAGGCCAACCTTGGTGCGGAGACCCGTGCGGGTCAAGTGATAATGTACCGCTGAGGTTGCGAGGAGGGCTGGGATGGCGATGTGCTCCGCATCGATGTCCCGATCGGACAGCACGAGAATGTTGTTGCCCTCGTGCACGGCCAGTTCCGCACGCGCACACAGCGCTTTCAGTGCGGGTTCCATGCCGCCGGCGCCGGTGTCGGCCGAGTAGCAGAAGCTCACGGTTTTGGTCTTGAAAGCGCCCCCGGTGCGGGCTTCGATGCGGCGGATCTTCTCCAGGTCCTGATTGGTAAGGATCGGCTGATGCACTTCCAGCCGCTTATGGCTGCCGCCATTGTGAAGCGCCAACAAATTCGGCCGTGGACCGATGTGGGACACCAGCGACATGACCAGCTCTTCGCGGATCGGGTCGATGGCGGGGTTAGTGACCTGCGCGAAGCCCTGCTTGAAGTAGTCGTAAAGCAATCGCGAGCGGCTGGAGAGCACCGCGAGCGCCGCATCGATACCCATGGAGCCGACCGGCTCCTGGCCGCTCAAGGCCATGGGCGTCAGGAAGAATTTGATGTCTTCCTGGGTGTAGCCGAACGCTTGCTGCCGGTCAAGAAGGGTCTGCGAGTCGGGTGGCATGGCGGCGACTTCGGCCGGCAGCTTCTCCAATTGGATTTGGGTGTCGTTGAGCCACTGCTGGTAAGGTTCGCGATTCGCCAGTTCCGATTTGATTTCGCCATCGTCGATGATGCGGCCCTGTTCGAGGTCGATCAGGAACATCTTGCCGGGCTGCAAGCGCCATTTCTTGACGATCTTATGTTCCGGAATGGTCAGCACGCCCATCTCGGAGGCCATGACGACGGTGTCGTCGTCGGTGATGAGATAGCGCGCGGGACGCAGCCCGTTACGGTCGAGGGTGGCGCCGATTTGCCGTCCGTCGGTGAAGGCCACGGCAGCCGGACCGTCCCACGGTTCCATCAGAGCGGAATAGTATTCGTAAAAGGCGCGGCGGTTTTCGTCCATTAGGGGGTTGCCCGCCCAGGCTTCCGGAATCAGCAGCATCATGGCGTGGACCAGCGAGTAGCCGCCCATGACCAGAAGTTCCAGCGCATTATCGAAGCTGGCGGAATCGGACTTGCCATCGGCAATCAACGGCCAAATCTTGTCGAGATCTTCGCCTAGAATTTCGGACGACATCGAATGACGCCGGGCGGCCATCCAGTTGATGTTGCCGCGCAAGGTATTGATTTCACCGTTGTGGGCAATCATCCGGAAGGGATGGGCCAGATCCCAGGTCGGGAACGTGTTGGTGGAGAAGCGTTGGTGCACCAACGCGAGCGCCGATACCATCTTCTCGTCGCCGAGGTCGCGATAGAACACGCCGACTTGGTCTGCCAGCAGCATGCCCTTGTAAACCAAGGTGCGGGACGAGAACGAGGGAATGTAGAACATCTTGCCTTCGGCAAGGTTCAGGTCGCGAATTCTCTTGTCGATCTGTTTGCGGATGACGAACAGCTTGCGCTCGAAGGCGTCCTGATCTTTGCAGCTTTCCGACCGTCCGACGAAGACTTGGCGGATTACAGGCTCGATGGCTTTGACCGATTCGCCGAGCGCCGAGCTGTCTACCGGAACATCGCGCCAGCCAATTACGGTTTGGCCCTCGGCGCGGATGAAATCTTCGACAATGGTTTCGCAGGTTGCGCGATGTTCCGGGGTGCGTGGCAGAAACAGCATGCCGACGCCGTAGTAGCCGTAATCCGGAAGGGCGATGTCGAGTGCCGAGCACTCGTCGCGGAGAAAAGCATCCGGCGTTTGAATGAGAATGCCCGCGCCGTCGCCCGCCAATGGGTCGGCGCCTACCGCTCCGCGGTGAGTCAGGTTTCTTAGGATTTCCAGCCCCTTACAGACGATGTCGTGGCTTTTTTGGCCCTTGATGTGAGCGATGAAACCTACGCCGCAAGCGTCATGTTCGTTGCGTGGGTCGTATAGACCTTGCTTGGCGGGTATGGCGTTGAAACTCATGGTATACCTCTGTCAGGGGTGTGGTCTTTCTATTGCCGGTTCGCGGTTTACAAGAGAATGAATAATGCGGTTCCAGTAGTGGACCGCCGCGGCCGTCAAGAATTCGTGTTCGCAGTTACTTTTTGGGGTGTCCGAAATGACGACGTGAGGCCGCCCTTTAGCCAAATGGGCAAGAAATATAAAGAATCCGGCGGGTCTTTTCAAGGGCGCCCCCGCTGTGCGCTTGGCGCTTAGCACAAATGCGGCAAAATAAATTTGTTTCGGTGCGGAGATTGATCTCGTTCGCCGCTTGACCATCTGTCCCCGAAGCGGCGATAAGAGGCCAGTATTGCTTGCCGAGCCCGGTTGCCTTTACTTTATTGCCGGAAAATTACGACGGTTCCGCAACAAGGTGGAGCATGCGCGCTAACCATGGGGAATTAGAATGACCGAAAAATATGACGTGATCATTGTGGGCGGCGGCATGGTCGGAGCCACCTTGGGCTGCGGCCTCGGAGGAAGTCACCTGCGAGTGGCCGTAATTGAGGATGCCCCGCCGCCGGCTTTTGCGCCGGAGCAAGCCCACGACCTTCGGGTATCCGCGGTCAGTGTCGCATCCGCCAGCATTCTTAAGACGGTGGGTGCCTGGAAAGGCATCGCTTCGCGTCGATTCTGTCCATTCCGGAGGATGCGGGTGTGGGAGCGGTCGGGTGATGTCGAATTTCGCAGCGAGGACATCAACGAGCCGGTTTTGGGATATATCGTCGAAAACCGAGTGATCCAGTTGGCCTTGCTTGATCGTCTAGTCGAGTTTCCCAATATCGATTTTCTCTGCCCGGTCAAAACCAAGATGATCGATTACGGGCCGCAAGGCTCGACCGTCGAATTGGAGGACGGCCGCGTCTTATCGGCGCGTTTGTTGGTCGCGGCAGATGGCGGCTATTCCCGGGTGCGGCAAGTGGCCGGCATGGGCGTAAGCGGTTGGGATTACGAGCAGCACGCCCTGGTGCTGACGGTGGAAACCGCATACGGCCAGCAGGACATCACGTGGCAACGGTTTACGCCCAAAGGCCCGCAGGCATTCTTGCCGCTGGACGGGCCCCATGCGTCTCTCGTTTGGTACGAGGCGCCGGAGGAAGTCAGGCGCCTGAAAGCTTTGCCGGACGACGTTCTTCTCCGGGAACTAATCTCCGTTTTTCCCACCGCCCTGGGCGATATCAACCGGATCACGGCGAAAGGCAGTTTCCCGCTCAAGCGTCAACACGCATTGAGTTACAGTAAGGAGGGCGTGGCTCTGATTGGCGATGCGGCCCACATGATTCACCCGTTGGCGGGACAGGGCGTGAATATCGGTCTTCTGGACGCCGCGGCGCTGGCACAGGTGCTGGTCGGCGCCCACAGAAATGGCCAAGACATCGGTTCGATCAATACGCTACAAGCCTACGAAAGCATGCGTCGCAGCAACAATTTGATCATGATGACGGCTATGGATATGTTCTATCGCGTGTTCGGGACCGCGAACCGCCCGTTGCGATTTGTCCGGAATTTGGGATTGGGTTTGGCGGAGCGCGTAACGCCCGCCAAAAAAATAGTGATGCGGTATGCGATGGGCTTGGGCGGCCAACTCCCGAATTTAGCGCGTGGCGAAGCCATTTTGGGCTGAATGAGGGATGACCTGGAATGGGCAATGACATCTATCCTTGCGGCTCGGGCGCGATGAGTTTGCTATAGTACCCGTGGCAATTTTCAGTACATTTGTTCCTGATGCTATTGCTAAGACATTGATTAACCTCCCTATGCGAGTGAAACGACTTATGGTCAAAAAGCTATCTGTATTTCTTTGCACCGTATTCGCTCTGAGCGGCTGCGCAACGTATACCGGATGGGAGCCGGTGGTGGATACCTATAACGATCCGAATGCGTATCGGCTACAGCAGGACCAGGCGGAATGCAAAATGCTGGCTCGCCAGGCGGGCAGCACCGGAACGGAGGCGGCGAAAGGGGTCGCTGCAGGCGCATTGTTGGGTGCCGCGGCGGGTGCCGCCATCGGCGCGGTAGCGGGCAATCCCGGCGGCGGTGCGGCGGTCGGCGCAGCCGCGGGCGGTATCGGCGGCGGTGCTCACACTGGTGTTTCGGGCGACGATCAATATAAGCGCGCTTACATCAACTGCCTCCGCAATCGGGGACACAGAGTCGTTAATTAGTAAGCCGATCGGTCTAAACACAAACAATCCCGCCGTTGTGCTCCGGGCACCGGCGGGATTGTTTTTTTGCGTTTGCCGCTATAAGGCGTAAACCTGTCCGAGAAGGTGCCACCATGTCGTCGTTGATTCATGCTCTCCGGGAAAGCGCCCGGCTTTATCCTGACCGGCCCGCGGTAATCCTCGGCTCCCAGATCATCGATCATGCCACTATGGGCGATCGATCGGATCGCATGGCGGCGGCTTTGGCGGCTCGAGGCGTGGCCAAAGGGGACCGGGTTGCGCTTTATTGTCCCAATTCGGCGGAATTTGCCATCGCCTACACCGGCATCGTGAAAGCCGGGGCGACCGTCGTTCCGATCAATCTGCTGCTGAACACGGAAGAGATCGGCTTCATTCTTAACGATTCCGGCGCCAAGGGCTTGATCTTTCATCAGGCCTTTTCGAAACAGACGGAATCCGTGCTTCAGGCGGCGCCAGGAATAGAGTTTCGCGTGTCCGTAGGCGGCGAGGCTGAAGGCGCCGTGGCGTTTGAAGCTTTTCTGGACTCGGATGCTCCGATACCGGAGATCGATTGCGATCCGCAAGAGGATCTTGTCGTCATTCTCTACACCTCGGGCACCACCGGGCGTCCCAAGGGGGCGATGCTGACCCATGGAAATCTGGTCGCCAATACCCGAAGTGTCCGCGAGGCCATGCATTGGCGTCCGGGCAAGGATGTCGTGCTATTGGTTTTGCCGATGTTCCATGCGTTCGCGGCCACCGTAGGCATGCTCACGCCCTTGACCAACGGCTGTGCGTTCGTTCCGCTGCCGCGATTCGAGCCCGATCAGGTCGCCGACGCCATCCACGCCAGTCGAGCCACGATTTTTCTGGGCGTACCCAGCATGTATACCGTATTGTTGCGCCTCAGGGACGAGCGTGTGCCGCTGCTTTCCTCCGTACGTTATTGCGTTTCCGGCGGCGCCGCGCTTCCGGTCGACGTGCTGCGGCGCTTCGAAGAAAAATTCAACATCAGGATCTACGAGGGCGACGGGCCGACCGAATGTTCGCCCGTGACCTGCGTAAACCCTATCGACGGCTTCATCAAACCGGGAACGGTGGGCTTGCCGGTACCGGGAGTCGAAATGAAAATCCTCGATGAGGATGGGCGCGAGTTGCCGTGCGGCGAGGTCGGCGAGATTGCCGTACGCGGTGCCAGCGTGATGAATGGATATTGGAAGCAACCGGAAGCGACTTCCGAAGTGTTCCGCGGCGAATGGTTTCTAACGGGTGACCTGGGGACGCGGGACGAAGACGGCTATTTCAGCATCGTCGATCGCAAGAAGGATCTGATCATCGTCAACGGCATGAATGTCTACCCTCGCATGATCGAGGAGGTGCTCTACCGCTTTCCGCCGATCCGCGAGGCGGCGGTGGTCGGCGAGCCGCATGATTTGCATGGCGAGATTCCGGTCGCGTATATCGCCAGCGATGAATCGAGGCCCACGACCGAAGCCGAAGTCCGCGCTTTTTGCCGGGAGCATCTCGGGCGCCACCAAGTTCCCCGTAAGATCGTCTTTCTCCCGGAATTGCCGAAAAATGGCGCGGGCAAGATCCTCAAGCGACAACTTCGGAAACACGGCGAAATCGAGCGCGGCGTGCAGGATCTCGAATAAAACCCGCCGAATTTCCCGGCAGCAGAGGTTTCTACCGCCTCACTGTTTTCTCCGCTCTTCCTCCTCGGCAAGCAGTTGTTTCAAGCGCTCCTCAATGACGGAGTTGAGATAAAAATTATCGCCGGCCGTTTTCTTGGCCAGACGAAGTTGGAGGATGGCGGCGCGGTTTTGTCCCGAAGCGTAATAAGACTCGGCTACGTAACGATGCGATTCGGCGTCGTTGCCGAGTTGGCTGTAGGCTTGCGCCATCAGGTTGTAGACCTCCGGCGTGGGTGGGTGACGGCGGGCGTACTCTTGCAGCAGTTTGCGCGCCTGTTGCGCTTTGCGAGTGGTGAGCAGGGCGCGAACATAGTTGAGTGTTAGCGCCCGGTTGTCCGGAAAGCGCTGTAGCGCCGTTTCATAAAGCTGGATCGCCCGAGGGTAGCTCTTGGTTTCCAGTTCGGCGGTGGCCAGCGCGTTGACGAAATGGGATTGATCGGGATACGCGTCCATGAGCTTTTGCAGGATGGGTTTTGCATCCCTCGCCCGCGTATTGGCGATCAAGGCCAAGGCTAACCCATAGGCGGAGACGTCCTGCTGCAGCTTAGTGCCCTGGCCGCTGACCGCCTTGAAATAATCCAGCGCGCTGCGGGGATTGGCGGCGGTTTGTACCCGAAGTTTGGCGCGGACGATTTGGTACGCGAAGGAATCGGGGTATTGCCGGTATGCAAACTGCTCCGCGCGTCCGCGCGTATCCGAGATACGGGATACCGTAACCGGGTGGGTCAGCAGGAATTCGGGCAATTGTCGGCCGGCAAAGCGGGTGGATTGCTGCATCCGTTCGAAGAACGTCGGCATGGCGCGCGGATCGAAGTCGGATTTCGATAAAATCTGCATGCCGACCCGGTCGGCTTCCGCCTCGTTGTCGCGGGTGAAATTGATTTGGTACTGAAGACTGGCGGCTTGTGCGGCGATCAAGGCCGCCTGACCTAACTGCCCGGATTTCGCGCCCAGCAGAACGGCCGCCAGCATGGCGGCGGCGGTGGGCAGCGATAAGCGTCCCGCGGCTTGAAATGTTTGAAGGAGATGCCGCTGGGTAACGTGGGCGATTTCGTGCGCCAGAACGGAGGCCAGTTCGCTTTCCGCTTCGGAGGTCAGAATCAGCCCGGAGTTGACGCCGATGTATCCGCCGGGTCCGGCGAAGGCGTTGATCGCGGGCTCGCCGACAACGAAGAAATGGAATGTCTGTGCTGGGGTGTCGCTGGAGGCTGCAAGCTTCTGGCCTATGGATTGGATATAGTCGTTGACTTCCGGATCCTGGCTGATGTCGAGCTGACTGTGCAATTTGCGGTAAAAGGCTTCGCCGAGTTCCCTTTCCTGCTGTGGCGTCATGAGCGTTCCCGTCGAGTCGCCGATGTCCGGCAACTCGATATTGTTTTGCGCGAGCGCGGGTTGCAGCGCCAACGAACCCAGGCTGAGAATGAGCAGAGATGCGAGCAGTTTGTCGAATTTCATGATGTATTTCTGCGCTGTACGCGGCGCGATCGCGGATGAATTCATGATCCTAGAAACGGTAGTCGCACACTTGGGCGCGTAGTGGCTTCACCCAAACGGTGAAGCGGGTAGAAGATAGGACAGTCTAGTCATCTAAGCGGTCAATTGCCGTTTCTAGGATGATGTGCGATTGCTCGATGAACCGGTTTCCGGAAGAGTGTTAGGAGATGAAATACGCCATTCAAGTCAACGCCGGACCTTTTTACTCTCAAGCGGCACATACGGCTTACCAGTTTATCAAAGCCGCGTTGGATAAAGATCACGAAATCGTACGCGTCTTCTTTTATCATGACGGTGTTCATAACGGCGTTCGCCATGTATTGCCCGCGGAGGACAGGCATTTGATTCCCGCATGGTCCGCCTTGGCCGGCGACTACGGGCTCGACCTGGTTCTTTGTATCTCGGCGGGCCAGCGGCGCGGCTTGCTGCCCTCGGACGAAACGGCACCAACGGATCGCGATGCCGCGGTGGTGGCGGACGGCTTCCGCGTCGGCGGTCTGGGGCAATGGGTGGAGGCCTGCTTGAAGGCCGACCGCGTGTTGGTTTTCGGTGACTGAACCGGTGCGTAAGAAGTTTCTATTCGTTATGCGCCGCGGACCAACCGGCGCAGTGAGGGTTCGGGAATCCTTGGACATGATCATGACCGCCGCCGCCTTCGACCAAACCGTGCGGCTTCTTATGCTCGATGACGGCGTTTTCCTCCTCAAACACGGTCAGCAGCCCCGAGCGAGCGGGCTGAAACCCGTTGCGCCGATGTTCGAGGCTTTAGCGTTGTACGATGTGGAGGACATTCTGGTGGAGCGGGAGTCTTTACAGGAGCGGCATTTGAACGCCGAAGATCTAGCCATACCGGTTCGTATCGTGGAACGGGGGGAAATCGCTGGATTGACGGCGGGACATGACATCGTGATCTCCTGCTAATGGCGACTTTACACCTGGTCAACCGCTCGCCTGGCGAAAGCCGTGCCCTGGAACACTGTCTCGCTCGGGCGGGAATGGGCGATGCGGTGCTGCTGATCGAGGATGCGGTTTATGCCGCCGTGAAAGGCGCGGGTTTTGAGGCTGTCACCCGGCCGGCTATGGGACAATTGAGGTTTTATGCCTTGGGACCAGACCTAGAAGCTCGCGGGGTACAGACATCCGAAATTGCCGAGGGAATTCGCGTTGTCGATTATGTCGGATTCGTCGATTTGACCGCCGACTACCAGCCTATTCAATCCTGGTTTTAAGCCATGATCGAAGTGGACGGCGTAAGCTTGGAAACGACCGAAAGCGGATTTCTGGCCGATGCGAACGCATGGAACGAGCATGTCGCCGCCGTTCTGGCGGCAAGCATACCCATCGCGTTGACCGAGGCGCACTGGGAGATCGTGCGGTTCATCCGGGGCTACTATTTTAAATTCCATCATCTTCCCAACACCCGCATGTTCGTCAAAGCGGTGCAGAAGGAATTCGGAGACGAAAAAGGCACGTCCCGCTACCTGCATCGGCTGTTCCCCGAGAGTCCCCTCAAATACGCGTGCCTCATCGCAGGTTTACCCAAGCCGCCGGGGTGTATTTAAGGTGGGCAGGGTGGGCACCGCCCCACCCCTGCCGTTAACGATCCCAAGTGTCGGGATCGAATCCGCGCCCCGGAACGGATCGGGAACACCGATTCGGCCATTACTTTGACGGCCGATTCCCGTGGCGATGCTGGCCGATGGCGGGCATGAAAGGCTGGGTCATCTCGGCCCGCTCGCTGCGCTGACGACGCCCGGCGCCATGACGGCGCGCCGTTTCAGCCTATCTCGGATACCCGCTGCAACCGCCACGCCCGCCATACCAGGCAAATGCCCACCAGCACCGCGGGAATGCTGAGCCATTGGCCCATGGTAATCGCCCAGCCGGACTCGAAAACGGCCTGGCCTTCCTTGAAGAATTCCAGGACGAAGCGGGCGCCGAACACCAGGATGAAAAAGCGCCCGAACATATAACCCGCCGGCACTCTATTCCCGTGTCTGAGATAAAAACGGAACTGGACCAGGAAAATCAATAGGTAACAGAAAGCCTCGTAGAGTTGCGCCGGATGGCGCGGTAGGGAATCGACGCGGGCGAAGATCACCGCCCAGGGAACATCGGCGGGGTGACCGAGAATTTCCGAATTGAAGAAATTGCCGATGCGGATCAGACAGCCGGACAAGGGCACGGTCACGCCGATGCGATCGCATACCCAGAAGAAGGATTGATCGGTCGCCCGGCGGGAATACATCCAGACCCCGACCAGAATACCCACCACCGCGCCGTGGCTGGCCAGCCCGCCTTCCCATACGGCGAGGATTTTCCACGGATGTGTCAGATAAAACACCGGATTGTAGAGCAGTACATGGCCCAGACGCGCCCCGATCACGGTCCCGGCGAGGACGAACAGCACCAGGTCGTAAACCTCGTCCTCCGGCCGCCCCTCCCGCCGAAACATGTAGCGGAACACGAGCATTCCATAGACAAACGTGGCGGCGAAGAAAAGCCCGTACCAGTAGACGGGAAGATGGAAAGAGCCTATGGAAACGGTGAAGGCGACGGGAGAAATATCCCACAGCATGGCGAAAATATCCCTCGGTGGTTGCGGTTGATGAAATACTCTCTGACCGGCGGACGGTCCAGATAGGAAAATTTCTTCTGCTCGGCACGCTTTGTCAATGAGAGCGTTTTCACGTCTGGCGAAAGAAAGCTGTCGAAACGGGGGGCGGTCCGATCAGCATTGGCGGCATGAGGACCGGTTAGCGTTCCTGGCGTCGCCCGGCCCGGCGCATCAGTAGGGTCTGGTCGGTCTCGCCCGCGGCGGTGCGGATCGCCATTTCGTCCGCCGTCCGGCCGATTCCCTTGAGCCCCATCGAATCAGAGCCCGTCGGCGGTTCCCGGTTTCTCCTTTTCCACGTACTACCTCATCTTTCGTTCCCTCTCCATAGTTGACTGCACCTCGGCGCGAGTGCATCCTCCAGCTAGCATGAACGACGAAGCCCATTGAAATTTCTATTGTTTCACGGGCTTCGGGATGCGACGAAGAGCGGACCTTGAACTTAGAACAGGGCAATCGCTCTATCAGTGAAGCGTCGTAGGTGGGCGTACCCGGTCCCCTCTCGTCTTTGGGACAAATTCGCCGGGAGCAGAATGGGACGAACGACGTTCGCCCGGAGGGGGCAGACCCAGGACGGTCTGCGCCAATTGGATCGCACGGAGTGCGTCCGCAGGATGACGGGCAGGCGTGTCCGGCAATATTGGGTGAGACTATCAAGACAGGACTTCGACCTTTTGAAATACAACATGCTCACTGTCTGCCATGGCTGAACAGTACCGTCGGGGTGATCACGTGCAGCATCCGGTTGCCATCTTTTGCGGAGAATGACCATGCGCGTCGTTGTGCCCCTTCGACGGTGCTCAGGACAGGCTTGCCGGCCGATCCGCCAACCGCACACTCGGGCATATTCAACTGCCCTTTCTAGGGTGAAAGGGAAGGTGTTTTCTCGAATATGGCTCGGACCATGGGGCGTACGCGTTGCGCTCGTGCTGGCCTTGATCGTTTCAGGTCTGCCCGGCTCCGCCCGGGCTGAGCCGGGCCGTCCTCTCATCGTTGGCGCGGAGATCGACTTCCCGCCCTATGTCGATGTCGATGCGCAGGGCCAGCCGACTGGTTTCGCCGTCGAACTCTTCGCCGCAGTTGCCGCGGCGATGGACATTCCCATCACGTTCCATCCAGACCGATGGGACATCGTCTGGCAAGATCTGAAAGCGGGCAAGCTCGATGCTCTGCCGCTGGTCGCTCGGATGGACGAACGTGAAGGACAGGTGGAATTCACTCAACCGCACACCATCGGCTATGACAGCTTCTTCGTCCGCAAGGAGCACCCGCCCATTAACTCCATCGGGCAGGCCCGCGCCCTGAGCATCATCGTCCTGCGCTCGGATGCTGCTCACCACGCCCTTGTTGGCCGCGGTTTCACCCATCAGTTGGTGATCGTCGACAGCCTGGCCGACGGCTTTCGCCTGCTGGCTTCGGGACAGCATGACGCGGTGCTGGCGCCGCGCTTGCAGGGAAACATGCTGGTGGAAATGGCTGGCCTAAGCGAGGTCATCGAAGCCGGTCCGCTGCTCAAGGATTACCGGCGGGAGTTCTGCTTCGCCGTACGCAAGGGCGACACCGAACTGCGCGACCGCCTCGACCAGGGCCTAGCCATCGTCAAGGCGAGCGGGGAATACGACCGTCTCTACAGAAAATGGCTCGGCATCTACGAGACCCCGACCTTCCCGGTTAAGTATGCAGTCTGGGGCGCAGGGGCTATTGCCGTCCTGCTGGCACTCCTGGGGCTGTGGACCTGGCAGTTGCGCCGGCAGGTGGCGCGACGCACCGCCGAACTGGCCCAGGCCGTCGCGGCCGTGCAGGCGGAACGTCAGCGGCTGCATGACGTGCTGCAGGGGCTTCCCGTTTACGTGATGTTGCTGTCGCAGGATTATCAGGTGGTCTTCGCCAACCGCTTCTTCGAAGAGCGCTACGGCAAGGCCCACAGTCGGCGCTGCTACCAATACCTGTTCAACCGCAGCGAGCCATGCGAGGTATGCGAGACCTTCAAGGTACTGAAGACCGACGCGGCAGTCGATTGGGACTGGACCGGCCCGGACGGCCGTGACTACAAGATTCACGACTATCCCTTCGCCGACAGTGACGGCTCTCCGATGATCATGGAGGTAGGCATCGATGTCACCGAGATGAATCGGGCCAAGCAGGCGCTACGCGAAGCCAATGCGTCATTGGAACGGCGCGTAACCGAGCGCACGGCCGAATTGGAAGCGGCGCGATGGGAAGCGGAGGAAGCGCGCGACCTGCTGCGGGTGACCATGGACAACGCGCCGGCCCTGATGTCCTACATCGACACCGACTGCCGATACCGTCGCGTCAACAAGGCTTATGAGCAGTGGTTCGGCCACAGCAGTGAACAGGTGTATGGGCGTCACATCCGGGGGGTCCTCGGCGAGGCGGCTTGGCTAACCCTCGCCCCCTATGTCGAGAGAGCTCTGGCGGGAGAGCGGGTCGCTTTCGAAATTCCAGTACCCTACGCCGAAGGCGATACGCGCTGGATTCACGCGACCTATTCCCCCGACCGCGACGCCGAGGGGTGGGTCCGGGGATTTGTGGCACACGTGCTCGACATCACCGAGCGCAAACACGCCGAAGAGGAGCTGCGCAAAGCCGACCGGCGCAAGGACGAATTCCTGGCCATGCTGGCCCACGAACTGCGCAATCCCCTGGCGCCGATCAGCAACGCCGTTCAAATCATGCGCAGACTAGGGACCTTAGATCCCAAGCTGCAGTGGACGCGGGATGTGATCGATCGGCAGGTGGAACATTTGACCCGACTGGTGGACGACCTCCTGGATGTCTCCCGGATCAGCCGCGGCAAGATCGAACTCAAGAACGAACCGCTTTCTCTGGCGGACATCGTGCAGCGGGCGGTGGAGACCAGCCGGCCGCTGATCGATGCCCGCCGGCACCAATTCACCGCGCATTTTCCGCCGGAACCGGTGCGCGTCGAAGGCGACCTGGTCCGGTTGGCGCAGGTGGTGTCGAACTTGCTCAACAACGCCGCCAAGTACACCGACGAGGGCGGGCAGATCGAATTGACAGTCGAACCATCCGATGGCGATGTCGTCATCCGGGTCCGCGATAGCGGCCGCGGCATTGATCCCACGGCACTGTCGGACCTGTTCGATTTGTTCTATCAGGTGGACCGCACTATCGACCGGGCCGAAGGTGGCCTGGGGATTGGCCTCTCACTGGTCAAACGCCTGGTGGCGATGCACGGCGGTGAGGTGCGGGCTTTCAGCGAAGGCCGCGGCAGGGGCAGCGAGTTCGTCATCCGCCTTCCGCGCTTGCCGGACCATCCGACCGTTCATTCCCCGTTCTGTCCAAATCGGAGCCGGCAAACGGCGGATTCCGGATCCTAAGGAAGCTCTGATCAAGTTGATTCCGTTCATGGTTCGACAAGCTCACCACGAACGGAATCAATACGTTACCGTTCGTCCTGAGCATATCGAAGGACTTAATCAGAGCTTCCCTAACGGCGGACGACAACCCGTATGCTTTTCGCCAAATTGATCCTGGGCATCATCGCCGAGATGGCCGTCTTCGGTGGCTTGTTATTTCTACCGGCGGGGACGCTGGATTGGCCGCACGCGTGGTTGTTCCTGGCCGTGATCTTCTTGGGAACGGTGTGGTCGATTGCGAGTCTCTATCCGGGCAACACGGGGTTGCTCGAGGAGCGCCTCAAGTCTCCCATTCAGGAAGGACAGCCGCTGGCGGATCGGATTGTGTTGCTTCTGTTTCTCGCCGCGTTCTACGGCGTGCTGGCTTTTATTCCCTTGGACGTGTTCCGGTTTCACCTCATGGGCAAACCCGGGATAATCGTAGCGTCTTTCGGGCTGGTTCTGTTCATCACGGGTTGGTGGATCATTACCCTGGCCCTCCGGGAGAACCCGTTCGCGGCGCCGGTGGTCAGGCATCAGAAAGAACGGCGCCAAACCGTCATCGACACCGGCGTGTACGGCGTCGTGCGCCATCCCATGTTCACGGGCGCCATACCCCTGCTGGTCGGCATGCCTTTGTGGCTGGAATCGTATGCCGCCGCCGTGATGGCCGGCATTCCGATCGGTCTGCTCGTTCTGCGAATCCGGATCGAGGAAGCGTTCCTGAGGCGGGAGCTGAAGGGTTACCAGGCCTATACGGAAAGAGTTCGGTTCAGGTTGGTCCCGTTTCTCTGGTAAGCCGGGGAGAATCATGCCAAGCAAATTAATAAACCAAATCTAATCCCCGTTTGCCCTTCGGTACGATTGTGATCCGGGAAGGGTTTTCCGGACGGTGATTCTTATCGAGGTACCGTCCAACACCGATGATGGTGTTGGGTGGGATAATGTTGTAGCGATCGACGATGGTCCGGCGCAGCTTTGAACCCCGGCCGATGATGGTGTAATCCATGATGATGCACTCGTCGATATCGGCGTCCGGCTCGACGACCACTTCGCGCCGAATTACGGAGCGGTTGATCCTGGCGCCCTGGATGATAGTGCCCGCACCGAGAATGCTGTTCCGGATTTCGCCATCGATGATCCGGGTGTCCGGTCCGAGATAATTATCGGAGTAAATCGGCCAGCTCGGATTGAAAATTTCAAAGCGCGGCTCCAGTCCCAGCATATCCATATGGGCCGCGTAATAGGCTTCGATGGTGCCGACATCGCGCCAATAAGGCTGCTCTTCATACGGTTTGATCCCCGGAACCTGATTCAAGGTGAAATCGTAAACGTACACCCGGTGAGTGCGGATCAGCCGCGGCAGGACATCCCGCCCGAAATCCTGTTCGCTGCGTGGCTGAATGGCTCTAAGAGCGTCGATCAGTACCTCGGTGCTGAAGATGTAGTTGCCCATGGAGGCCAGAGCACGATGGGGATCGCTGGGCATCGGCTTCGGCCGTGCCGGCTTTTCCTGAAATTCCATCACCCGGCCGGCGTGGTCGGGACGGATAACGCCAAAGGCGGAGCACTGCTCCAGCGGCATGGGCAAAGCGGCGATGGTGACATCGGCGTTTTGATCGAGATGAAAGCGGACCATTTGATTGATGTCCATGCGGTAGACGTGATCGGACCCGAACACCGCCACCACATCGGGACGGTGATGATCGATCAGCCCCAGGTTCTGGTGGACCGCATCGGCGGTGCTTTGGAACCAGTCCGGACCGTCGCGCATCTGGGGAGGCACGACCGTGACAAAATGTCCGGCAATCAAATGGGACACCGACCAGGCCCTGCGCACATGCTCGATCAACGATTGAGACTTGTACTGGACGAGCAGGTAGATTGAATGGATTTCGGAATTGACCAGGTTACTGAGCACGAAATCCACGATTCGATAACGTCCGCCGAACGGCACCGCCGGCTTCGACCGTTCAGCCGTGAGCGGAAGGAGGCGGGTGCCCTCACCGCCAGCCAAAACCACGGCCAGGACCTTGGGGATCGCCATTGTGAACCTCTGCTGTCTTGGTGGGACAGCCGGATTGGTGAAATGAACATAGTTTGCTTTCCCGCTTTCCATGGCAATACGGGCGATTACTGAGGGCGAAATCGCGCTTCACGCGACAATGAGCTTCAAGGTTCTGCTGTTGTTCTCATTGCCACTGATTCGCTGATTTTACTCAGATTGTGTTTTTATTCCGTTTTGTCGCGCCGAGCACCGTATGTTTCGGCGGAAATAACCCGTAGGGCCGCTTTAGAGCGTTTTTCATCACGGTTTAGCGGCGTGGACTGGGTCGCTTGACCCACATGCGGGTTTTTTGGCCCAAAATGTAGGCCGGATTAAGCGAAGCGTATCCGGCGCTTTCGTCCGTCGAGCGCCGGGAACGGCTGGCGCCCCTTCGACGGGGCTCAGGACAGGCTTATCCCGGCCTACCATCCGTGATCGGAGCAGTCGTAGGTCGGCTATCCTGTGCCGAAGACTCCTTGGATGAGGGAAGTATTGAACACGGATTTAGGCTGGATCTTGTCGGCTATTTCCGCCACGATGCGGCACTTCGTAAATACGGCGCTTTTGGCACGGCTCAGCCAGGCCATGCTCAAGGAACGCTTTAACCGGTACAGGACTCCAAGGCCAAGTCTTCTGCCGATCCAATAATATCCCGAGGTGTCAACGCGATGTCCATGTTCAGGTTTCTGCCCGGAATCCTCGTCGTGCAAGTGGCGACGGTCGGTCTGGTGATGGCGGCGAGAAGCGCTTCCGCCGAGGCGAACTGGCTTCCCCTCGGCTTACTTGCCCTTATCATTACGGTCCTGATCGCCTTATGGTTCGGGTCCATCGCCGATCACGTGAAGAAAGATGCGCTGGCCGATGCCCGGAATAGCTTTGCCCGCGAGCGCGAGAACCTTCTGGTTGCCGCCGAAACCGACAAACGGGCGACGCTCGAGGAGACCCATCAGCGACTTGTCCGGGAAGTGAGCCGCGCCCAGCGCAGAGCCAACGTCAAACTGGGCTTCGGACTCTTCGGTCTCCTGAGTATCGGGGCGATTCTGCTGGCCATCGAGTTTGTGACGGTGGGCTTGCTGACCTTCGCCACCGCCGGCGGTGCGGTAGCGGGTTATCTAATTCGCAGCCGGCAGGAATCCCTGGCGTATCAGAAGAAGACTGCCCCGAGTGCGGCGCCGCAGCTTGAGCGCGTGATCGAAGCGAAGCCCGCAAAATCCGCGTCGCGCCGCCTTGTTCGCCATCGGCGCCGGGATGAAGGGTTTGATGAGCGCTAGAGGGGTTGCGGGAGCGGGCTTTAGCCCGCGATTTTGCGCAGCCCCCCGGTCGCGGGCTAAAGCCCGCTCCCGCAGAGCCATGCGCCACTTTACCGTAGACGCGACAGTGGCTGCGCTACATGCATCATCTCCGCTACACTCGATCTCCGATCGATGGGCGTTTGCACCGGATCACGATTGTTTTCTTAACGATGGGCGCAGTTTTTCCTTGCCGGATCGCTCCCGTCACCATATCGAGAATTTCATTCATCTGCCGTTCATCGCCTAAAGCGACTTCGTCATACCCCCGCGTCCCGCAGAGGTCGCCGGCCTTCCTATAGCAACTATCTTTCGCGAGACCTTGCTCTTCGCAGGTGATCTGATACGCCGGCTCGCCGCTGGCCAAATAAATGGACCTTGCGGTCGGCTTCGACATCGAGTGGGCGCAACCCATCAGTCCGGAAACGAAGCACACCATACCCAGCCGCTTTTTCATGGATTTGCGCCCTCGTGCTAAGCCTCGATGTCTTTTGGATTCGGCTGGCGGGCGAAATGTTCTCGGGTAGGCCCCGATCGCCCGGCCGTGTTTCACTCGGGGCTTTGAGCTGTTTTCGCCTCGATGTATCTCCGGTGCGCTTCCAGATACGTCGTTTTCACCATTTTACGCGCCGCCGACAGGGGCTCGAAGCCTTGCGAGAAACCGGCCACGACCGGATCGATTGTCAGCCGCGCCGTGCTGACCAGATGCAGGATCAGATCCATGGGGTCCTCGTCGCCGACAGCGATACGGATGGTGGTCCGCGAGATGCCGCAGTCGCGCAGCGCTTGTTCGTCCAGCTCCGAATGCGTCGTCAGGGCCGGGCATGCCACGATCGTGTTGCTCTGACCGAGGCTGATCATATGGCCGAAGGTCGGCGAGAGGTTGTCGAAGAATCTCTGAAAGGCATCCGGCGGCAGATCGCCCATATCCACGGTGAACAGCGGCGCGGGCAATCCGACTGCCATGGTCTTTTTCATGATTTCGCTGTTCGGATCGCCGGGAAGTGCGTTGCAGTGAACCGTAATGTTCGGATGGGCGGCCAAAAACTGCGCGAGTATCTGCGTGTTGATGCACTTCTTCAGCATGCGCACGTCGAGGGTGCGCAGGCCCTGGAGCACGTCGAAAGCCGCGTCGGCGTTGAGGAATGTGCCTTTGACGTAATACACGTTCCAGAACAGCGTCTCGTTCCAATGAACGCCGTTCATCGTTTCGCCCTTGGGAATGAACATGTCCTCGTTGCGCCCGATGACGACGCCGGCGATGACCGATCCGCTGCCGGAGAGATCTTTCGTGTAGCTGTGGATGACGAAATCCGGGCGCTCCGTGGGATCTTCCCGCTGCAGCGGTGTGTGGAGGAAGGGCGTGCCGACAGTCGCGTCGAGAATGACGCGCAGGCCGAGCCGATGCGCTTCCCGGCAGATCGCGGGCACGTCCAAGACATACCCATGCGGGTTGCAGGGCGATTCGAGGTAGACGTAGGCTTGCCGGCCGGCCGCGAAGCGGTCGCCGTACCGGCTGAGGGCGTGTTGCCAGCCGTTCAGAAAATCGGCGACGGTGTAGCCGTCGAAGGTCTCGACGGCAATGTCCAGATTGGCGGGTTTGGCGAACCAGTCGTGAATGAGCTGATGGGTCCCGCCGTAGATATTACGGCTGGCGATCAGGATGTCGCCGCGCCCCAGGACATGCGACAGCATTCCGTCGATGGCGGCCATCCCGCTGTTGAAGTTCCAGGCGAAATATTCGCGGGCGTAGGGGCCGGCCTCGAGATCGACGATGTGGTTGGCTAATGCGACCGAGGTCGGATTGAGCAGCCGCGAGTAGATTTCCAGCAGCAGTTCCTTGCCCTGGAAGGCATCTTCGATCCACTCGGCGCACGCATAGATATACGTCGCTGTGCGCGTGATGACCGGATTGGCGGAGAAGATCGCCGCGACGTTGTCGAAGACGCTGTAGGGGCCCTTGCTGGTGATCGTCGCGGCGCTGTAATTCAGGCTCTGATAACTGCGGCGATTCGGGTTCTGCAAGGTATCGAGCAGCTTCGCCAGTTGAAACGAGAGGAATTTCTTGGCGTTGAAATAGGCGATCCGGTCGGAGCGATCCAGGCTCTGAATGCTCTGCGCCGTCTCGACCCACAACCGGTCGATGTCGGCGTAGCTCTCGTACATTCGGCGCGATACACGCGCCAGCGTTTCGCCGAAAGCCGTATTGGGGTCGATGCCGAAATGGGCGAGCTGTTCGTTAACCAGTTCATCGATCGAGCGGGCCGCCGTGGATTTCCGCCGCGGCGAGAGGGCGCGCAGATGATCGATATTCTCCGGCGCATCGCTCGGTTGCGTTAGCCCAGACAGTTCCGGAGGCAGGTCTAATTTAATGCTGTTCATAAATCCGGCTCTCTTCCTATGAATCAACCTTAGCCAATCATTAGACCTAATAAATGGCCTCTGTTGCCGATCCGCTCACGTAGAGTACTGTTGTCCGCGCTCTTCTGAGCCGGAATGGCGTGTTCCGGGACCTTTATCCGTAAGTATCCGATCTTACGAGGCCGTCCAACATTAGTGTATAAACGAATATGGAACCAACATGAGTGAGGGAATACCATGAAAAGATCCATCTTAATCGCGGCCGTTATCGGCGCTGTGGTCCTTGAATCCGGAATGGCGGTCGCTAAAGAAAAGCCGTTGAACAAGAGCAAAGTGCCCCAGGCGGTGTTCACGGCATTTCAAAAAGCCCATCCGAATGCCAAAAACATCAAGTACGAAGAAGAAACGGTCGATGGGGAGGCGGCTTATGAAATCGACTTCACCGATGACGGCCAAAAAATCGACGAAGTGTACCGTGCTGACGGCACGCTCGTGGAAACCGAGCGAACTATTAAGACCAGCGAGTTACCTGAGCCGGTCATGCAAACGGTAAAGCAGCGTTATCCAAAAGCCAAGGTGGATGAGGTATTCGAGGTCAGCAATACGGATGGAAAAGTAATCGGCTATGAGGTCCAAATTAAAGAGGGTAAGCGCGAAAGAGAGGTTGAGCTCGACCTTAATGGAAATATCCAGGAAAGCGATGTAAAGCCCAAACAGCGCTAAGGCGTTTATTGGATCAAGATTTTGAACGTCCGGACGATCGAGCCGAACCGTTCTTTAAAGCGGAAATCCTGTTTCGATATCCTAACCCAAAGGCGAGAGGGGACCGGGTACATCAAAAGCGAGGCTGGGCTAAGGCACGAAATCCGGCTTTGCGAGCCGTAGTGGCAGGGTTTCCGCGAAGCTACAACCGGCCTAGATTTCAAACTGATGGCGAGGCGTTTCGCCGCTGCCCGATGAACTTTTCAGACAGCGCTCAAATCTCATCCTTCCATATAATGGCGCGTAAGAGCTGTTTGGAAACCGTGATGAGCGGCCCTTCGACAGGCTCAGAACAGGAGGCGGTCGGCGTGGAGGATACACGGCGTGCTTGAAGAGGCCGAGCACCGCCCGCACTAGGGGATCATGCCCGCGGAGTAGGGTTCTAAACAGCTTCCAAGGCTTATCCGTTGATCGTCGCCATGTAACCCCACATACCGTATGCACAACCTGAGTTTGCTCGAAAACATCGCCGCTACATTGAGCTTGGCCTTTCTAGGAGGGCTGTTCGTTCAACGCATCGGCCTGCCTACCATCGTGGGTTATTTATTGGTGGGCGTCGTCATCGGCCCCTTTACACCGGGGTATTTTGCCGATGCCGAAACCATCAACCAGTTGGCCGAGTTGGGCATCGTCTTCCTGATGTTCGGCGTCGGCCTGCATTTTTCCTTTGCCGATCTGTGGAAAGTGCGCGATATCGCCATTGTGGGAACGCTGGGGCAAATGCTGACCATGCTGGCCCTGGGCTTCGGCCTGAGCCAGTACTGGGGCTGGACGCCGATATCCGGGCTGGTGCTGGGGCTGGTGCTGTCCATCGCGAGCACCATCGTCATGCTGCGCGGATTCATGGACCGCGGCTGGCTCAATACCCCGGACGGGCAAGTCGCGGTCGGTTGGCGCGTCATGGAAGACATCGCCACCGTCCTGATGATCATGATCATGCCCAACCTGGCCGATACCGGAAAGCCCGTGGATTGGCACACCCTCGGCCTCGCCCTGCTGTCTGCCCTGGGCTTCCTAGTGTTAATGCTGTTCGTGGGGAAACGCTTCATTCCCTGGCTGCTGCTGCGGGTGGCCCACACCCGCTCGCGCGAGCTTTTCATTCTGGCGGTCCTGGCCATCTCCCTGGGGATCGCCTTGGGTGCGTCGCAGTTGTTCGGCGTTTCGTTGGCTCTGGGCGCTTTCGTCGCAGGGGCGGTGGTCAGCGAATCGCCTCTCAGTCATCGCATCGCGTCCGACCTCCTGCCGTTCCGGGAAGCCTTTTCCGTCCTGTTCTTCGTGTCCATCGGCATGCTCCTGGATCCGGGCTTTCTGTTGGAGCACCTCGAACCGGTCCTGATCCTCACCAGTCTGGTGGTTTTCGGGAAGTTCATCGTCTCCGGGCTCTGGGTCTTGCCGTTCCCCCGTCCGGCCAGTACCGCCCTGGTCGTGGCGGCGGGCTCCTGCCAGATTGGCGAATTTTCCTTCATTCTGGATCAGACCGGACTGCGTCTTGGGTTTCTGAACGAGGGGCAACATTCGACGATTCTGGCGGCCGCATTGCTATCCATCATCGTTAATCCGCTCATGCTGCATGCGGTCGATCCACTGCAGCGCAGTTTGCGGGCCATCCGGCCATTATGGCGATGGCTGAATCGGCACGGATCGACGCAAACCCCCGTGGAGGATTCCGTGGCCGATCATGTGGTGGTCGTGGGCTACGGACGGGTCGGCTCGCACATCGTAGACGTCATGGGCGAACTGGGGATTCCCTATTTAGTGATCGATTCCCGCATCCATCGGATAGAACGGTTGTCGAAACGGGGCGTTCCAACGCTCTTGGGCGACACGGCCAATTCGGACGTTCTTCTCCATGCGGCGCTGGACCGCGCTCGCCTGCTCGTGATTACCTTGCCCGAAGAGGCCGCTACCCAGTTGACGGTTGCAGCCGCCGGAGACATTGCCCCGGACCTCCCGATCATTGCCCGGGCCGCCACGCGGGCCGGCGTAAAGCGGCTTTCCGAGTTGGGCGCACAACTTGTGATTCATCCGGAATTGGAAGGCAGCTTGCAGGTGGTCCGCCACACGCTGCTGCAACTGGGCTTTCCCTTGCATGAAGTCCGGCGTTACGCGGACACGGTGCGCCGCGAGCATTACGATGCTCTGGTCAAGGCGCAGGGGGAGCATGCACTGCTGAGGGATCTGCTCGACGCTCACGAATTGATCGACATCGCCTGGCGAAAAATACCCTTGGATAGTTCCATCGCCGGGCAGACGGTGGGCGAGGCCGCGTTCCGAGCCCGAACCGGCGCGACTCTGGTGGCCATCAAGCGCAAGAACGAACTCCTGGTGAACCCGTCCACCCATACTCAATTACTACCAGGGGATCGCATCGGCCTGCTCGGAAATCCGGAACAGGTGGAGACCCTGGAGCGTTTGCTGGCCGTGCCCAATGCTGGCGAGGGCTGAACCGGCTGTACGCATCCGCCTGGCCATGTGCGGCGGATTCCGGCCATGAAGGCCAAGCATTCTTGCCCGGTCGGTCGGCGATGCTTACTTGCGCCAGTAGGCGGGGGTGAACAGGACCAATGCGGTGAACACCTCGATCCGACCGAGAAACATGGCCAACGTGCAAATCCATGTCTGAGAATCGGTTAACGCGCTGTAATTGGTGGCGGGCCCCACTTCCCCTAATCCGGGACCGGCATTGTTGATGCACGCAATAATGGCGGAGAATGACGATAGGAAATCCAGGCCGCTGATGACGAGCAGTAAGGTCAGAATGACGATGCTCATGAAATAAACAAAGATGAATCCGAGCACCGATAGGACGATCGGCGACCGAATGACCATATTGCCGAGTTTGAGCGGATTGACAGCAGTGGGGTGCGTCAGCAGAAACATCTGGAGCTGGCTTTGTTTGACCAAAATCAGGGTTCGTATCATCTTAATGCCGCCGCCGGTGGATCCGGTGCACGCGGCGATGCAACTCACGAAGAGCATCCACAGCGGGGCAAAGATCGGCCACTGGTTGAAGTCGACACTGGCATAGCCGCAGTCGGTAGCAATGGATACCAGATTAAAGCTGGCATGACGGAGGGCAGTCCAATAATCCGAATAGGTTCCCGATTGCCAAAGATAAAGGGCGATGCCCAAGCAACTGCTTAGAACCAGCACCAGATAAGGCATTGCCTCAATATCATGTTTGTAGGGGCTAAAGCTCTTGCTGCGGATGGCTAAGAAATGAGTGGCGAAGTTCATGCCCGCAATGAGCATGAATATGATCAGTACCGTTTCGATTTCCGGTGAGTTGAAATAGCCGATACTGGCGTCGTGTGTTGAAAACCCCCCTAGTCCCATGGCGGAGAAAGCATGACAGATGGCGTCAAACCAGCTCATTCCGGCTTGCTTCAGGGCGAGAATACACGCGGCTGTGATCCCGGCATACACCAGCCACAGATTCTTGGCTGTCTCGGTGATGCGAGGCGTCAGCTTGGTATCCTTCATCGGTCCCGGTGTTTCGGCCATAAACAGCTGGCGGCCACCTACGCCGAGAACGGGGAGAATCGCCACCGCCAATACAATAATTCCCATGCCGCCCAGCCAGTTGAGTTCATGTCGCCATAAATTAATGGCAGGCGGTAGTTGATCCAGTCCTACCAGGACCGTCGCTCCGGTGGTGGAGAGTCCGGACATGGCTTCGAAGTAAGCATCGGTAAAGGATAAATCTCTTAGGTAAGATATTAAGGGAAACGTCGAGAACGCGGCCATTCCCGTCCAAGCGAGCACCACCAACAAGAATCCTTCCTTGGCTTTCAATTCGCGCTGAAATTTCCTCGTTGTGCTCCACAAAAATCCGCCCGCCCCGAATGTGAGCAGCATATCCTCCATGAAAAGTGTCCCCGTACCGTCCCGGTAGATGAGCGACGTCACAATAGGCAGCGCGTAGGTGATGCTGAAAACCATTAGCATCAGCCCGAAAACCCTGACGAGCGACAGAAATCTAATCATTGTGAGATGGCTTTTGTTCTTAAAGTTAACGCACAGGCAAAAACGCCAGACGGTAGCAAAAAGCTTTTGCGATGGCCAATGGGGGGTACATTATTTTTTCTACATCGACTTCGTGTATTTTTGGTGTCCACAAGCAAGCGTGATCACCCCGTTTTCTCCACAACGATGGCCAAAACTAAGCGTGAAAAGCAGCATTCCGAACTTGTAAAGACGAAAGAGAACGGCATCGCCGTATCTGTCGTTAAAGTCACAAAGAGTCGATCTCGGCATACGACATCTCGCTACCGGTAACCGATTAGTATAGGGCTTCCGGAGCTTACGGGCTCGTTAGAAATAGCGAGCGTTGACCCAGAAATGCACGGCGATGCTGGCGAAATAGCCGAGCAGGATCACCGGGAACCAGCGCAGGTGATAGCCGAAGGTGTAAGTGCCCTTGATCTGTCCGAGCAGCCCTACGCCGGGGGCGGAGCCGATCGCCAGGAGGCTGCCGCCGACCCCCAAGGTCAGCGTCAGCAGCAGCCATTGGCCCAAGGGGATATCGGGGTGCATGCTCAGCACCGCGAACATCAGGGTTCCGTTATCGACGAAAGCCGAAGACAGCCCGATCAAGATGTTCGCCAGGGTCGGGTTGATCTGCCCGAACAGGGTTTGGGCGATGGCGTCCAGGTAGCCGACGAACCCCAAAGCGCCGATCATCATCATCGCTCCGTAGAAGAACAGCAGCGTGTCCCATTCCAGGTTGCCGATCTTCTGGAAAATGTCGTACTCCCGATCGTCCAGCCAGTCGGCTGGCCGCGGTTCGCCCAACCGGTCGGAGCCGTCCGCTTCCAGGGCCGTCCGCGACAGGTAAAAACTGAAGAACTGCAACAAGGCCAGCCCTGCCATCATGCCGGCGGCGGGTGGCAGCTTCAGAAACACATCGGAACAGACGGTGATGATCAGGGTGATGGCAAAGAGAGCCACGATTCGTTTGCTGCCCCGCCGGAGGACGATTTGCCGCTGCAAAACCGGGGGCGTTTCTTTCGGGACGAAAAAGTGCATGACCGCAGCCGGCACCAGGAAGTTGACCAGGCAGGGCAGCGCCAGGGAGAGAAAGTCCTGGAAGGCCACGACGGCTGCCTGCCAGACGAACAGAGTCGAGATGCCGCCCAGAGGACTGAAGGAACCGCCAGCATTGGTAGCCACGACGATGTTGACGCAGGACAGGGCCACGAACTGGGGTTTGCTCTTGCCCACGGCCGCCGCGACCGCGCCCATCAGCAGGCCGACCGCGAGGCCGCTGACCGCGGTCGAAATGACAAAGGCCAGCCCGCCCGTAATCCAGAACAGTTGCCGATAGCTATAGCCCCGGTTCAGCAGCCAGATGCGGAGTCCATCGAAGATGCCGCGATCCTCCATGGCGTTCAGATACGTCATGGACACCAGGATGAACAACAGGAGTTCGGCATAGGCGAGCAGGTTGCTCTCGAATGCCTTCACGGCGATCTCGGCTTCCCCCTGCATCGCGTAATGGATGCAGACTGCGAACCAGACGAGAGCCGCCCCCAGAACCATGGGCTTCGATTTCCGGAGTTCGATCACCTCCTCGGACATCGCGGTGACGTAAGCCAGAACCGTGATGGCGACGGCGAGATAACCGATGAGGTGTCGGGTCAGGTCCAGCGGCGTTGGCGGGATAACGCCGGTTTCCTCCGCGGCCAGGGCCAAGCCGGGCAAAGCGGTGAGCACAATCAAAAGCCAATTCATTTTCATGGTATTGCGTCTAAGCCGCTGGAAGGTTGACGACAAGGTAGGTACCCCGCTTGTTTGCATGTCTTTCCCGATTTCCCGAACCGCACGGGCAGGGGCCGGGTTTTGCCTCCCGCGCCGGATCATCGATCAATCTTCGTCGCACAGGCGGTATCCCACGCCGGCTTCCGTCAGGAGATAACGGGGTCGCGCCGGGTCTGCTTCCAATTTGTGCCGAAGCTGCCCCATGTAAATCCGGACGTAGTGGCTGTGCTCGATCTGGGCCGGGCCCCACACCTCGTTCAGCAACTGCCGGTGGGTGACCACCAGCCCCGCATGCGCGATCAAAGCGGTCAGCAAGCGGTATTCGATGGGCGTGAGATGGATTTCGCGCTCCGCGAGAAATACTTTTCGCCGGGTCAGTTCGACCTTTAGCTCCCCCACTTGAAATATATCGCGGGGCGGCCCCCACGGCCGCTGGAGGGCACGCCGCAGCAGCGCCCGGATGCGTGCCACGAGTTCCGCCGTGCTGAAGGGTTTGGTCAGGTAATCGTCCGCTCCGACGTCTAGCGCTTGGGTGATATCGGTCTCGTGATTTCGGGCCGATAGAATGATGAGGGGGATTTGGGTGCGTTTCCTTAGCCGCTCGACCACTTCCACGCCGTCCATGTCCGGCAAGCCCCAAGTCGAGAATCACGAGATCCGGTTTGGCGCTTCGGGCCGAAGCCAAACCGTCGGTTCCGGTTTTGGCCGTGACGACCGTCCAACCGTGGCCGCTCAAACAGGTGCCGAGAAACATCCGCAAGTGCGGATCGTCCTCGATTACCAATATGACAGGGCGGGTTTCCGTCATGGCAGGGATAGAGCCTCGTTTTCCGGCTCGATATGCGGCGGCGTTTCCGTGAGCGGCAGGTCCAGCCGAAAGGCGGCTCCTCCGCCGTTGCGAGATTCCGCGCGAATCCGGCCGCCATGCGCGTTGACAATTGCCCGGCAAATGGCGAGGCCGAGTCCGGCGCCACTCTGAGGCGCTTCCGGGTGAATCCTGAAAAACTTCTCGAAGATCTGGTGCCTGAATTTTTCCGGAATACCGGGGCCCCGATCGGCGATAGAGAGGGTCAGCAATTCCGGAGACAGTTCCACCGTAATCTCGATGGGGCTGGTCTCCGGGGTGTATTTGACAGCGTTCTCCAGAAGATTGACCAAGACTTGTTGCATGAGCACCGCATCGACATAGACCAGCGTCAAGCCATCGTCCAGATCGACGGCGACCGGCCGGTCGCCGAGCCGCTTCCGCATTCGGCGCAGGGCGCTGCCGATGATTTCCTCCAGCGCGTACCACTGCCGGTTGAGAACGACCTTCCCGGCTTCGAGCCGAGCCATGTCCAGAATCTTATGGGTGAGATCGGACATCCGCTGGGCATCCTCATGGATCGCCCGGATGAGCTTTCGGCGGTGCTCGGCATCCAGCTGCCCGTCATCTTCGACCAGAGTTCCCGAAGCCCCGACGAGGGTCGAAAGCGGGGTGCGGAGATCGTGGGAAATGGCGCTCAGCAGCGAATTCCTTAGGGTCTCCGCCTCCATTCGGATAGCTGTGCAGCGGGCTTGTTCGGTGGCCCGAACCCGCTCCAGGGACTGGACGATCTGATGGAGAAAGATGTTCAAAAGCGTCCGTTCTTCCGTCGAAAGACTCCGGCTGGCCGGGGGCGCCATGACCAATACGCCCAGGGTTCGTTCGGAGCCGACCAGGGGCCAATACATCAAGGTTTCTCCGGAGCGCGGATCCGTTCCGATGTCGAGCGGCTGTCCCTGTTCGAATACCCGTTGCGCCGCGGCGGGATCCGCGTCCGGCATGCAATTCAGCAAGGAATCGTCTTCCGGGTCGTGCAAGCGGCCCTGAGAGTCCGGAAAGAGCAGGGTGTTCGCGCTGCCGAATTCCGCGTGGATATGTCTGATCCCGGCTGCGATTACTTCCGCCTCCTGACGGGTGCCGGCGAGTTCCTTGCTCAGCCGATACAGCGTGGAGGCGCGCCGTTCCCGCTGCGCCGCCACCGCGGCCTGTGATCGAAGCGCCTCCATCAGGCTGCTGGTCACGATCGCGACGACCAGCATGACGGCGAGGCCGATCAGATGTTCCGTGTTCGATACGGCAAAGGAAAAAATCGGGGGTGCGAAGAAAAAGGCAAAGGTCCCGGCACTGTGGAGGGACGCCAGAATCGAAGGTCCCCGGCCGAACCGGATTGCCACGAAAAACACGCCCAGCAAGTAGATCATCAGGATATTCGCCGGGCCGATCTGGGTACGCAGCGGCCAGTTGATCAGGGTGCAAAGCAGAGGGCCTGCGATGCTCCAAAGATAACCCAGTACCAATCGGCGGCTCGGTTGCGAGGGGACGGTGTCGGAAAACGGCGTTTTTGCGGTGGATATGATGGTCAAGGGGGGATCGGAGGATTGAGAAATGGCCGACGGCCTCTCATCATGGGTTATGTTTGCGGCCGAAGGTGCCCAGCATACCTCGTGACGGCTTAATCGCCGGCGTTTACGGGAGTGTTTCAATTACGCGCCAAAATAGGCTTTTGGATCTAAAGACGTTATAAATTTTGAACCGACAAAAAGAAAACTCTTTGTTTCGATATAGGAAGCATTGCCTCAACAAGTGAACTGGAGGCGGGCATCAGTCAAACGCAGGTCGAACTCGGCGGCGCGGAAGCCATGATTCACGGTACGCACGTTGCCGATCGTCCGTGCGTGCGCCAGGCGGCGAGTGCTCCCAAACGCGCCATTCAGCCCGGCGACGAAGCCCATCCCGACATGCCGCATCTGGCCGTCGTGCCCCTGGGTGAACTGTGGGTGGATGCCAACTTTCTCGAGGACGAGCTGACTCGCGTAAAACCGGGTTCCGGTGCGCATCGGCCTGAATCCGGAGGAGCTGCAACAGCATCCGCTGCGGCTAGGATTGTCGATGATCGCCCGCATCGATACCGGCCGGCCCGGACGCTCACAACCCGTCGACTATCCACAGATTCCGTGGACAACCTTGTGGATAAGTATGGGGATGAATCGGGCGGCACCCGATGGTTCCGAGCTTTAGGTTAGCCTGGACAGGTTTTTTTCAGCCTTCGGGCTTTGGGTTGGAAAAATTGTAAGTCATTGATTGTAAGTGTCTGACTTATTACGGAATGATAAATGAATAACTTAAGGCCGAGCTTTATGTGACCGACTCGAGCTCAAGATTCTGTCAAGTCTTGACAGTGGATAACTTCCTTGGTTTGTATCTCATACGTCTGTTCGTGCCTCAGAAAAGTGCCGTTGCATGTTCCGCTGAGGGCACTTGATAGTGATTGACGAATTCCGGGCTTTGCCGGAAAGTCGCCGCCGAGGCCGAGCGTTCGGTCATGATTCAAGTAAAGATATGGATTCAAGAAAAACCCCGGCAAAGGGCGGTCTCGTCTACTCCACAGAATTTGGACGGATGTGCCCGGCCTGTCGCAGACCCATCGCGGAATGCCGCTGCAACAAAGCCCAGCCGGTGCCGAAATCGGACGGTATCGTGCGGGTGCGCCTCGAAACCAAGGGACGAAAAGGCAAGGGAGTGACGGTGATCACGGGGGTTCCGTTGGATGCCACGGCGCTCGAAATCCTGGGCAAACAGCTCAAGCAGCGCTGTGGTTCCGGCGGTACCGTCAAAGACGGTGTTATCGAGATTCAGGGCGATCACCGCGAGCGGGTCATCGAGGACCTGGCTAAACAGGGCTGGACCGTCAAGCGGTCGGGAGGCTGAACCGAGAGCTTCCCGAATTCGGCCTGTTGGCGGTTCTCAATGCCCGATTACGGCGAGCGCCTGGTCTTCCAAGGCCTCAAGTCGGACCGGCGGCTGCGGGAAGGATTTTCGGACTCTCGACCCCGCCACCTCGAGATCGAGCCCATAGCGGTCCAGTCCTAACAGCCTATAGGCGTGCGGAAGCTTCCCTTCCAGCCGTTCGAGCAGCACCGCTTCGTCGATGAGCGCTAAAGGCTTTGTTGTGAGTAGTACCTGCCCATCGATCCAGCCCATCTGGCCGAACCCCTCGATCAGCCGTAACTGTCGGGGTTGGAACCGATAAAAGACGAAATCGCCGAAGCCGAGGTAACGTCGCGCCTCCGGCTGATAGTGAAGATAACGTGCGATCAGCGCTTCGTCCGGCGTAAAGGCTGAAGCCTCGCCGACGAGGGTCAAACGTGCTCCGGCCTGGAGATCGTTCGGTCCCGCGTTAAAGAGGAGGAGGCTCGCCTTGGGATCCGCTCGAAGGTTTTTCGTATGCTCGGCCAAGCCGCTGATGAAGAAGATTGGCTGGTGCCGATCATCCAGCGCGAACGGCGCGACGCTCACATAGGGATATCCGGGCAGGCGGGCGGACTGGGTGGCCAAGGTGGCATAAGCGCTCTCATGGAGCCGTTGCAAAATGGCCTCAGGGGATATCGTCATGAGATGGAATTCCGATTGGGTCAAATGCCCTAAAATGGACACTCAGGCTCGTTAGACGGCTTCCGAAGAGCGGCGTTCGGACCGCGCGAAGCCCAAGGCTTTTTGCGTCATGGAAGTCATGATGATGCGGTTAAAGGTAGCGTCCCGTGCCGAGGCTGTCGAATATCAGGCTATGCACTGTTTGCGCATAAGAATATATTGATATGCTTCTGGTATGCTGTATGCAAAGGCATTGTCAGGATGGCAGACCTGTGGCTCTTGTTGCGTTTTCCGAGCCATCAATTCGTTCCACGCGGCTCCAAGGCTAAGTCACGTCCTCGAAGTACTGCGTGAGGGCATTAATCGGGGGAGGAAAAGTCAAATGGTATAGCGCCTGTCATTTTTCCGCATCGGGTGAAGACAATGTTTTGCCGTGGGGCGGTTTTTCAGTGCTCGGTAATGCCAAGGAACAGCATTCTGTGTCGAAACTTTGGAGACTTTGTATGTACGCCTTATTGATAATCCTGTTCGGGCTCCTGCAAGTCGCAGACGGAGTGGTGACCTACCTCGGGCTGAGCTTTTCCGGTTTGGATGAAGTGAACCCTGTTCTCAATTTTTGCGCCGAGTTAGTGGGTCTCGGATACTCCATTGTCCTGCTCAAGATGGCGGGCCTTGTCTTCATCGCATTTCTATTCACCGACCGACATAAGATGAAAAGCCGCTGGATTACCGCGACATTGACCTCAGCCGTTGCCTTTTATAGCTGGGTTGTGACGAACAACGTGATCTTGGTTGTCGACGCGTAGGGTTATTTAACGGTGGCTCGCGGGACCTTTGCTCGTCGGGCCACCGCTTCGACCATTCCACTCATGTTCAATCAGCAAAGCCCCCCATCAATCTCCCATGAGCTGCTATGGCTTGAGGAATAACCGTCCCGATACCCGATGATCAAGCGCTCTGCGCATTCCGCCTCGGCTGCGCGTCCGCCTCACATTCGCCGAGCGGCAGCCGCACGATGAATTCGCTCCCCTTGCCGGGCCCTTCGCTTCTCGCCTCTACCCGTCCTCCGTGCAATTCCGCGATCTTCTGCACGATGGTCAATCCCAGGCCAAGCCCCCCCTGGGCGCGATCCAGCGTCCGTTCCGCTTGAGTAAACACGTCAAAGAGATGAGGCAGCAGCGCGCTGGGGATGCCTTCGCCATTATCCCGCACGGTAATCGCCACTTCGCTTCCCGCGTGGTCTACGATGAGCCAGATCCGACCCCCGGCCGGGGTGTATTTGTTGGCATTATCCAGCAAGTTCGAGACCATTTGCGTCAACCGCACCGGATCGGCCTCGAACCGTAGGGGGTGCTTCGGCAGGGTTGCGGTGAACGAATGGCGACGGGCCTCGATCTGCGGTTTCGTGGCCTCGACGGCTTGATGAAGGAGGGCTGTAAGATCTACGGGGGTTTTCTGAAGTCTCAACTTGCCTTGGACAATCCGCGAAACATCCAGGAGATCGTCCACCAGTCGGGTCAAATGCTCCACCTGTCGATTGATGACCTCCCGCGCCCAGCGCAGTTTGGGATTCGGGGTATCGAGCTTGCGCATCAGATGAACCGCATTGCGGATCGGCGCCAGGGGATTGCGCAACTCATGCCCCAGCATGGCGATGAATTCGTTTTTGCGAAAGTCGGCCTCCTTAAGCGCCCCCTCGGTTTGCGCTCGTTCGATCATATCTGCGGTTTGGCGGGCCAACAGGTCCAGCAGCCGCAAAGTCCGCTCGTCCGGCCGGTGCGGCGTTCCATAGTGCGTGGAAAATACGCCGAGCAGCCGGCCGCCGCGGCTTAGCAGAGGCGTGGACTGAACCGCTCGCACACCCGCCTGCAGCGTCACCTGCAGCCCTGGCGCGTCCTCAAAGATAGGGCTTTCGGTGACGTCTTCGACGATCACCCGCTCTCCCCATTCCAGCGCGGCGCCACAGGGGCCTTGCCCCACGGGGACGCTGTGCCAGAAGTCGAGGAACGGCGGCTCGAAGCCTCGTTGCGCCACGATTCGGAGATGGCCGGACGGCGCGTCGACAAGCTGAATGTGGCCACGGTCTGCGCCGGTAATGGCTATAGCCGTCTCCACGATTTGATCAAGCACCGTCGGCAGCCCGCCCTCCCGCACGAACAGCGCGCCGACCGCTTGCAGTCTCGTCATGGCATCCAGATCGGCCGCCAAGCGGTCATTCGCCGCCGCCAAGGCCTGCTGGGCCTGTTTGCGCTCGGTAATGTCGTGGCTTACCGTCGCGAATCCGACCGGCTCGCCATTAGCATCCCGGATGTAGAACACGTTACAAATCATCCAAAGCGCCGCGCCGGTTTCGAAATGGCGGAAGCGGATCTCGACCTCGGCGCGACCTTCGCGCAGCACGCGCGGGAGGAATTCCTCATAGAGGAATTCCTGGTCTTCGGGAAAGACGAATTCTTTTACCGGCGTTCGGCGTGCCAGTTCCATGTTGTCCAGCCCAACCAGGCGCAGGCCGGCGTCGTTGACATAGAGCGGGTTGAACTGCAGGTCGCACATTCCAATGAATTCAGTACTCTGATCGGCGAAAGAAACGAACTTTTGCCGTTCGATCTCGATCTGTTTGCGCTCGGTGATATCCAGGAAGGTGGCCGTGGCACCGCACACGACGCCGGTGGCGTCATACAGCGGTGCGGCGGCGCTCAGGACGAACCTGCGTGTGCCATCGGCCCGGACTATCTCCAGTTCCACATCCTCCACGATCTCTCCCGTCTTCACGACCCGCTGCATGGGGAGATCCTGGCCTGGAACTTCGCGCCCATTGTTGAGGAGGCGGTAGGGAACGGCGCTGCTCGCGCCCGGCATGGCGGACAAGTCGCCCTCGTCTGGCACCCCCAGCAATTGATGCGCCTGGGCGTTGCCCGTGATCAGTCGACACTCGGCGTCATGGGCGACGCAGATAGCCACCCGCGCCGTCTGCATGATGGCCCGCATCTGAGCGCTGGCCGCGAGCGCTCGGGCTTCACTCGCCCGCAACGCTTCCTCGGTCCGCACCAAATCGTCGATGTCCGTGAGCGAACCGGTCCAGCGAGCGATCTTCCCGTCGCCATTGTGGTCCGGCAGGGCACGGGCGATAAACCACCGGTACGAGCCGTCGACCGATTTTAGACGGTACTGGCTCTCGAACAACATGCCGGTTCGTGCCGCCTTGTTCCATCGTGCCATAACCTTTGCGATGTCGTCCGGGTGCAGCGCCGATAGCCAGCCCCGCCCAGTGCTCTGCTCGGGGGAGAGGCCCGTGTAAGCGCACCATTGCTCGCTCGCGAAGGTGTTGTTGCCTTCCGAGTCACTCTCTAAAGTGAGGCTCGGGACGACCTGCACCATCGTGCGAAAACGGGCTTCGCTCGCCCTTAGTGCCTGCTGGGCAAGAACCCGCTGCATGGCTATCGCCACCTGGTCGGTGACCGATATCATCAGATCCAATTCTTCGGCGGTGAATGCGGGGCGGGTCTTGGTGCCGAACGACAGCGTTCCGATGACGCGTCCTTGTACGAGCAGCGGATGACAGGCGTAGGCGTGAATGCCGTAGGACTTGATCAGAGTCGTACGCGGGTCGTCGCCGTGTTGGATGTTTTCGGCGACAATGCGCTCACCGTCGCGCGCGACATAGCCGCAGACGGTCTCATCGTAATCGAGCCACTCAATCTCGCGAATCTCCTCATCCGAGATGCCGGCGCAAGCATTGAGGTGCAACCGTCCCTTGGCGTCGTCGGCCAGATAGTGGAAGAAACAGTCGCAGCCAAGCTGAAGCATCACAGCGCCGCAAAGGTCTTCGATAATCGCCTGAGGATCGTCGGTGGCGAGTAACCGCGCCGATGTCTCGGCCAGCAATTTAAACCGCTGCTCGCTCGCTGCCATCGTGTGCTCGGCGTGTTTACGCTCGGTAACGTCGATGTTGCTCCCGGTGATATGGATCGGTCGCCCCGCGGTATCGTAGCGGATCACTGCCCGTAGATCGATCCAGCGGACGGTGCGGTCATTTCGACGGACGATCCGGAACTCGCTGCTGACGTCCGGCGCTTGTTGCGCGAACGCTGTCTCGATCTTGGCCCTCAGGTCGTTCCGATCATCAGGGTGTACCAGATTCAGCCAAGCATCGTACGAGTGTTCGAACGTTTCGGGCGCGATTCCGTAGTGGGTGTGCCACTGGATTGATACGCGGTGGCGACCGCCCTGGGTGAGATCAGCCTCGAAGCTGCCCACCTGGGCGATCTTCTGCGACAACTGGAGGAGTTGATCGCGTTCACGCAGCGCCGCTTCGAGCGGCTGCCGCTCGGCAAGGGCTTGATTGAGCTGTGACTGGCGTTCCACGGCCGCCTTAAACGCTTGCCGTTCGGCTTTGCGCAGGCGCGAAATACCAAAACTCAGCGCGACGCCTACCCCGAGAAGGAGCGCTACGCGTAGGGCCTCAGCGGGGGCCACGATGTTGGCCCAACCAGTCAGGTTGGCCAAAAGAAAGGCGCTTGCCCCAATGCTCAATGCGGTGGCTACGAGGCCAGCATATATTCCTCCACGCCATACCGTGACCATGACCGCGATCAAGAAGAGGGAAAGAGGCGGTGGTGGACCTAGAACGGGTCCGAGCGCGAGTAACACAGCGGTGACAGAGGCGGTCGCCCCGATCGCAACCGCATAACGGTTCCCCAGCAATCGCTTAATCTCCACTCCGTCGTTCCCTCATACTGACATCAGGTCACGGGCTGAAAAACAACTAGTGCTTCGCCACGGTAGCAGTGCAATGTTTGGTCATGTCTTGGGTCTGATGATTGTCTGGAAGCCAGGAGACGATCATGCGAACCCAGAAATACGCAGTGAAACTGACGGCCGAGGCGCGCTCGGCCG